>VFQT010000313.1_pt1 | contig 74760 bp, 58 predicted proteins | sample 3512381 | NCBI WGS metagenome assembly VFQT01 (sample SAMN10412376, study PRJNA504923) | tailings metagenome | isolation source: Relicate 2 Philex TSF3 active mining site | place: Philippines: Tuba, Benguet | collected 2017-08-29
AATGCCTACTCCTCCTTCAGCGCCGTCACCTCAATCCGCAAATCACGCAGTTGCCGATCATCCACCTCCGAGGGCGCACCCGTCAGCATGTCCGCGGCCTTCTGAGTCTTCGGGAAGGCGATCACCTCCCGAATGTTGTCGTTGCCGGCCAGCAGCATCACCCAGCGGTCCAGACCCAGAGCAATCCCGGCGTGCGGCGGAGCTCCAAAGCGGAGAGCCTCCAGCAGAAAGCCAAACCGACGCTCCGCCTCCTCCGAATTGATCTTCAGCAGATCAAACACCATCTGCTGAATCTCGGAATCATGAATTCGCACACTGCCGCTGGCCGCCTCGTAGCCGTTCACCACAAGGTCATAGCTGTCCGCCCGCACCTTCCCCGGATCCGTCTTCAAATACTCCGCGTCATCAGGATTCGGCTGACAGAACGGATGATGCTCAGCATCAAATCGCCCCTCCTCCGCATTCCATGTCAGCAGCGGAAAATCCACGACCCACAGACAACTGAAGGATGCCGGATCATACAGCTGCTGCTCACGGCCAATCCGGTTTCGCAGCGCCGCGAGGGCCGCACAGGTCACCTTCCAGGTGTCCGCCACAAACAGCAGCAGGTCACCATCCTGACCGTCCATCCGACTGATGATCGTCTGCTGCTGCTCGTCCGTAAAGAATTTGGCGATCGATGATTCCAGCCGACCACCGGCCACCTTCATCCAGGCCAGCCCCTTCGCACCGTATTCACCCACAAAATTCTTCAGCTCCACGTCCAGCAGGCGTCGGCTGTACTTTTCAGCACCGTTCTTCACGTTCAGGCCGCGAATAAAACCACCCGAACTCACCACGCCGCGGAACACACTGAACTCGCTGCCCGCAGCAATGTCCGTGATGTCGCTGATCTCCATCCCAAATCGCATGTCCGGCTTGTCATTGCCAAACCGCGCCATCACGTCGTGATATGTGTAACGCGGCAGTGGCACTGGCACCTCAATGCCACGCACCTTCTTCATCACCGTTGATACCAGCCCGTCAATCGTTTCCAAAATGTCGTTCCGCTGCACAAACGACATCTCAACGTCAATCTGAGTAAACTCGGGCTGCCGGTCCGCTCGCAAATCCTCGTCACGAAAGCAGCGAGCAATCTGGTAGTAGCGGTCAAAACCCGACACCATCAGAATCTGCTTGTAAATCTGCGGTGACTGCGGCAATGCATAAAAACTGCCGTGATGCACGCGGCTGGGTACGAGATAGTCGCGGGCGCCTTCAGGTGTACTGCGGCCCAGCATCGGAGTTTCAATTTCGAGGAAATTGCGACCGTTGAAATACTCGCGCACCGCCTGAGTCAGGTCGTGACGCAGCTGGATGTTCCGCTGCAGCTCGGGGCGACGCAGGTCCAGAAAACGATGCTTCAGCCGCAGTTCCTCATTCGGCAGCTCGCCCCCCTCGATTTCAAACGGCGGAGTCTTGCTGCGGGAGAGCAGGGTCAGCTGTTTGACCCGCACCTCAATTTCACCGGTCGCCAGCTTCGGGTTCGTCATCCCGTCCCCGCGGTAACGCACCTCACCCTCGACACGAATCACGTCCTCACGCCGCAGCCGCCGAGCCAGCGAATCGATCCGAGTATCCTCGTCGGTGTTGAAAGTCACCTGAGTCTTGCCGTAGCGATCACGAAGGTCCACAAACACCAGTTCGCGACCCTGCTCACGATAACTGTGAACCCAGCCCGCCAGCACTACCGACTGACCGGCCTGAGCCCTGCGAAGTTCGCCGCATGTATGAGTTCTGAGCACTGCTGAGGAATCCGAATGACAGAGGAAACAGAGGTCCGAGCGCACTGTGAGCACCCCCGGACCGGGAATAGGCGGGTGCAGTATAGGGGGCCACGCGGTTCCGGAAAAGAACGGTTCGGTGTCCAGCGTCAAAATCTCGCCGGGGCTGAGTCGTCCCGGGCACCCGCGACTCCTCGACACCGCAGGGCAGACTCAATACCGGCCACTGCCGATTTTCCCGGATCAGCCAGTTCCCCCAAATCGCACGCAACAGCACTGGAAATCCCGCGATTTTCGCACAGAATTGAGCCGAAACTGGCCATGCATCAGGCTCCCTGCCGAATCCTGCGCCAGATGGCCGCTCCTGTTTCCCCGGAAGTACTGCTCATGAACCTGCAGATTCTGCCCTCCGCAGCCAGCCAGATCCCCGTTCAGGATCCCCCGGCTGAAGATCCGCTGGATCTGATGGAAGAAATCGACGCCCTGAAAAAGGAAAAAGATGTCACTATCCTGGCGCACTTCTACGTCGACGGGGACATCCAGGACATCGCTGATTTCACCGGCGACAGCCTGAAACTGGCTCGCGATGCCACCCGCGTGTCCACCTCCGCAATTCTCTTCGCCGGAGTCCATTTCATGGGCGAATCCGCGAAGATCATGAATCCGCAGAAAAAAGTGCTGATTCCCGATCTGCACGCAGGATGCTCTCTGGCAGACAGCTGCCCGCCCGATCAGCTGGCTGCCTTCCAGCAGCAGCTCAGAGAAAATGGCCGCAACTTCCACACCGTCGCCTACATCAACACCTCAGCCGCCGTCAAAAGCCTCGTGGACTGGATCGTCACCAGCGGAAATGCTCGCGAAATCATTGATCGCGTCCCCGCTGACAAAGAAATTCTGTTCGTCCCCGATCAGCACCTCGGTCGCTACCTCATGGAAGTCACCGGTCGACGCATGATCCTGTGGCCCGGGGCCTGTATGGTGCACGAAGTTTTCAGTATTCAGGATCTGATCCGCATCCGTCGCCAAAACCCCGGCTGCCTGGTCATGGCACACCCGGAATGCCCCCAGAACATTCTCGAAATCTCCGACGTCATCGGGGGGACCGAGAAAATGCGGCAGTTCGTCATGCAGCGACAGCAGCCCACCACGTTTCTGGTGGCGACCGAAGCCACCATGATCCACCCGCTGCAGAAAGCCGCACCGTGGCACACCTTCATTCCAGTGCCCGGCATCATCGCCTCCAGCGGCGAAACCTGCGCCTGCAACCGCTGCCCCCACATGGCTCGCAACACTCTGCAGAAGATTCGTGACTGCCTGAAAACCGGCGGCCCTGAAATTGTCTGGCAGGACTACTTCAGCAAAGCTCGCGAAGTCCTTGACCGCAGCCTGCTGCAGTAAAGCAGCGGGAAAAAACGAGTCAGATCGCCGCTCGGACACACCCCGCCCCCGGCCTCGCCCACCGGCAGAAAGGCACGTTTTTTCGCCGCCTCACCCATCGCGGATACGGCTGGATGTTTCCCGGATGGTGGTGCGAGAACGTTTTGAGTTCCGTGGCGGCGTTTTTTCTGTGCGCGTAAATCGTTGCTCTGATTGCATTTGCGTCTTTGACAAAGGTTTGACAATCGAATGACCCCTGCCACACAGGCTGCTCTTGTGAGTCGTCGATAGGCAACCTAATCTGAGCCTGCAGTCTTCTTCCGGCATTAGCGGACCCCTTTCAAATCCGTCAGGGAATTGTCCGCTGTTTCAGTGTGCGGTGGAACTGCATCAGATGCAGGCAAAAACATCACATGAGCGCAATTGATCTGGTAAGACGCAGTGCCGTGCCGCAGCCGGCCGTTCCAATCGACCAAACCTCAGGCTCGCTGACTCCGGCTGAAGTTCGTCGGCTCAAATATCAGGCGGAAACCGATACTCTGGTGGCCGCTTTTCATCGCGATCAGCTCAGCACGAAGAACATAGACTGGGTGGTCACCCTGTTTCTTGTGGGTGTCCACGTGGGGGCCTTGTTTGCATTCGTGCCGGCTCTGTTCAGCTGGTCCGGGCTCGCCATTTGTCTGGCTTTGCACTGGGCCACCTGCAGCATCGGCATCTGCCTTGGCTTTCATCGCTATCTGGCTCACAAGTCCATGAAGCTGAAGGCACCTGCGGAATTTGTGTGCATGATGTTCGGTTGTCTGTCCGGCGAAGGTTCACCGCTGACCTGGGCTGCCACTCACCGTTTGCATCACCAGAAGTCAGATCAGGAAGGCGACCCGCATTCTCCGGTTCGCGAAGACGGCTGGTGGGGTCACATTCTGTGGCTGTTCCCCAAACGCTCGACGGAAGCTTCGCAGTTGCTGATGAAGCGTTATGTGCCCGAACTGGTACAGCGCCCGGTGATGCAGTTTTTCGAAAAAACATTTGCACTCTGGCTGTGGGGTGGTGGCGTGGCCCTGCTGGCGGCTGGCTGGGCCGCTGGTGGCTGGCAGCTGGGACTGTCATGGCTGGTCTGGGGCATGTGTGTTCGGATGGTGGCTGCTTATCACAGCACATGGTTTGTCAATTCGGCCACGCATCTGTGGGGCTACCGTAACTACGACACCCGTGATGCCTCACGCAATCTCTGGTGGGTCGCGATCCTCGCCTACGGCGAAGGCTGGCACAACAACCATCATGCTCACCCGGCTGTGGCCCCTGCCGGCCACAAGTGGTGGGAGTTTGACATTACGTGGTGGTCCATTCGACTGCTCCGCAGCATTGGACAGGCCTACGACGTGAAGGACAAACTGCCTGTTGGCCGTTCTGCTGACGAGACGGACATGGCCGAGATCGAAAAAATCGAGACTGTCGCTGCGTGAATCACGCCGCAGTCGACCCCTGAAAACTGCTTTTGCCCGCCAGCCAGTCGCTGGCGGGCTTTTTCGTGATTCTCGCCGCAACAGACGAACCGGTCTCCGCTTGCAACTGTCTGCCTCAGGCAGGATAATTCTTCCGCAGTCGACCGCAAAATCGACTTTGTTCAACGCCCCGCGCCCGTAGCTCAGCTGGATAGAGCAACCGCCTTCTAAGATCCCAAAAAGCCGCGACAACTCGCGAAAATCCAGTGTTTTCTGCGGTTTTCGTTGTCTCCCGTTGTTTGGAAACAGTGTGGAAATGCCTGCAGCCGGTTGTCGCGACAACCGCTCAGACGGCAGCAAAGGATTCTGAATGCGAAGCTGCAAATGGTTGAAGCCCGCATACCCCGATGATCACATCATCATCGTTACCCAGTTTTCTATTGCTGGCACTTTCTATTATCAGCCATCGCTGCAAACACTTCGCTGGATGACCGGCGTTACCTTGAAGCTTGTTCACAATCCACGCAACAAGTACGACCGCAATGCCATTGCTGTGTTTGCCGTGGGTAAACTACTCTGGACAGTTCCGCGCATTGTTCACGTTGGGCACCTACCTGCCGACCTGGCACAACAAATCGCAGACTTGCGTTGTTTGCCCTCTATCCTGCCCCGTCTGCGACTGGTGGATATTCCAAACTCCACGATCATAATTGAGCTGACGGGACCAAAGGAACTACGGCAAAAACTGTTCACCACAAGAGGACACTAGCCCTGCATCGCGCAGCACCACACCCGACCGAAACCACACCTCAGCAACTGCAACGCGGCAGGACGCACACCAGCGGCCACTGCCGCGGTATATGACACTCCAGCCGCTGACCTTCGCAACCGGGATGAGGCCGATCATCAGCCACACCAGCAGCACATAGCGCGAGGCCGCGGGTGATGCCTGCAACGTTCAACCGGTCCCACGTCATGCCGCCCACTGGCCTTCGTATGACCACTGGAAATGCTGCAGCCGTTCCCGAGCACTGGCCAGCGCTGCCTGAGCCTGCAGTACCTGGTGCACCTCGCGACTCTGCCGCGCGGTTCGCACCTTACGCTCCGCCGCTCGCACATCGTGTTCAAGTTTCTCCAGCCACTTCGTCAGCAGTGTGTGCCATTCGTCCATCGCTGCAGATCCCATCTGAATGCTGGCGATATTCAACCCCGCATCACACTACCGACCGGATCCGACCAGCGCGAAGATAAAATTCAGGCCGCCTCCCTTGTCTGCAGCACCTGCCACCACAGGCCCCAACCAACTGCTGCAAAGTCTGCCGGCAATCGTCCACACAGCAACGGAAATCAGGCAAAACGATCAGGCCGCTGCCTCAGCCTGGAAACGTTGCCAGTCACATCAGGCCACACCACACCAGCAGACGCCAGATCCCCGCACCAACGCAACCCGTGGCCGCACCCGCTCCAGCTGCCTTCAACGTATCGACCAGCCACTTCACCACGAATCTTCGCAGCATCATGCACCTCAGGAGAACAGACCACACACACGTTCGTCCGCATCGACAGGCAGGCCGCGGAATTTCCCGCGCATCAGCTCCACAGCCTCAGCTGCAGAGCAATTCCGACCGCGCCGGATTGAGTCCAGACGCCAGAACAGCAACCCGACCACATTCAGATACACTCGTCCCTGAAACTTCACAGCCAGCGCCGCGGGAAACTCCGGATCCGTCCGCCATCGTCGCACAGCCTCAAGGCCGACGCCGAAACAGCCCGCAGCATCCTTCGCCAGCAACCACAGCCCGCCACCCGGCAAACCACGCTCGTCAAACCCAGGCCGCTCCGGCCTGACTGCTGCCCAGTCGCCCCCGCTGCCGCTCGTTTCCATGACCAGCCCCTTCCCCAACTGCCGCTCAAGGTAGTACACCGCGGAAATCGCAAATCGTATGCATTAAAATTGTGGGATGGTCAGAGACTGCCTGCCAACTTTGCCCCCGGGAAGGACCCGCAGCAACCGCCCCCCAGCATCGCACCACGTCGCATAGAAGCCCCGTGGCGCTCACTCGTTTGTGAACCTGATTGCGAGCACCACCCGGAAGCCGAAGCCGTCTGCCGTTGTCCAGTGGTACAAGGAAAGCATTCGGCAGCTTGTCAGCTGCCTCAGTGGCCACGATGCAGGACGGCAGACCAGCCGCGCACCGCGGTTGATTCATCACTCGCCCCAGGTCATACGATGCCGGCAATCCTCAAACGCTGCCATCGTCGTCTGATGCTCAGCCGCTGCATCGTTGTGTTCAATCGCCACCAGCGCGAGCGACTCCACAACCTCAGCCGCAAGCTCATTCAGCTCTTGCACAATCTTCTGTTTCACCGGGATCGTTGCCGCAGTCCCGATCAGTTCCACCGCATACGTCCCCAGCGCTGCATCTGCATCAACCCGGATCCAGTCGTGGCCCTCAGTCCCCAGCTGCCGGAAGTCTGCCTCCCGATCGCGCCAGCGCCGCTGCTCATGCTGCAGATCAGACGTGGCCGTGGCCAGTCGCGTTTGCGTGGCCAGTCGTTTCTTCATCAATCGCGACAGCTCGCGACGCAGCGCCACATCAGGACAGGAAGCCCGCAGCTTCTGCGGAAACTCGTTTTCGCGACGATCGATTTCCCGTGAAAGCGCATCCGCGGCATGCTGCCGAATGATGACAAGATTTTCGTTTTTCTCGCCTGCAGCGACCAGCGCCTTCGCGTCATTGACGGAAGCCACCGCCGCCCGATACTCAGTCCGCAGTCGAGCACAATCCAGCAGCGCTGCCTGCATTTCCCGGCGCTGCGGATCCGTCGCCCGCGCTGCCGGCTGCAGCCGCTCGCCTTCGTCCACTTCGACCACCGCCGCGTTTTTGTTTTTGGCCACGTTCAATGTCTCCTGCTGTGCACTCGATTTCCTCAGTCACGATGCCGGCATTCTGCAGGTCGACGTGCACACCGCCAGATTGAACGTCGCCGATGCCGCTGCCTGCCGCATGCTGCCGCACCGGATCCGGACACCCGGCCGCAATCCATGCCAGCAGCAACGACTGCCGCCACCGTGGCGCCCGAGGCCCGATCATGACTCGCCCAGGCACACGGTCCCGCGCGTATCGCAACCACCGCGGAGAACAGCCCAGCAGCTCGCACACGTCAGCAACCGTCAGCAGTTTTTCGACCACGGAAACAGCCTTTCAGAAAACACAACCCAGCAGCCCCGCTGCCGCGTTCCGATCGTCAGGACGGCAGATTCATCGTCCAGCAAATCGCAACGCAGCAGACGGCCGCCTGCAGCATCACAGCCAGCCCGCCAGCTTCATCACCCACGCCAGCACCGCGGCAGACAATGCCAGCCGCCAGTTCGTCAGCTCCTTCGCCACGTCACACACCACACGCCACACCAACCAGAGAGCAAACAGCCCCAGCGCCTGCAGATCCACCGACAACGAATAACGCCCACACTTAATCTTCATTTGTCACCTCCCTTCGAGATTGCGGAGATGATTGTTGTTTGCGCACCATATCCTATGGTGCGCAACAACAATCATCTCCTCTGCAAAACAAGATGCCTGCAGATGCTTGCGAAAACAAACATCAGCAAACATCAACAAACATCTTTTTCCGCCTTCGCCTGCCGCCTTTTTTTGGCTGGTTTCTTCCCGGATTTTTTTGCGGGCCTCTCGCCCGTTTTTTTCCGTGATGCCACTGGCTCAGACTCCAAATCCACTACAGCCTCAGACTGTGAATCCGATTCTGATTTTGCCCGCACCGCCGCGTCGTACTCCGCGACATACTCGCTGAGGATAAATCCGCTTTTCTGCCACCGTCCGCACACATCCTGGTAACGCCGAAGTGACACCGACTGATCGACCACCAATTCAGCGAGCGCATCATCAAAGCGCCCTCGAGAACCTTTGAGCCCTGCCCGCGTTTTTACAGCTTCCTTCGACATCGGCTCTTTGCAATTCCGCATCGCCCGCATGACAGCGCAGCGGTCGATTTCCCGCTGCTCCTCGGCCTGTCTACTCTGCTGCTCTTGCTTCAACTGCACCGCCGCCTGCCGGAATTCTGAAGCCGATCGGACGTCAAATTGCCAGCACCTTTCGTCAAAGGCAATCTGCAAAGCGCCCGACTGCCCTTCACGCCCGCCATATTCGACAATCAGCGAATGCCGATCGTCATATTGGTAACGCTCGGTCCGTGTCTGCAGCCACCACTGCCCGCAAGATTCGGCGATGCCGGCACCAGTAAGATCGTCGAGACTCGGCAACGGCACATCACCACTGCCAGGCTCCATCGCCTTGAAATGCTTCAGCGGCTTTACAAAATGGTGCGATAGAATCATCAACGCGGGAGACACCGCCGCCTGCAGCTCTTTCAAAACTGGTCCGACCTCAAACAGTTTTGAGGCATCGACCGATTGCATGCCGCGAAACAGCGGATCCAAAATCACGACTTCGGCACCATGCTCCGCCACCGTCCGCCGGATGCCTTCCAGATCCAGCGACTTCGTAAAGGATGGAAAATCCTTCGCTTCAACCCGAAGCCACCCGGCAACGTCATCCCACGTCATCGCACGCGACGCCAGGCACTTCTGCACATGCACCGCGGTGCGGCGATAATTTGTCTCACCCGTGACGAACAGAACGCGACGTTTCCGTGGCACATGGAAGGTTTTCAACCAGTAAGTGCCGGTTGCCACTGCGCACGCCAGGTCAAACAGCAGCAGTGTTTTGCAGGACTTCCGCGCCGCACCGATAATCAACGGCTCGTCATCACTGAACACATCGGACACCAGCCACTCAACTGACTGGCCAACGAATGCCTGCAGGTCCGCAGCATCAATGCCGCCGAAGGATGGAATTTCAACCTTGCCGGCATCCTCTGTTTTCCACAGCGCTTTACGCGCTGCGTCTTGCACCACCGATGTTTGCACGTACAATTCCTTAGCATGAAACGCGGCACTCCCACCGCAGAAGCCTGAAGCCCGAGACGCCGCAAACGTCCGGGTTTCTTTTTTTTTACTGCTACCCGCGACCGGCGGTCCCGCTGAGACCCACTGCTAACTCATACTCCTCGAGCAACGCGAATGCAGCCGCCCTGGCATCGTCATCAAAGTCCGTAGCGCAGATGAAACCAAACTTGTCATATGCACGCCCAGCCTGCAGATTCCTGCAGCTCGTGGAGAACACCGACAGCCGATCGGATCCGCCATAGTTCAGCGTGGCCGACACAGCGAAACCAGTTTTTCCAGGCCGCCGCCAGTCGGACGCACAGCCGCGAATTCGCTGCAGTTTCCATCCGGCATTTTCCAGAATGGCACACCAGTCCGCAGTCACCAGTGTTGCCCTCGCGCGATCAATCGGCGAAGTCCCAAATTCACGCACGCAACCACCAGATGCCGGCACCTGGCGCCTCGGCTTTTTGTCAGCTCGCTGTGACTCGTTTTCACTCCTCAGCCGCTCGAGGAACGCCAGCAGCTCCGCCGGCATCGGTTGCAGCGGCGCTTCGTAGGGATTCAGGCCAGGCAGCCACACATATTCAACGCCTGACTCGTGCACACTCGGAGGCACGACCGACTGCGCCGCATCCTGTCCGCATCGCAGCTCAACACCGCGGTGACTGAAATTTGCACCCCACCCAACGAAGGCATCCGACCACGCAAACAGCCGATGCACACTCTTGCGGGACCGATATGCCGGCACCTGCAGCTGCCCGCACAGCGGCTCCAGCAGCGACGCACCTTCGTCCGTGTCAAACTCCAGATCAATCACGCCCGACGCCGGACCGAGCAGCAACCCAACGTTGCGGGCATCCCGTGAAAACCACTTGTCAATCTGTTCCAGATCAGCGGAGGCCGACTTTTGCCAGCCACGGCCGAGCAGACCACCGGGATTCTTTGGATCCCGCCGATCGATCGGCACCACCCGCCAACCTAACTGCCCGTATGCTCGAGCATAACGCAGGACTTTGTCGGCATCACTCATGGCCGGCCCCTCCGGCCACATGCCAGGGCAGCACCGCCGGCGGATCCGGCGGAGACAACTCCGGCATGCCGATTGCGCGACGACATATTGCCTCCGGTAACTGCAGCACTGCCGCCACTTGCGACCAGGCAACCCCGAGGCCGCGCAGGTCACGAATGGTGCGCACCGCATCACGACTCAGGACTGACACATTGCCTTGTGACTGCATCACAGCACCCCCTCAGCTGACGCCCACAAATCGACTTCGCCAGAGTCCGCAGCAGCCCGGCCGCGGGGCTGGTGATGAAGTCCCAGCAGCCGCGCCAACTCCTCAGGACGGATCCGCAGCCGTCCGGCCAAAACTTCCAGCGGCACACCCCGCCGCAGCAGATCACGACACTCATCCACCGTTGAACCGTCGAGATACGCCGTCATCAGACACCCCCATTCTGTAGATAATCTTTGACCGGTCGCGCGACAGTTCGAGCACCCTTCCGGCCCACCTCCGCCGTTGCCGGCTGCAGGTTTCCGCGGCGTTTCTCGAACGACTGAACGTCGGTTTCCGAGATACGCCAGCGCCGCCGCTTCGCCTTTGGTCCTGCCACGTCCACCGCCGGCAAGAGGCCAGCAACACACCACTGAATCACGGTTGACCTCGCGACGCCAAATAGCTTCGCGATAGCTTCCGGACTATGCCGCTTTTCCATCGTTCCACGTCCTTTCAAACGCTGTGAAAACGCACACCCACACGTGGAACGATAAAAGCAAAACAGCCGCTGAGAAGAATCTTCTCGCGGCTGCTGTGACTGAATGTGACTGCGTTGTGACTGCGCTGTGATTACGTTTGGAACCACTCCCACAAATCGGACCGCACGCGAAACGGCCCCCTCAAGCCCTCGCGTTGAATCTTGCCGTTTTCCATTTCTTTTTTGATTTTGTAGGTCACTGTATTCTTATGAAGCGGATGGGTCTGCCTGCCAGCTTTCTTTGACCACAAGATTCCCAGTTCGGCAGCTGTCTTCGTCTCCGGGTGCCAATCGTCGACGCCAATTGCGACTCTCTCAGCATCGAGCTCCCACATCGTCGCCATGCCCTGTAATTCTGCCAACTCCGGGTCTGTCACCCATGGACCCACTGGAGGATTTTGCCACCGCCATACAACGCCCGCCGTTCCGGCGCTCACAATCTTCGATTCTGTCCGGTCAAAACGCAGCTGAAGCCTTCGGCTGATGCTCATGAAGTTCTTGCCAATCGGAAGTTCTGCAACGACATCACAGCATCGCCGCCATGCTTCTGCCGCAACGGGCGAGAATTCAATGCCGGAAACATCAAAGGGAGGTTCCTGCCCCTCCACCCATGCCACACTTCGCAGCACTTCCAAAGCTCGTGAAAATGGATTCATTGCAGCGCCCTTCTGAAACGCACCAGAGGCCACCAGACCGCACGCAACTTGCCGTCATGCACTGAACAGCCACTGCCGGACAAGCCCGCACACATCGGCCAGGCGGGCATCCGAAATGCCCTGCCGGTACACCGCCGCCATACTCGTGTCAGCATGACCCATAACCAGATCAACTGCCGGCTGATCCCGTGACTCACCCGCAACCGTTTCAAACGTCCTCCGCAGCGAATAGAAGCCGCGCCCAGGCCGATCGATCTTCAGCCGCTTCGTCAGCTTCGCGAAGGCCTGGCACAGTGCACCTCCGCGGTAACTGTTTCCGTCCGTTGCAGCTGCCGGAATCACGGGCATCCCGTGACTCGTGAGGAAACACAGCTTGTCATCACCATCATGCTTCGCAATCGGGCGATGCCGCATAGCCTCCCGGATTGCCTCTGCAGTTTCAGGCCACAGCGGAAAGCGCCTCTCGATGCCCGTTTTTTCCCGCGGCAGGTCGTACCACCCGGAATCCACATCGAAGAACTGAGTGCTTAACCTGCCGCAGTCGGCATTGCCGAAGCCGGCATTCAGCCCCAGCAGAATACAAGCCCGCAACCACCCGTCTGATCCATCGACCAGCAGCTTCGCTTCAGCCGCTGTGAAGTCGAGCCGACCACCACGCATAGCCTGCCGCTTCTGCCGCTCGCGGCGTTTGGTTGTGGCATTCGGTTTTCTGAAGTCCACTCCAAACACCGGCATCGTCGGCAGGATGCCTGCCTCAGCTGCCCAGCGGAACACAGAGCGAATCTTCTGAATATGCCCGGATGCCATTTCCACACCCCACGACTGGGGGAACGTGGCCTTGTATGCTGCGAAGTCTGCCGGCAGCATCGATGCAGCCCGATGATATCGTCCGACGTGGCCGACCAGCCGCTGACAGGCCTTCACGCAGTCGTTGAAGTGCTGCCGCGTAATTTCACCACGTTGCGACCGTTCTTCCTGCCGGGAAAGAAACAGATTGCAGACTTCTGCCACGGTCAATTCACCAGGTGACACCCGCGCAGAAGCCGCGCCGCGCCGCGGATCCCTGCCCGCTTGAATTTCATCCCGCTCCGCCAGATACTTTTGCAGCGCGGCATCCGGATCCGTCACCACCCCGAAAAACCAAACCTTGCCTCGGATTTTTTTGCACCACTGGTTATTTCGGTGGGGCGTCAGCGGAAAATCAGAATAAGGTTTCCTCGGAGCTTTTTTCGTGTCCATGTTCAACACCTTCAAAAACATTGCCGGTTGTCGTCCGGTTGTCGCAATACTGCCTCCCGGTTGTCGTCCCGGTTGTCGTTTGGTTGTCGCGACGGAAAAGGCGGTATGCTCGAATAGTGTAAAACATTGAATTTTTCAATACAAGCGCCCGTAGCTCAGCTGGATAGAGCAACCGCCTTCTAAGCGGTAGGTCAGTGGTTCGAATCCACTCGGGCGCAATTCCTCATCGACTGTTCGCTGCACCTTGGCCATATCCAGGACACAAATTGCCACGCGATCATCTTCAGCGTGGGTCGCGTGCTAAAGATTTCCCCTCCGCTTGCTGGCGGCAGTGGCTGAAGACCCGGCCGGGGTCGGTTCAGCGGGTCAGACCTCGGGCTAAAGCTCGAACTGCGTCAGTTGTGTTCATCCGTGCCAATCCGTGTTCATCCGTGGCGAAAATTATCCGTGGCACACCTTGTCTGGGATGGGTGTTGACGGGGTGCAGGGGAATGGCGAGGGCAGCCGGGACATCGCGGATTCCGACGCGATCATCTTTCGTGTGAATCGTGTGTTTCGTGGTTGATTCTTGCCCCTCCGCTTGCTGGCAGCAGTGGCTGAAGACCTGGCCAGGGTCGGTTCAGCGGGTCAGATCTCGGGCTAAAGCCCGAGCTACGTCAGTTGCGTTCATCCGTGCCAATCCGTGTTCATCCGTGGCGAAAAATATCCGTGGCACACCTTGTCTGGGATGGGTGCTGACGGGGTGCAGGGCAGCCGGGACATCGCGGATTCCGACGCGATCATCTTTCGTGTGAATCGTGTGTTTCGTGGTTGATTCTTGCCCCTCCGCTTGCTGGCGGCAGTGGCTGAAGCCCGAGCCACGTCAGTTGTGTTCATCCGTGCCAATCCGTGTTCATCCGTGGCGAAAAACATCCGTGGCTAAAAACATCCGTGGCACACTTTGCCTGCCAGGGGGTGTTGACGGCTCGCAGGTGGCTGGGCCGGTCACCCGGCTCGCTCTTCACCCAGTCGCCTGCTGGCCTGCTGCACTATCGCATGCGCCAACTGGTTCACGCCATAGCCGGCACGCTTCGTCGTCTGCACCCACGGAATCCCCAGCGCTGCACAGACCGGTCGCAGCTCGTTGTGCTTGTGTCCAATCAAACTGGTCACCAAAACCACCAGATTCACACCGCGAAGCATCGGCTCAAGATCCCGGACTCGGTCCCGCTTCGATGCCGGAATCCACTCCAGATGCGCAAGGCCAAAAGCACGCTCGATCTTCTCGCGAGCAAGCGGACGCACAACACCACCCACCATCGCCATCCGCTGACCGGACAGCAGTTCACGCACCGTTACCACGTCCGGACTTGCAGGTTCGAGTAACTCCTTCTCAGTCTCCAGCTCTGCCAGCGTTTTATCGTCCAGCTCCGCTTCCACCCTGTTCAGCAGAAGCAGCAGGGCTTCCGAATACCCGGCGACCGGCCCCGTGGCCCCCTCCGGCAACTCGCTGTCACACTCCAGCTCCGGAAACAGTGGCAGCTTCGCGGACAGCCGTGATCGCACTTCAGGGGCGTCGGGCGAGCCTCCCGAGTCGATGAAACGCTTGTAGAACCGGTCAACACGCAACCACCCGTTCGCTGCAGTCTCCGGTCCCAGATCGTCGATCGCAGACAGCAGCAGCGTCAGATTCTGCGATCGCACACGCGGCTGCTGCCAGCGGGCAGACGCAGCACGCAGACGCTCCTGCAAATCGCCGCAGCCCGCGGCATCCGCAATATCATTCAGCTTCATGTAACGCTGCAGCAAAATTGCCTCAGCATCCTCCGCCACCGCATCCTTCAGCCAGTGGAATGTCTGCACCTGCAGCGGCAGCGGGTGCCCCGGCTGATGCCGTTCCTGCCAGTGCCGCAGCATACTCTGAGCCTCGGCCAGCAGCTGTAAGGACTGCTGCAGACTCTCTGCCTGCTGGCCACGGTTGTCACCACGAGCCCTCAGGATGGTGACTGCAAACTGCATCGCTTCACCCATGATCTGCAGCAGCTCTCGATGCTCCGGCGTCCCCCCCGACAGCTGCGACGCCTGCCGCACCTGCTCCTGCAGAGACTCAAGCGCGGCAACATCAGCTGTACGATTTTCCGGCACGGCCAGGGACTGCACCAGTCCACCCGCCACACCGGGCTCCACTGCACGCGGTCCGGTCGCCGGTGGCCCTGACTCCGCTCGCACAACAGCCACAGGTTTCTCAGGAAATCGCAGCTGCAGATCTTCCAGCTGCTTCGCTGAAGCACGCTGCTGATCCGCACCCCTTTCCGGATACAACGCTGCCGTGACAGATTCCTCACTGCCAGCTCCGAACTCCACCAGCCCGCGCAGCGCCTGCAGGACCACCCAACGCTCAAAGCGACCTTCAGCAACCGCAAAATGCTGCTCACACTCCGCCGCCGGAAGCTCGGGTAAAGCCGACACCCATGGCAGTTGTCCCCGACCACGCTGACCATCCATGATCAGCAGAAATAAGGATTGCCAGGGCTGCACTACGGCTGCCATCTGAGCCTCCTCGCCGTACCGGCAACCCTCCAGCAGCGCCAGTTCCCGCTGAGCCTCAGTCTGCAGCTCCCGCAGACGCACCTGCAACTGCGGCACGGCTGACCTGAGCCCTGCAACAGACTGCAGCAGCTGCAATGCCCGCTGCTGCTGCAGTTGAAACTGTCGCTCCGATTCGCGACAGATCTTCAGCAACTGCTTCAACGCCTCCTCCACCTCCACCAGCGAAGCCGTCTCGCCCGGCATCCGCCAGCCGGAATTGCCAGCACCAGCCGTGCCTTTGTGAATTCGCTGCAGCAGCAGTCCGCGAGCATTCTGCAGGCGTTCCAGTTCCGCCAGAAACTCCGCAGGCAGTAATGCCCCGTGACTGCGAAATCGGTCCCACAGACCTGCGGAGTCCACTGCAAATCGCTGCCAACACTCCCGAAAACTTACCACTTCATCGAAATATCCCTGCACACATTGCTGGCTGGGACATCGTCCATGGGAGCCTTCGTTGAAGCTTGCGCTGTCCATCGCTGCATTCGCCTTCAGAACTTCTTGCAGGTAATCCGGCTTTCAAAGCCGCGCAATGCCAGAACCGTCGGAAGCGTGGCTGAATACCCGTCCGCTGCTGTGATCCGGCATGGCGCACCGGGCATTATACCCCGCCGGAGCTCTGCAGGCTATCACCTTGTGGTCCGCCGAGTGCAAGTGGTGGCAAAACTCGCTGCGCAGATTTCACGGCTGGTTTGCGCGAATGCTGATGCGGGCATACCCACCCTCACCCCCACCCCCACCCAGCCCACTCCCTGTCCCGGGCGGTCCTCAGAACAGTTCCCCAATCACACTTCCCGACGGCAGAACACTGACAGGTCGCCCGCTGAAATCCAGGTAACTGGCCGCAGTGTCCACGCCCAGATGCCGGTACACAGTGGCCAGAACGTCCTGCGGAGTCTTCGGGTTGTTCAGCGGAAACGCACCCTTGCTGTCCGATTCTCCCACAACCCGCCCGCCCTGAATACCGCCTCCGGCCAGTGCCGCACTGAATACATTGGGGTAATGATCCCGGCCTCCCGTGGAATTCACCATCGGAGTTCTGCCGAATTCGCCCCAGGCCAGCACCATGGTGGTTTCCAGCAGTCCGCGTTCTGCCAGGTCTTCCAGCAGAGCCGACCAGGCCTGGTCCCAGCGAGGCAGGAAGCCGTCGCGCATGGTTTCATAGCCTTTCACATGCGTGTCCCACCAGCGGCAGTCCACTGTGACCAGGGGCACGCCGGCTTCCACCAGGCGGCGCGCCAGCAGGAACCGCTGGCTCCACGCCGGCACACCGCAGCGATCTGGTGTCGGAGCCTGATAGGCGGGCATAAAGCCGTAACGCTGCCGCACGTGATCCGGTTCCTGATCCAGATCGAAGGCGTTCCGGGCAGCATCGCCGAGCAAAATGTCCCAGGCCTTCTGCTGGAAAGCATCAACAGCGCCGACCTGCGCTGCATAATCGGCGGCCCGCCGCATGCGATCCAGCCCGGCCAGCAGGCCGCGTCGATTGTCAGTCCGATCGACCGTGATGCCGTCGGGCGGAGCCAGGTTTGGGATACGGAAGGGACCAGCGGCGCCGGGGTCGGCCTGAGTCTCGAAGGGGGCACAGCCGGGTCCCAGATAAGCCGGGTCAACACCGGGCACCCGCCTGGGGATCATCACATAGGGCGGCAGCTGCGGCTGGCGATGCGCCAGTTGTCTGGCCACGATCGAACCGCAGCTGGGGCGGCTGTTGACATCCGGAGCCCCCTGGCTGGGGTAACCGGTGAAACACAGCTGATCACCGGACGAATGACCGGCGTCGGTGTGATGCAGGCTGCGAATGATGGACCACAGCCGCATGATGCGGGCCGACTGTGGCAGCATGTCGCACAGACTGATCCCGGGCACGCTGGTGGCGGCCGCACCAAAGTACCCGCGATACTCGACGGGGGCCTCGGGTTTCGGGTCCCACGTTTCATGCTGACTGGGCCCCCCGCGCATCCACAGAATGATGACCGACGGAGTCCTTGCCGGGGTCCCTGCCGTGCCCGCCGCTCCGGCCGTCCTGAGCCTGAACAAACTGGCCAGTGACAAACCGCAGCTGCCCAGCATTCCCGCCCTGACAAATCCCCGCCGCGACGTCATGCTGTCCGAATTGATGATCCACGACATCTGCTGTCTCCTCGATCAGCCCTTTTCGCCATCATCAGATCCACTGTCGCCAAAGTCCTGACATACATCCTCGTAAATCAGAGGGAACAAGTCGAGTTGAAAAAGCGGCTCGAACGTCGGAATGTGCGAGCTGCCCTGTGGTGCATGTTGCTCGCGGTCATCGGTGTTCAGTCGTTGTTGAAAAACATCCCCGTGCCACCTCCACCACCTCCACCACCTCCGTCACCCGCCGCCTCCGGCAATCGCCTCACGCCCGGGGGTTTCATCCGTGTCCATCCGTGGCTGCAATCACCCCCTTCCCGCCACCTCCCGCGATCGCCTCACGCCCGCAGGTGTCATCCGTGGCCATCCATGTCCATCCGTGGCTGAAATTACCCCCTTCCCGCCACCTCCCGCGATCGCCTCGCGCCCGCAGGTTTCATCCGTGGCCATCCAAGTCCATCCGTGGCTGAAATCACTCCCTTCCCGCCTCCTCCCGCAATCGCCTCGCGCCCGCAGGTTTCATCCGTGGCCATCCAAGTCCATCCGTGGCTGCAATCACCCCCTTCCCGCCACCTCCGCCGCGGAATTTCCGAATTTTCCCCGCTCCCGATTGCCCAATTCCCCGCCGATGATTGAAATACGGTCTCGGGTCGTCGTTTTCAGCGATCCGGGTGTTTCGCAGGCAACCTGATCTTAAGGCAATGGCAATGGGTGGACTTCGCACAGCGGTGCTGCTGGTTTCCGTTCTGTTCAGTTCGGCTGTCCGGGGCGCGGTTCCGGACAAGTACTCAGACGCCGTCGCGGCGCTCAAGTCCGGCGATGCTGCGGCTGCGATGCAGCAGCTGACCGAGCTGGTGGAAGCGGGGTCGCGGGATCCGCGAGTTTATTATTTCCGAGGCATCGCGGCAGCCAGCCTGAATCAGTCGCCGGACGCCGACTTCAAAAAAGGTGCCGCTCTGGAAGCGGCTGCGGGCAGCAGTCGCACCGTCAACGCGGCCCTCGAATCCGTGCAGGGGGATCTGCGGCGGAAGCTTGAACAGTTTCGGGCCCAGGGGAAGGCGGCAGCCAACCCCAATGCGGCTGCAGCGGCTCAGCGACAGCTGTTCCGCGAGGCTTTGGAACTGCGGCGGACCGGGAAGTTGCCCGAGGCGGCTCAGAAGCTGCAGGAACTGACCGAAACCGGCACTGACCCGCGATATTTTTATCTGCATGGGATTGTGTTGTCTGAGCAGGGTGAGGAGGCCGGGGCGAAGGCGCGATTCAGCGAGGCATTGCAGCGTGAGACGACGCCGAATGATATTAAGCTGGTGAACGAGATGTTGTCGGGGCTCAGTGTGTCCACGCGGCAGATGGTTGAGAAGAATGCTGTGGTGCAGGTGGGTGATCAGACGGTGACGCGTCGTGAGATGCACACAGAGATTCGTCGGCGAGCGTTGTTGACGGAAGAGCAGTTGCTGGCTGAGGCGAACAAGGCGGCGGCGCAGGAGGAGCAGGCGGAGAAGAACCGGGTTGAGGCATCACGGCGAGCTGCGGTGGCCGATATTCTGAAGCAGCGTGAGCAGCAGATGGCGAAGGAGCAGGCGGTGCTGGCGGCGACGGGAGCGTCGCAGCCGGAGGAGCCTGAGATGAAGGAAGCCCCGGCCCCGGCTCCGGCAGTTGCGGCGACGGTACCGTCAGTGGCAGTGAAGCCAGCCCCGGCGGCAGCGGCCTCAGCGGATGCTCCAAAGAAGGCCTCTTCCAATCCGTTTTTGGGAGGGACGGTGAAGAAGCCGGCGGCGGGAGTCGCGGCCGGTCGTCCGTCGTCATCGCTGGAACCGATCAATCTGTCGTGGATGCCGGCGAATATGGAACTGCTGGTGGTGATTCGACCGGGCGATATTCTGAACAGCGGACTGGGCAAGTCGCTGTTGTCGGATCCGGCAGCCATGGCCGCACTTTCGCAGGCGATGCCGGGGATGCAGCCGACGGACATTGAGTCGATCACGATGGGATTTGGCAGTATTGTGGCGACGATGTTGCCGGTCATTACGCAGGCTGCTGCCGGGACTCAGCCGGATCCCGCGAAGCTGACGCAGCAGCTGGCCGGACCGGGTACGGTTGCGGTGGTGCGGATGTCGAAGGACGTGGATTTGAAGACTGTGGCAGCGGCGGTTGGTGCGACGGAAAAGTCAGCGGGCAGTACGTCGTATTTCGTGATGAAGTCAGCGCAGGAGGGAGCACCGGATACTGCGATGCACGCGATTGACGCCAAAACACTGTTGACGGGCAGCGAAGCCGGGGTGCAGGCGGCGTTGAAGGCGGGAGCCGGTGAAGCGACGCGGGACAACTTCAGTTTTGCGGGCAACGGGCATGTGGTGTTTGGTTTCAGCAGTCCGGCGCTGGTGGGTCTGAGTGCCGGGATTCCGGATCCGCAGGAAGGCATGCCGCCGCAGGTGGCCGCGATTGTCTCGGCGATCAAGGGCAAAATTCTGGGTGCTGCAATTGGAGTGGACTTCAGCAACGATCTGGACCTGACGATTACACTGCAGCTGACGGAAGAGGATGCGGCGAAGGAGGCGGGGAAGGCGTTGGGTGAGGGTTTGATGCTGGTGAAGCAGATGGGGCCATTGCTGGCTGGCGGAGCACCTCCGGACCTGGCACCTGGGCTGATGACAGCGATGTCCAGTCTGGCGAATGGCGGACGAGGTGACACAGTGACGTTATCAGCGAAGCTGCCATCAGCGCTGCTGGATGCCTTGAAGGCTCAGGCACAGAACTTTGCCCCGCAGCTGCAGGGACTGCCTGGCGGACCTGGTGGACCAGGTGGCTCAGCCTTTCCGGGCGCTCCTGGCGCCCCCCCGGCCCCCTGATTTTCTATCGAATCGGACCAGCGGCAACCCAGAGTTGCCGCTGGCCACGAAACTGGCTACACTCTGTGCCCTGCCGCATCCGTAGCTCAATTGGATAGAGCGTCGGTCTTCGGAACCGAAGGTTTCAGGTTCGACCCCTGACGGATGCAGTTCCCTAAAGCTTTGCCAATAAAGACTTTAGAACTAAGAGCTCCTCAGCTGACAGCTGTGGAGCTTTTTTTTGTCCCCCCACTAATCCCCCCACTAATTCGCTGTTTTGCGGGGAAACCTGTTGTGTGGGACTCAGCCGGCTCAGAACTTCCTGGCCAGCACTCTGGGCCGAACGCATCGCACCGTAGTGCTTTTCCGTCGTCCCAAAATCCTTGTGACGCATGACCACCTTCAGGGTTTCCGCAGAAACCCCGGCGTTGATCAGCCGCTCCGCCAGACCCCGACGCAGGTCATGAGCACTGGCGAACTTTTTTCGACGCCCCGTGCGAGCGTTGGCCTGCTGGACCACAACATTCGCCTGCCGCCCAATTCGAGCAATCACCCGACTCACGTGCTCCACCGTCAGGCGGCCACGCGAAATCGTTCGGCTGGCTCCCGGCAAAACCGCAGCCCGGCCCATCATCGCTCGGATTTCACTTGCCGGAACTTCCGCCCCGGCAGCTTCCGCTGCGCACGTTGGCAAATCATGCTGCTGCAGCCACTTTCGAACTGCCGTCTCAGACACTCCACAGGCCCTGCCAATGGCACTGTTGGAATACCGCCCCACAAGCCGCTTCAGGTCCACCGGCGATGGCCGAAACACACCCGGGCGGGATGTTCCGGGAATCTCGACGCCTTCCAGTTCCACAACCCAGCCCCGTTGCAGACGCTCCGGAACGGATCCCAGCAGAGTCTGCAGTCCAGGCAGCATGGGAATCTCCTGAACCAAACCGTTCTTCTGCGTGGCGGGGATCAGAATCGTCGGCAATCGCTCGGACACCTTCGACCACACAGGGTGAATATGCCGCGAGTCGTCCCACGAAAAATCCATCATCTCGCCAACTCGAAATCCGGATTCCCAGAGAACCTTCAGGGCGAAAATCCAGGACGCGGCGGAATCCCTGCCGACGACATCCGGCGTTGCGTCCAGCATTCGCTGGAACTCAGCCTCAGTCACCGGCCGTCCCTTCATCACCTCTTCGGCATCCACCTTCTCCAGCTCCGGGACAGAGGCGATCAAGCCCCGGCTGCCACAGAATCGCAGAAATGCCATCACGGCTCCCATCAGCGTGTTGACTGTGTTCGGCGAGCGCGTCGAATATCGACAGACCTCGCCTCTCAGCAGTCGACGCTGCAGATCTTCCAGACTTTCCAGCGTGGCAACTTCGGACATCAGCAGGCCCGCCGTTCTGCGAAGTTCTCGCTGACGTGCCTCCAGAATCCGCTCGGCGATCCCCAGCCTTGAGACAATCTCGACCAGTGATCCCTCACGCACTCGCAGCCGCCGATGCTCGACATACCGCTCACAGCATTCCTGCCATGTCGGTCCGCCATCGCCAGTCGGGTTGACCGCCACAGCAGGCACCGCCGGAACTGCCGCCTGCACAACCTGCGCCTCAGTGATTGCCCCGCCAGAGGCGAGGTATTCACCGTTGAGCAGTCGTTCGCGACAGTCCCGCTGCATCCGCCGGGCTTCCCGCCGATCGCGAGTTCCGCAGTTGCGACGAATCCGCTGACAGCGGATCGGACAGTAAAACTTGAGCATGTAGCCGTTCCGGTCGCTCTCGCGGAGCGGCCGTTCCGGATACAACTGCACATTCCCGATTTCGGGCCTTCTCGACATCGTCTCACACCTTTCTGTTTTTCAATTTTGTGCATCTGCTCTCCTTTCTGCGTTTTTTGAAAGATGCTGAATGAGTGCCTGCCCGGTCACCCAGCGAGTGTGACCCACGTTCGTGTAGGGCAGGCCCTCAGCGATCATTTTATCCCAGAACTTCTGAGAAATCCCAAGCTTCTCCAAAACCATTTGTTTGCTGTAGGCCTCATCCATCCGAATGACGCCGCTGCCTCGACCAGTCATTGCTCAGTTCTCCCTGAAAAAAAACGGACAATTTCGCACTTATGCCTCACACCTGCGGCTCTGCAGGTTCCCCTGCCGCACAATCATCGTCGGCCGCAGCAGTGCCGCCCCGTTTCAGCCACGCCGCAATGTCAGCCGCTCGCCACCGTGTCGACGAACCCAAATGAATGGGGGTCGGCAGCTGGCCGCTGCGCACCAGTCGCCAGATCGAACGGTGGCTCAGCTTCAGAATGCTGGCCAGCTCGTGCACCGTCAGCAGGTCCGGAATGTTGGAACCACCCACTGGTTCCGTGATGTGCCCCTCAGTCATGTCTAGCTCCTCCCACCTTTCGTTGAACAATACGTTTACTGAAACAACTCGTCGTAAACTCCCGGATCAGCAGTCATCGGAGACACCCGTTCCCGCTGTTCCTGTTCCACCTCCTTCTCATTTCGCTGATCCCTCCGAACAGGCGGCGTCAGATCGAGGCCAAACGCCGCAGCCCGCTCTTTTGTCCACAACTGCAGGTACTGAGAACTCACGGCTCGCGGAATGAAGTCGGGAACATTCGGATTCGCCGGCTCCAGCCAATCCCCGAAAACCGTTTCCCCCGAAATGGTCGTGAAATAGCAGCCACCCTCGCGCAGCAGGTAATAACCCGAGATCCCGCGACTGGAATTCGCTCCTGGAATGCTCATCAGCTCCGCCGGCAGCACCGCTCGGCGCACGGCAGTGCTGCGAGTCACCGTGGTCGTGGATGACGAATGCTGCCCCGAGGTACTGCTGGAACCCCGACTGATCTGCACAACCTCCTGATCACCAATCAGCCTCGACAGCCACTCCGCGGTCTCCGGACATTCCAGTCGCCCGATAAACCGATTCCCGATTTGTCCGAGGATCTCGTCTGTGAAATGCGGTCCATACATCTTCTGGTCGCGCAGTCCGGAAATGCTCTGCGTTGCCAGCACGACTTTCGCTCCCTTGGACCGCCCCTTCTTCAGCAGCGAGACGAGGGAGTCGTGCTTACCAGCTTCGGACACCTCATCCACAATGAACCAGTTGCTCCGGGTAAATGACTCCGGCAGACTCAGTGTCAAATCGCAGGCCCGTTTGAAGATACACCGATTGATTGCATCAATCGCCGCTCGGCTGGTTTCTGAGTTCCCCAGAATCAGTGCCTGCTCCTGCCGGATCCAGTCCTCCATCGAGAATCGCTGCTCAGCAGATTCCCACGCGGCTGCAATCGGCTCAAACGGCAGCATCTTGGTTGCAATCGTCGACATAATGTTCGACAGCAAACGTTTGTCCCGGAAGTACAGGTGAATGATTTCGCGCGTGTAATCGTGCTGACGCAGCACCTGCTTCAGAATCCGCTGGGATCGCAGCGTCCGCACCAGATCCGCAAACTCCCACTCGCGTCCGGACAGCATGAAGCTTGTCATCACACCGTAAGTCAGATGGCGGGCCGCATCACTGAAGAACGGCTGACTTTCATGCTCACGCGGAATCAGTGTGAACGCGATTTCGACGGCGACACGCGGCTCACGGACGTCCCGCCACAGACACCAGGCAGCTCCGCGCTGATCAAAGGGGTTGGTCGTACAGATCAGGCCTGGATCCACAATGCTGGCAAGAATCGACATCATGTCCTGCTTCGCATCGTAAATGATCGCTCGAGTGTCATTTCCCGAACCAATATCCGGCAGCGCACTCTGCATCAGCAATCGCAACACGATGGTCTTGCCACTGCCTGTAGTGCCGACCGCCAGAAAATGCTTCGTGGCTTCATCTGCCGGCAGGTAGTCACCACCGAAAAAGACTTGACGTCCCTCGTCAGTTTCAGAGGCCTCTGTCGATTCGGGGGACAGATCCTCGTCGTTCGTAAATAGCTTGCTCAGGAATTTCATCAGATTCTCCTGTGTCGTGGTTTGCCGACTCGAGGTGGTACTGGAACACCGGATACAGGTCGGGTGCGGCCGTGTGGCCGTGCCGTGCTTTGGGGATTTCGGGGGCCTGAGGTATTCGTCCCGGTTCCACTCACTGGAGTTCCGCCCCTCGCGCCCGATGTACGGTTCGCCGAAGTCGGTCTGGCCGAGCGCGGAGGGCCGCTGACCTGCGGCGTTGTCCGGGTGGGGCCGTTTCTGGTGGGACGCGGTGATTTCGTCCCACCTGGCCACAGCGTGTTTCGTGTAATCGGACTACGACCGCGCAACACTGGTCCTGTGAATGGAGATGTCAGGTCTTCTTCGGCCATAGCCCACACGACAAGCATGGAAAGAAATACGCACACCGCCCACCACAGATCGGTGAGCGACCAAAGGAACACCGGGATTGCTCGCAGGAGGAATACGGCAGCTGCAGGCAACATGTGATAAAACGCACCGGCGACAAACAGAACCAGAATGGCGCCGATGACAAAACCTACAATTCCTATGACAACGACTCGCACAATGTTTCGCATGACACACCTCACTGTGATTCCGGTTTCAACGCTCGATCTGCAACTGCCGCGTCAACTCCTGACCCTTGCCACGTTCCGTTCTGCGATCGCCGGCTGAAGAGGTTGAGCCACTCGCGGCAATATCGTGAGCCATCTGCTTACCTCGCGATCTCGACATCGCCTTTGCCAAATCTGCGAGGTCGTCCCCTGCCGTCAGCCGATCGGCAAACAACCAGGTGTTGTCGCGTGCTCGCGTCGCCTGCACGTACGCCAGCTCCCGCCCTGTCATCGCGCCACCCATCAGCAGAAACGAGTTCGATACCGTGTTGCCCTGCATCTTGTGGGTCGTCGCCGCATAGCCCAGCGTCAAAGAATCCTTCGGCAGGTCCCGCACCGTCAGCGTCACCACCTGCGAATGACCACGGGCCCGCTGCGACTCGCTGGGTTCACGGTCCAGCCGAATCACCAGGCGGTCCGCACTGGATTGCAGAACTGTTCCTCTGTAGCCGTTCTCAATCCCCCGACTGCGATCAGGCTTGTGAAACATCACCCGGTCGCCCCGGAAGTACGTTTCTCCGCCAACGGTCGTGCCTCGGGCCGTATCCACAGCTCCCTGTTCCTGGCGGATCTGCTGGCACCGCCGATTCAGCTGCCGAGCCTCAGCGCGTGTCTGCGTAAAAACGAAATTGTCGGACGGTCGAGAGACGCCTCCCGACTGCTCCCAACGCTGCAACAACGCCTGCTCCGCTCCGGCACGGTTTTTTGTCACCACGAGCCGGCCGCGGCTGGAGTAGTTTTCCAGAGCCGATCGAGCATCTCCGTCTCGCAGCTTTTCAACAGCCTTACGGTCAGCCGCATCCCGCTGCCGACGGTTTGACTGCAGAGTCGCCATCGGAATCCGACTCTCAAGGTGTCGAAAGGGCGCACCCGGACCGATCGGCTGCAGCTGCTTGCTGTCGCCCGCCAGAATCACCGTGGCTCCCGCCTTCTCCGCATGCCGCAGCAACTTCTGCATCAGCCGCGTGTCGATCATGCCGGCCTCATCCAGCATCAGCACCGTGCGAGCATCCAGCGGATTCTTCGGATACTTTCTTGTGGATTTTCCGGCGGCCGCTCGAATCAGCTGCGTCACATCATGCCGCACACGGTCCGCCACTTTGCGAGCGGGACTGCGATCAATCTGATGCAGGTAACTGGCCACCGTTCTCGACGGAACTCCAGCCTGCGAAGACAATTCTTCCTTCGCCGCTCCTGACATCGCTCCGCCGATCACCCGGTATCCGGCTGCTTCGAACACTTCCCGAGTGACCGCCATGGAGTGCGTCTTTCCTGCCCCCGCCACGCCGGACAATCCCCGCAACGCACTCTCCTCACCGGTCATACTGCGGATGGCAGTCACCTGTTCTGCGGAAAGTTCGCCGTACCGAGAGAGAATCGACTCGCGGATTTCAGCTGACACTGTCGCTCCTCTGCGCTTCGTCATTCGCTCAGCGGTATTCAGCAGCCGACGTTCGAGAGCCCACATGTCCTTCGTGCAGTAGTGCTCCTCTCGCTGCAGCGCCCCGAGCCGCCGGATCTCCGGCGAACTGTTCACGGCCTCGCGCAGGCGACGGTCGAGGACCTTCGCTGTGACGCCCCGGCATTCACTGGCTTCGCAGACCTCCTTCAGCAGATCGCGGTAAGTGAATGTGGAAGTCTGCTCATGCAAACGCGCGGCTGACTGCCGGACGAGTTCTGTGAATTCACCGTTCGTCAACGCCCGCGGTCGGAATTCCTGCCGGTCCCGCACGCTCAGTGATGGATACCCCAGGCCCTTCGCTGTCTGACGCCACTCTTCACGCCGCTCCTGCAAGGGCCTGTGATCATTCTTGGCCGCTCGACTTTCCAGATTTGCCCGGGTCCGTGCTGCGGCCGATGTGTTCTTTGGGTCAAGACCACTGTCCTTCAACTGCTGCAGAATCTCTTCACGTCGGGAGGACCAGTGACGGACCAGATCCGGAGGAACGTCCTGCAGCTCGAACCACTTTGAGCGTTGCCCTTCGGCCGACTGCATGCCGACACGAACTCCGAATCGCTCCTGCAGCAGCGTCGCCAGTTCACACCGAAACATAGGGCCCAGAGTCCGAGTCCAGTCCCGAAGCTTCGCTCCGTTGATGCTGGCCCACGTCCCATCCTTCCGCAGGCAGGGAGTCAGAATTGTGCAGTGAATGTGCCGCTGCGGATCTCCATTTCGATTGTCGAAATGGGAGAACATTCCGATGACGAGTCCGGCGCGCTCCTCCTCCCGACCGCCCAGACCTCGCCTGCCCAGCTGCAGATCCGACTCAATCCATGTCAGTGTTCGCTTCGCGGCCTCGTCGATGACCCCGTCGATTTTCTTCTGCGTGTCACGGTCGGCCAGTGCCCACCACACCGACACGGACTTTGGCACCGACAGTGTCAGGTCATATCCGGGATTGTGCAGCCGCCGCTTATGCTTGCTGTCCGCTCGCGTCGTCGGATCCAGTGGACTGCGATCGTCGACCACCACCCGTTCCCGAAACTGTTTCTGCTTCGCCTTCGACTGCGTCAGCATCCGGTGACCGTCCGGTGACCGGCCGGCCAGCAGGTTCTCAAACTGTTTGCGATCGACGGTTCCGTTCAGGCCCAGTGCCCGAGCTCCGTCACCAAACCACTCACCGGGCCGCTGCCCGCCTTCGACGTAGTAGCCGACCGCGCAGTCTTCGGTGAAGTAGCCAGCAATTCCCGAGATACTGCCCGTCTTCCCGAACCCGCCAAGTGCCAGGATCGTCGCCACCATCATTCTGACTCCCGCTTCGTGGTGAGGAATCGGCTGACGACGAGTTGCTTCGCGTCGTCAGCTCCCATATCACTCAGTTCCGTCAGCAGCAGGAACAGCAGGCGAGCGAGGTCCTTGCGGCCTCCGTCGGCCGCCCTCTGGATGTCCTGCACTGCGGCAGCCAGTCCGTCGAGTTGTGCAGAGACAGCGGCGCTGTCGCCACCATTCAGCGACTGCATCACAACGCCGCGCACCCACTCACCGCGCGAGATTCCGAATGGTTCCCGCCGAGCATCGATCTGCGCCAGCACAGCAGCTGAGAGCCGCAGGGAAACCGGTTCCGAGCTCGATTTCATTGTCTACACCTGTATACAAATTGTGGACAGAGAAGGATCCGCTGAAATGCGTCGTTTGGGGCCTGTTTTAAGCCCACATGTGCACACCGCCGTGACATGGTGTGGTTAATCTTGCAAGCCCATAATCGCAGACCGTTCGAAGACAGCCCCGACCCTGGGCGTTCAGGGGTGGAATCGCCAAAGGCGAGTCCACCGTTTTGGGATTTCGCAAAGCGAAATCCCGGGAATCCAGAAGCCCCCCATAAGGGGGAACCGCTGGATTGTTGGCCCGGTCACCCGGGCCCTAGTCTTCGCCTGGCAGCATCACAGTGATGACCGGCTCCAGGTCATCGCCCGGCCCGCAAACGGCCTGCAGCGTGACCAGTTGCGGCCCTCGTTCGTCATTCTGCACCAGCACCGAAAACTCGATGCCGGAGCTGCTTCGATTGCGGCTGCTGACCCGCAGCACGTTCAGCACGTCCCACAGTCTGCCCCGTTCATCCTGCCACGGGCAGGCTTCCGGCACTGCCACGCACAGCTCCCACGCGGCGGCGGTCAGTGCGACCGAGTAACGGAAGCCCGCCTCCTTCGCCATTTCCCCCGCATCAATCAGCACGCCATCCTCGATGGCCTGCGCTCTGCTGTACGCGAACACAATGTTGGTTTGCTCTTCTTTCATTTTGTCTTCCTTCATCTTTGCTTGTTGCTGTTGAACTCAGGCAGATCCGCCAGGAAATGCTCTGCGACTTCATGCCATGCCACCGCAGCCAGTGCCGCATTCAGCAGGTCTCGCAAGAATCCTTCCCTCACCTCCTCCGCCACTTCCCGGACAGCCTCTGCAATGCTGCTGCTCAGGTCGAGTTCCGTTTTTTCTTCTCGGCTCCATCGCTCCGCGATCACTTCAGAGTCCTGGCCGGCTTCGTCCCAGAGTCGCCGGGCCTCCTCCTTCCATCGCTCGTAGCTGCTCCGCTCGTTGCCGAGCCAGAGCGCTACCGTCCATGTCTCGTAGTTCCGGAAGCCGTTGAAGTCTTCTCCTTCTATGGCTGCCATTCGTCCTCTGCGGCTGGTTCAGTGGTCGTTCGTGAGCGGATGAATTCAGCCGCCAGCTTCAGAGCCTCCCGGGCCAGGACGATGTCGGCGAGTCCATTCAGAGAATGAGCATCCTTCCACTGCTCCCCGTCGCGATAGCGGCGAGTCACGGTGAGCGTGTACCACGTCGCGCCATCCTTGCGGTTCTCCCACACGGTTGCCCGCAGGTGATTCAGTCGGGCTTCAAAAGCCGGTCTGGTTGGTTGTTGTTGTGTCATCTGTTTTTCTCCTTCGTTCCTGTTCACCACGGCCCCGCCGCGCGACTCATTCGCACAGCGTGCCACGGTGTGAAGGTGAGATGCGCAAAACCGCGCAGCGGAATCAGGGCACAGCGGACGCCGCTGAAATCTCCACAGACAGACCTTCCGGTCCTCCCACCTGCAGTTGCAGGTCCGTCAAACGCTGTTCCGGATCCAGCACGATCAATTGATAGACCGGCTCCGTCAGCTGCTTCGACAACTCCTGAAAACTGGCCACAATGGCGCCCGGGTTGGCTGCGGTCTGCGACGTGCCGCCAGTGGCTGCGGCCATTCGTTCGAGGAGCGACAGATCCACGTCACCCCCCTCGATTCCGATCGTGTGCAGTGAAATCTGGTTCGTCCGGCAGCGGGCTACGACTTCAGACTCGCTCTCGCCACCCACTGTGTCCTTGCCATCCGTGCAGAGAATCAGGTGGCGTCGTCCCGGCCGATCAGACAGTTCTGTGGAAGCTGTGGCCAGTGCGCGGAACAGGGCCGTGCGTCCCGCGGGACGCATGCGGCTGGCCGCCTCGGTCAGCACGTCACGGTCGGTCGTCCAGGGAGTCGTCGCCTGAACATCATTGCCGAAGGTGAACAGACGGCAGCGACTGCCGGGCGGCATGTGTTCCAGAAGGCGTTGAGAAGCCTGAATGGCATTGGACATTTTTTCGCCGTCCATCGAATCTGAACAGTCGAGACACAGTGCTACGGACTGACTCGCGAACAGGCTGTTTCCAGCCGTCACACAGTAGTGCAGGGGTGCATCGTCCGGCGTTTTCAGCGCGAAATCGACGGGCCCCAGCCCCGAGGTGAATTCCCCGCTGGAAGATATCAGCTGGAAATCCACATGCAGACTGCCCGCGACACGCGCGACGCGGCGGATTCGAGCTGTGGTTCCCGGCGCTAAATCCTGCGGCTCCCCAAGGTCACTTCGTTCCCTGGCAACATTGTTAGTGTCAAGCTCATACGCACGCGCCTGGATCAACGCGCGATCGTAGCCCCTTCGGCTGCTGGCCGGCATGAGTTTCCAGCTCTGTGCATGGTGAATTAAATCCCGCACATGGGCGTCACGATCCACCCGCTGCACCTCAACCAGCGTCTGTACAATTCGCCATTCTCGGAGCAGAAGGAAAACCAACAGGGAGATCAGGAATGTTGTAATCAGCACGATCACGACGCGATTGAATGCCCTCGGCGATCGCTGAGGCACCATGGTTGCACGAGTGTGGCTATTGGAGCGAGATGCCCTTGCTCCACGGTTTGTCAATTTGGACATAGCGTGTCTCCGAATTCTGAGTTGAAGTAGTAAGAAAACCGGCGCCGCGCGCGGCGCCGTCTGCCCGGCACCTGAGTTGAGAACGTCAAGCTGAGCTAATTGCCCTGTCGGCACTGCCCGCTTTGCTCTTCTTCCGGCGTGCCCTTTGCCTCGGCCGCAGCGGTTGCAGAAGATCCTGTTGGAACTCCCAACGCGATCAGTCGCTCATCGCCGTGCGGAAAATAGAGTGGCTTCAATTCATCGTTGATGGCGTCTCTCAGATCCCGTTCGAGCATGCCGGGGAACAGTTCACTCACGGTTCGAGGGCGGAAGAACCTGTATCGAAGGACATTGACGCCAGCAGCGAGGAAATCGGTAAAGACCACTGTCACATTGGGCATTCGCTGCTCGAGCAGGTCCTTCAACTCACGGCGGGGGACCGGCATCATCGCCGGAAGGCAGTAGACCTCGCGCCCTCCTTCTTTGTGCCGGGACGCCCCGGGATACGGGCCAATATGCACGGGCGGACCGTTGATAATGCGGTCTGCTATCAGGTCAAGTCGAGGCTCATCGATCTGCAGAATCCGACTGAGCCCGTGCAGCGTGACGAACACGGCCTGACTTGACAGGATCCACGTCTGCCGGCTGCGCTCTGCACCCGGCAGCATGCTCAGCTCGGTAAACGCATCATCGATATTTCGGATTTCGACGGAGCGTTCAGTGGGCACGGCGTAACCACGTGGACGGAAGGACTGCATAGCGCGGTGAATACTTTCGAGATGCCGGAGGTGAGCCTGCAGCACCCGTTGAACCACCACAAGTGCCTTCTGCAGGGCTGAAAGAACGGCCTCAGTCGGACGCATGGAATCGCGCGCTGCTCGCAGACTGTATGTGGCAGCCACCAGTCGATCCCAACGTCCTGCGTTTGTCGAACAGTGCCAGAATCGTGGATATCTCACGCGATTGAGGGCCTTGTCGAAGACGCGACGAGCTTCGAGGTACTGCACGTTCTGTTCGTGCAGGGACTCTGCCACCGTTGCCATCTCATCATTGACACCGCGTTCAATCGTCCGCAGCATGCAAAGTCGTTCAACGGCCTGAGTCAGCGTCGTTGCTGGAATCAGGAATTCCTCGTCGAGTCGCTCAAGGAGGAAGCGTTCGCCGCGTGCCGTTTCGGCGGTGGCGTGGCAGTGCAGTACTTCCGCGGGACGTTCAATCCCAAGGATCAGCTCTTCGTCAGACAGATTGGGCAGGTCCTCGAGAACATCGTCCAGCTCCTGGCGAATCGCAGGAGTTGCTGACGTTTCCGTGAACACGCCGTCCAGTAAACCCCGAACCACAACAGCCGACTGCAGCCCCTCTTCCAAAGCCGGCAGATAGGTATATGCCACCTCGTTTGCAACCTCCGTTTCGTCATCGAGTGTTCGAAAGAAGTCCACTTGCCGATACTCGATCACTCCCAGAGGCCCGTCGAGAGCATGATTGGGGCGAACGAGAGCAAACATTGACTGCATCTCTGAGCACATAATGGCCTGCTCGTCCAGCGCAACCAACTTATACCTGGCTGCTGAATCATGACGCATTGGGGGCAGTGCCATCACGGAAAGACTTCGCTTTACACCATCAAGCGGCTTACCATCCTTCGTGTAGCAGAGCGCTGCGAGTTCAAGGATAGTTGCTGCAGCGTTCCGACCGCAGCGTTCTCCCAGACCGAGAAATGTTGTGGCGTCGATCATGTCAAACTCCACTTCATAACTCACTCCGGCGATCTTCACCCCCTCCTGAATGACCCTGGAGATTAGCTCGATTGTTCCAGAAAACGTTCCGCCCGCACCACTCCCAAGGTTTCGATGCAGTACCCCAGCGGGTCTCCCCTTGGTCCGGATACCTATTTCGGCACGAAGCCTGGCGATGAACTGCTTGAGAGACTCCTCGCCGGTTAACTTCAGTCCCGCCAGATGACCGACTCCACGAATCTGCCCGAGGCCGGATGCGGCATTCATGGATCCGAGATCCTTGATGAGGGCTTGCTGCTCAGCTGTGCCGAACTGCGCAAGGGTATCGGCTGTTTCTCCGTCAGCGAGGGGGAAATAGGCGATGTTGTCACGAGTGCCAAACTCGGCCTGCATCGCAGCAATTTCTTTAGGATTGTCGAACACAACAATGAAGTCGGCCAACGCGCGACGCCAGTGCAACTCGGCGGACTTCTTACCTCCTCCGACGATGAACAACAGCACGAAAATGCCATCGCGAATCGCGGACGGCAGTCGGATTTGAACACTGTTAGACGTTGTCATCTCTACTCTCCAAAAACATAAGAAAAGTTCTTCACAAACCCACAGAAACGTACGTATCACCAAGATCGCGAAAGGCTGCGGCCAGCTGTTTTGGCTTCACCGCACTGGCGATCAGAATCAGATTGGCAGGCTGTGCAAACCCGCCGGGGCGATCATGCAAAAACACTCGCGGGAAGCTGTTCAGCATGCGGCACTCGGGCGAGTCCGCGTGTGCTGCGATCAGCAGCACAATCGTCTTTGCGTGGCCCGCGCCGAACTCCACAAGGGCGCGTTCAATCCACTGCTTCGTGGAGTCGTGCGGAGGGTGTACGAACACTGTCCCCGTCCACTCACGCTCACTGCACAGCCCGTCTTCCTCCGGCCCCCATGCCACAGTGGCACCGGTATGATCCGGATCCTCTGGATCTGCAGCTGGATCCAGTGTCAATGAGCCGGTACACCGCACGATCGCCTCCAGAATTGAGGGGGGCGTCAGCACCCGATTGCTTGCGTTTTTAGCCGCAGCGATTCTGCGGGGACTTGCCGTGTCTCGCTGTGACAACATGGCAATAGCCTTTCGAATTGAAACATTGTCCAGCAACTCGTCGCGCGTCACTGCGTCCGCCCGCCGGCCGGTGCCCTCGGCCATCAGTCGCTGAATTTCGTCAGCACGGCTTGCCACCTGCATATAGCGCTGAGCCGTACGCAGGGAGAGCGAAAGCCCGTGCTGCTCACCAGCAACCAACCACTCACGAAACGCTGTCGGTGAAAGACTCCTCTTCACGCGAAGTAGGGAGTCACCCGCCCGGATCGCATGAATGAGAATCTTGGACTGGGCCGTGACTACGAGGCCATGCTCTTTGAGTACTTGAGCCTTCAGTCGCTTCAGAACGGAGTCTGAGATGACTGTGACGGGCGCTGAAGTACTGGAGGTCAACGTCGTCGGAATCAGCATAGATGCCGCTTGTTCATCACTGGGGACATCGACGACGTCATCCCCGTGAGGCTCTGTTTCCCTGTCCATTGGTTTTAACCCCCTAAAAAGTTACTAAACAGGAATTAAGGTGATCTTTGGCCGTGACAGCAGGTGCATCTCAATCGCTTGAGATGACTCCTTTGTAACCTGCAATCAGCCTCTGTCGAGATGTTGTAAATCGGCTTCGAAAACATGCGCATAATTGCGCACGATGGCCCCATGAATGCGCACAAAAGCGCAGGAGGCCTACGTGGCGTTCCCAACGACGAAAAGCGCCTCCACGTTGACCACTCTGAACTCGCTGGTAAGCTCTTCAGCAGACAGAACGCGATTGGCGAATCCAGTGCCTCCGACTGGCAGGTGCTGACTCGCCACACTTCATGTCGATGAAGAGCAACGGTCGCGCAAAAATAGAGTGTGAACAAACGTTCACACGCAGTACGATCGTCAGTGAAACACTGTGTTTGGCGACAAAAAACGACTGGAGAATTTGTGAAACAACGCACCACCGACCTGCTGAAGCAGCACCAGGCAAAGGTCGCTGATCACACTGAAGTCCTGTTTGAACGTTTTCGTGAATTCGCGAGGCAGGTGGCCGCACGAGATTTGCGACGTATGTCTCAGCCCCACGGACACACATCCTCTGCTGCCAGCACTGGCCTGCGACAGACGTTAAACTGGATTGCGCAACGCCCGGATCTCATCAGCTTCGATGATTCCAGCACCTTTGAGGCGGCTGTCGCGGTGATTGTGCATCGACGGTGTATTGATGCAGTCCGCGCCGCAAAACGGCGCGAGGCTCGGCTCCGAGACAATCAAATAAGCCGTCCTGCCCCCGCTGGCACGTCTGCGGTGGCTGCTGAGCAATTTCAACTCATTAAGCCAATCATTGAAGAGACAGTGACGAAGATGCTCGCACCCCTTTATGGGTCTCGTCATTCCGTAGTGACATGGTCCCTGTTCGGTGGACTGACCGTGACCCAGATCGAAAATGCACTTCAACGACAAATTCAGGAGATCCGCTCAACCGGCAGTTTTCAGGGACTCATGCCGAAACGACGCACAATTCAGTTCTGGATACAGGATGCTCGACGCTGCCTCCTGAGGCTGCTGGCCAGTGAACTGTTTCCCGCTGCCACGCAGGCCGGGGATCCGCTTTCCAACAACAGGTTCACAGACGACAAAGAACTGCAAAAAGTGATCTTCGACGTGGTCAAAAGTCTGCACGTTCAGTGCTCAGATGAGGAGCCTGAATCCGATGAGTCCTGAGATTCCGGATGCCGTTCGCCAGCTGCTCATCCAGTTCGCCGAAACCGGCAGCATCGAAGATGACCTCCAGCAGTTGGCCCAGAGTCTTCCGGATGCCCGCCACCACCAGATCGCCTTCTGTGAATTGCTGGCAATGGCCTCCGAATGGGCGGACGACCCCTTGAATTGGTTGCTTTCAGGGATTCAGCAGGGACGCTGGTTGGTGTCACCAGAACAGCAGATGTATGTCCTGCAGGCGCTGTACCGGGACTGGAGCAACCCTGTCGGGCCATTGACCTGGACGCAATTGTCGTCATTTGGTTTTTCGCCCTGGCAGCTTGATCTGCGACAACCGGACGAATTCTGGCCGTTGGGACAGATTCTCCACGGATATCAGCTCGAAACGCGACTGGCTGCCGGCAGTTTTGCTGTCGTGTACCACGGAAAATCACTCGAGAATAATGCTTCGGCGGCCATTCGAGTGCCCCGCAAAGTGCTCATTGAGACTATGCAGGCGGAACGCAGCGAACGGCTCAGTCATGAAGCCAAGCTGCTGCAGAATCTCCACCTCCCGGGTGTGCCCCGTCTGCTTGCCAGTTACCAGACAGAACATGGCCCGGTCGTCATCACCGAACTGATTACCGGGCGGCCGTGGAGCGACCTCTCAACTGACCAGTTACCGCTGTCGCAACACATCGCACTGCTGGCGCGGGTGGCCGAAATTGCGGACCGTGTGCATCAGTCCGGGCTTATTCACGGTGACCTGAAACGCGAGAATGTGCTGGTGGACGAACAGGGTTGTCCGTGGCTGCTGGATTTCAACGTCTCCCGGCCGGCTGAACCCGATCAGCCTCAGTTGCAAAGTCTGGCCGGCACGCTGGCGATCATGAGTCCGGAAGCCCTGCTCACATCAGATGATGGCCTCGACTTCCGCCGCGATATTTATTCTCTGGGTGCCGTGCTGTATGAACTGGTAACCGGTCTACCGTGGACCACCGCCGGCAGTCGCGAGGAAGCTCTGGTTGAGACCGTCGTCAAAGGGGCCGCAAAAGGGCCGCAATTTCCGGAGCCTGTGCCTGAGGGGCTGCGGCAGATCATCCGGGCTGCCGTTTCTCACGAGGAATTCCGCCGGTTTGAAACCGCAGCAGACTTTGCCGCCTGCTGTCATCACTGGCTGGCGAATCCCTCCAATCCGATTCCATGCCCGCCCGTCAATGCTCCCCTCACCTGCTGGCGGCTGGGGCTCGCTCTGGGGCTGTTTGCCTCACGTTGTCAGGGCTTGCTGCGAATTATGAAGTCATTGCCCGAGATCCCCGCAGAGGCAAAAGCTCCGATTGAGATCCTCAACCGTATGGACCAGGTCATGGGACTGCCGCTCGCTGCGACAGAAATTCGCACCCTGGCGAGCCTGCTCGGACACTCAGTGCCCGAATTGCCCGACGAGAAGACACTGGCTGCAATGTTTTATCGAGCTCGCCGCCTGACCGGGGCCAGCCTGCCCGAACAGCTGAAACTGCTCGACGGGGCTCAGGAATGGTTTCGCATCGTGTTTGATCAGCTGCGATTGGGGCTGTCGCCAGAGCAGTCTCTGCCGTGGTCGGTCCTCGAACTGGGCATACAAACACGCCTCGCCCCCGAATCGTCGTCAGCCCGACGGACATGGTCCATTCTGGCTGATGGAATCATTCCCGAGATGGCGGCTGAGGCTTTTTCTGAGACCTGCCGAAATCCTCCCGATCGAAGTGGCTGGAAGTCAGCCATCGACGCACTCAACTACGATGTTGTGCGTGATTTCCGCTGGGGGAGCGACTGATAATGCCGCTACTCCTCAGACCAAAACCCATGATCCCGCAGCCAGCGATTGATTGCGGCCTCGATAATCTCCTGAACTGTTGCCGGGAGTCGACATTCTAGACGCTGATGCAGAATCGCTCTTCTCAGCAGATGCGCCGTCTTCGGTTGCAGCCGCGTGGTCAGCGGTACCAGCAGACGTCCTGACGTGAAGGGCTCAGCCGGTGCCACAGCTGCTGCCGTACTCTGCTCCGCCTGTCTCGTCAGCTGCGACACGCGCGTCGCAGCACCATCCCGGGAAGCAGTCTCTCTCGCCGTCTGATCCTGCGGCCCGCTCCCTCCACCCGCAATAAATGCTCGCTGCTCTGCTGTCAGCTCCAGTGCCGTTACCATTTTCCTCCGTTCAGCCATTTTTCCTCCCATGCTGTTTTGATGTTGTCAGTTCGATGAAGGGTGCTGCGAATCACTCAGAAGTTCGGCGAAGGCCCGTTTTACATCCGCGGTCGCGTTTTCGCCCCTTCGTCCCATGCGGGTGACGACAGTGCCCTGCTGAGCCGCATCGCGAAAGGCCTGCAAATCGCGAATCTGAGCGGCACACAGCTGCAACCCCAGTCCAGGCATCGCCGCAGTCACTTCACGGCTGATCACATCCCGTCGCCGCATGCGATTCAGCAGCAGTCGGCCTTCCGGGCCCCCCTGGTTCAGTTCCTGAGCGTATCGCAGGACCCCCGTTGCCTGCTGCACACTTCGGACATCCAGAATGGAAGGAGTCACCGGCAGGACGGCCAGATCCGCCATCAACAGCAGCGTTCGTCCCAGATCATCCAGTGACGCCTGACCGTCACCAATCACAAAGGCATGGTCCTGCTGCAGTTGCCGCACGGCAGTCACACAGTCCTCCGGCGTCCATGCCACTCGCGTCGCAATCGCTGGCTCGGCTTCGTGCAGCCACACACTGCTGGATCGCTGCCGATCAGCATCCAGCAGGGCCACAGAATGCCCCATGTCGAACAGCCAGACCGCCAGATGCACGGCCAGCGTACTTTTGCCGACACCGCCCTTGGAATTCGCAAACACAATCATCATGCCAGCAGACTTACCGCATTGCTGGCCGGCGGGCAAGTACGCAGGATGGACGGCCACCGAATGAATTGTCCTGCCAGCCACACATCAGGCCAGCCAGCTTGCCCCTTGCGCAGTCGGCACTTTCGCCGTAGTCTGCACCTTGAAAACACCGGCCCACGGACCGGTACGAGATACCGGGCGCCGGGCCGGTGCATACCGGTTGGCAGGCCGGTGTTTTACCGGGTCTCAGGCCGGTCGATACCGGGCGTCAGGCCGGCGTTTTACCGGGCGCCAGGCCGGTTTTTGTGCCGATTTCCGCAATGATTTCAACCAGCTGCAAGGGGGTAAATAGATAATGTTGTTTAATAAAAGAACAAAACATGTTGTCTCTCTTTTTTCTGAATCAGGACGGCCGCCACCGGACATCTCACCCGATATGCCCGCTGCTGAATCCACCGACGTGTCACTGCTTGCCAGCAACCGCTGCTCCGGAGTCGATGAACTGAACCTTGCCGAGTTCCCGCTCACGCACCTCGGCAGTCGCACCGATGCCGCAGCCACCACACTCGAATTCCACGATCAGGTGTTCGACGACCGCTCGCAACAGCCCGTGCAGCGATCACTCGTTATCTCAGGCAGTCCGCTGTACGGCCTGCCCGGACCATCCGACGCCGATGTGCTGCTGACACTGTTGCACCTGACCAGTTTGCGGAATGCCTTTCAGGGACGGCGAGTCGAGTTCACTCGCTACGAACTGGTGCAGTTCCTCGGCTGGGATCCCGGTGGTGCCTCGTATCGCCGACTCGACGAATCCCTGCAGCGCTGGACCAGCGTCACCCTGCAGTACAGACAGGCATGGTGGGACCGCACCGGACAGCGCTGGAAGAATCAGTCCTTCCACATCCTCGAATCCCTCAGCCTGCACGGTCGAGCTGATGCCACCGAAGATCGGCTTTCGTCGTTTACCTGGAGCGAATCTGTCTTCACCAGCTGCCAGGTGGGCAATCTCAAGCGACTCGACCTGAACCAGTACTTCACTCTGCAGCGACCGGCTGCACGTCAGCTGTACCGATTTCTGGACAAGCGATTCTACCACAGTCGGAACCTCGAGTTTCCACTGCGAACGCTGGCCTGCGAACATGTTGGACTCAGCCGCAGCTACGACGCCTTTGACCTCAAACGCAGGCTGCAGCCCGCAATTGAAGAGCTTGAAGCAATCGGCTTTTTGCAGCCAATCCCCGCAGCCTCACGCTATCGCCGCCAGGCAAGGGGCCATTGGAACATCGTTTTGACTCGAACCGCTGATACCGGTGGCTGGCATGTCAATTCGGCTCTCGTGCAGGAACTGACAACTCGTGGCATTGCGGCCGCCACCGCCAGTCGCCTCGTGAGGGCCTTCCCTGCCCCTCAGATTGAAGAAAAACTGCGGTGGCATGACCAGCTCAGGCTGGCCGGCGATCGTCGCGTGGCACGCAATCCAGCCGGCTTCCTGCGGGCCGCCATTCAGCGAGATTTCCACATCCCCAGTCGCGACCAGTCACAAGCTCGCCGCAAAGACACCACTCGGAACGAAACGCAGACAGCCAGTCAGCTGGCCAGTCAGCCTGCCGGCAAGCAGGTCAGTACGGCTGCCGCCACCGCTCAGCAGCGACTGGAACGCGCCCGTCAGTACTGGCAGGAACTCAGCCCGGTACAACAGCAGCAGGTGGAAGCTCGCCTGCTTGAACACGGAAAGCAACTGCAGGTCGCGGTCTTTCGCCGCCAGCCGGAATCGTCGGCTTTGCGTGATGAACTTCGGTATTCGCTGCTGGCGGATTATCTGGACCGCATTGCACACCCCGTGACGCTGGCGGCGTTGCCAGAATCAGAGTGCAGTAGGCCTGAGAATGCAGAGTGACCACGCACAACAGCAACAGGCCCGCCGACAGAATCAGCAGCACCTGAGCAAACAAAGGTCGATTCAGACGCTGACGCATTCGCAGCTCTCGCTGCATCTTTCTAAAAATGAGTGGATCGTTTTTCATGCCCGCATTGCTAACACCTTGCCCCAGCGGATGTCAAACAGCGTTTGAACCGCCACACAGATGCCGACAACAGCGAACAGATCAAAACATCGGAACGGCTGACTTTGCCAGCAAGTCAAACGCCGTTTGCGCAGCGTTTTCAAACGGTGTAAGATCGGGCTGCGAGAGTCGGATTTCTCGCAGCTGTCAATGACGCAAAACGCTTTGATACGTTCTTCCGTTCACGGAGTTCACCCGGTAAACCGGCCTCACCAGCCGGCTAAGGAGATGGCCTTACCAGTCATCATGAACTCTCACTGTAGAGCTGGGTTGCATCGAGAGGTGCTCGCCCAGTTCGACGGAGGCTCGTCGGAGTAATCCGTCTGCCTTTGTATCGCAGACAAGTAATCCCGACGTTCTATCCGATGGTTGTCAATGCCCCGAATGGGGGCGATGCGGACACGCCGTTTCCGAAAGATTTTCGGAACGGTCGTCATGCACAAAGTGGGTAAGCAGTGCGCTGCACTGCAAATCCTCCCATGGGGTTCGGTCCCTCCTGGATCGTTCAACATGTGCCGACGTGGGGAGCAGGCGAACTGGCGACAGTTTGTCTCCGGATGCGACACATCCGGGTACTGCGGGCAAATCCCGCGGACGTGAAGAGCTCAACCATGAAAGGCTCGCAAGAGCTTGTCGGTGAATGAACAGGGAGTCGATGCCGAGATGTGCCGCGGACTGCACTGCAGTCTGCTGGACGGCGAGACACCGTTGGCTGATGGGTAAGGGGCAGCTTCTACGTTCTGGCCCCTGAAATGACGCGGACCACCGCGTCGAAACTATGCCGCCCTGGCGGGCGGACATACAGCTGACTGGTTCGGGGAGTAACGTCCCCTGTGCCACGAGACCCTGTTTGTGAAGTGCATGAATAACGCAGGAACCGCTGCGGCTGCCGGGTTGGTCCCCGGTGCCTGACCTTGTCCGTCAGGTGTTTCAAAAGCCGTATGCGGGGGAGTGTGTTCTGAGTAGGAAGCTGCAGAACTCACGGCCGGTAATGGCCGCGATCTCTGCAGACGGTGCGCTGGGCAAGGCAGTCCAGACCCGCTGGCGTGCTTACGGGTGGTGCCGGGCATGATCCACGACGAAAGGAACGACAGTGTGCAGTGGCCGGAAGTCGTGATGCAGACTTCTGCAGCTTCGGCTGCAGAAGTCCGCGTCTGATTCGTGGCTGAAGTCTGAGCGGTCACAGCCGGCGGTTCCGGGAGGAACAGCGGGTTGTGGCAGCGTACGAACAGTGGTTCACGAGGGGCCTTGCAGGGCTGCTCGCTGGACGTCACCGAATGGTTTTCTGCTGCGGTACTCCTATGGAATTGGCGGGGGCGAACTTGGAATGTAGTTCGACGCCGCAGGGAGCATTCCGCAGCAGGAAGGTGCACAGGAAAGGTTGGGCAGGTTTGGCTGATCTGATCTGGTTGCTGTTCGCAGGAAGGTTTTTGCGTCAGGGGGGCGTCGAGATGGTCTCACGCCCCCACTTTTCAATATCGCAGGAGGCGAAGCGGGAATGTCGTATCGATGGGAAGTACAAAGTCGGGAAGGAATGGTTCAGCAGCTGGCAACCAACATCCTGCCGCATGGATACTGGTTCTATGTGACCGGAGTGGTGCCGTGGCACAAGAATCCGGTGCAGGTTGACCAGAAGCTGCTGTGGAAGTACGGCGCCGCATTGTCGCGGCAGCAGCGAGTGCGGCGGAAAGCCCGCGGGCTGGCCAACGTCCACTACCTCCGCTGGGGACGATTCTGGGTCCTGCTGGCCACCCACGGGCAGCACGAGTTCTTCGACGAGGAATCCGTCGCCATGCGGGATGTCCGCCGCACTCCTCTGCGGATCGACTGCTACACCCTGACACTCCGCCGCGGCAGCTACCTGCACCAGCGCGACGAACAGGGCCAGTGCATCCCCGACGGTCGCCTGCACACTCGAGTCCAGATTGCTCGGGACGTGTATCGTGACCTTGTGGCGTGGTATGAACAACAGGCCTGCCGGAAGTCCGTTGAAGAGCTGTCCCGGGAACTGTGGAACCTGCCCTATGAACCCTACGCCCCTGTCCGCCGGCAGTTTCTGAATCTGCTGCGAATCATCAACCAGCACCGCCGGACCGCCGGCCAGCCAGCCGTCCCGCCAGACTGCCTCCGCCTGCGTCGCAAGATCGTTCGCGTCTTCGGAAGCGAAACCGTGACCTGAGATTCGTAAGAGTCGCTCGGGCATTCCTGCCCGAGCCAATCACAGGCTATCACTGACGTAGCCATCCTCTATAAATGTCTGCTTTTAAAACACCTACAGACAGGTGCATTCTCCCTTCACCCGAAAATCTTTGTGAGTATATCTCATTGCATCAAGAACCATTCCACACTCAAGGCCTCTTGCCTGACACGAATCGCCTCCTCGGCTTCTCCGCTCTGCTCCAGCCGCGCGGACAAGTTTTTCAGCGAGTCCGCGAGGCGATGCCGAAGGTTTGGATTTCCAGGCTCTGACTCACACAACGCACGACGCAATACAACTACCCGTCGCGTCTGTATCAGAGAATCTGCCAATAGTCCGACATCCGCTAGACAGTTTGAATAGGTCTGCAGGGCAAATTCAAACTCCGACTGCCAGCGGTGCCCGTTCTCGCGGTACAACGGCTCCAGTAGCTCGCAACAGATTCGAGAAACTCGCAATGCTTCGTGAAATTGTCCTTCGTCAACAAAAGCACGCGAAAGAGCGATCATTCCTTTCAAGCGATTTCTGTTGTGCATACCTGGAAACAACAATTCAATTTCGTCGTGCAGCTTTGAAGACAAGATCAGGTAGAAAAGCCCTTCTGGGAATTCGCCACACTGTCGCAGCTGTACCCCAAGGTTCAGAGCCGATGATGCAAGTTGTGGCAAATACCTTGCTCGGTCCGTCGCCACAAGCTCTGACAACAGCTGCACTCCCCTTCGACTAAATTCGATAGCTTCGACGTAGCGTCCAAGCATCGTTAAACAGACGCTGACTCCAACCAGGCTCTCTGCGAGGTCAGCACGAAATAATCGCGGATCAATCGACGCCAGCCGCAGTCGAATCCCGAGAGATTCCATCGCGAGCGTCAAACTCTGTTCCTCAATGTCGCATTTTATGGATACGCTGGCCAGCGTATGCAACGCGCTCGCAAAGTATCCGTTAAAGACTGCTAACTCCTCCGCTGGGAGCGTTCGCCATCTGGTGACAGCTGCCGAAGCCAACGGCATAGCCTCATGAAATCGAGCAGCCTTGCAAAAGAGCACCGCGAGTTCCTCCTCTGCCAGTGCAAGATCGGGCAGGAATGCTCTTCGATGCGAAGCAGAAATGCGTTGATACAATTCAACCGCTCGTTCCGCGGCAACAATCGCTTCATTGATTTGTCCAGTGTGTGAAAGAATCCTTGCCCGTGCATCGAGAGAATCCGCGAGTTCCGCAATCCAGGCGTCCGGATCGCACTCGAACAAAAGTTCGTAAATTGCGATAGCCCGCTCAATCAGATTAAGTGACTCGCCGAAATCGTTCGAATGCAGCAAGTGTCTCGCAAGGCCCTTGAGAGATGTTGCGATCCCAGGTAGTCGATGCGAATGTTCCGAAGGCATTTGCTCTCGCAGAGTCAAGGACCTTCTTGAAGCGTTGATAGCCTCGTCCCAGAGGCCCATATCTGCTAAGATCACGGACATGTTGTTCAGGTTGGCTGCCAATTCGTCCGTCGAGGATCCCGGCGAGCCATACACGAGAGCTTCATATAGATCATTCGCACGTTGGGCCGCGGTCAACGCATCCTCGAGGCGTCCTCGCATGAATAGGAGTGCGGCGTAATTGGATTGAGCAGAGGCCAGTTGTTGATCAACGGCGTGGGGCGCTGTCATGCGCAGCAATTCCAACCGATGTACCAAATCCGCCATTTCCTTCAATGCAGGTTCGTATTGACCGTTGTCAGCCCAACGACGCGCAAGATGGAACTTTGCCGGTAACTGTCCGACACCTGCGACGTCTGCAATGCTACTGCTGATTGCGACCAATTGCTGTGCGATAGTCACCGCCACCTCCCGCAGGGCTGTAGTGCGGTCCGGGATTAAATGAGACAGTTGATCACCCAGCGATGGATCGGTGTGTCGTTCCAACACATTCGCCAGCGCCCTGCCCATCGGGTCGCCCTCCTCAATGGCGACTTCAATCGCCAGCGGAGCAGTCACTTCGAGATCACGCGCAAGGAATTCCTCAATCTTCTTAATTGAATCCGGATTTCGAGCCGCAATCCGATTCAGCGTCACAAGCAGATTTGTCGCCCGCAGCATGGAAGTCACCTGTTCGGAGAATTGCCCGATTTCAAATGAGACTTGTGTCCACCGTACGCCCATTCTGCTCCAACCGTACGGACAGATTCGTCAACGCATCCTCCAGATCCTGCCGCAACACCGAATTGTCCGGCTCCGACTCACACGCAGCACGTCGCAACTCAGCCACTCGCTCTGCCTCAGCGCAGGATTCTTCCAGCCGGCCTGCGTCCGCCAGGCGGTTGGAATAGGTTTGCAGCGCTGCCGCAAAATCCGATCGCCACAGCTGCTGGTTCTCTTCGTACAGGGTCTCCAGTAATCCACAGCAGATTCGGGACACACGCAGGGCCTCCTGATGATCTCCGCACTGTGCCAGCCGCACCGCGAGGGTATTCATGGCCAACGCTTGCTCGCGCCCATACGCTGCATGGTTTTTCACACACAAATCACTGTACAGGGCCACGGCACGTGCAGCACACTCCAGGGATTTTCGCAGTTGTCCGGACTTTGCCTGGCGAATACCCAGATTGTGAACTGCGGACGCCAGTGTCGGCTGGAATGCGTCCACGTCGGCAGCCGCAAGAAACTGCTGCACCGCGACAGCTTTTCGAGCGTACATCAGTGCCTCGGCATCCCGCCCCAGATCACTCAGTCGATTCGACAGTCCAGTCAGACTGGCAGACAGTACCGGCAGAAACTTTGCCGGCTCCTTTCGAGCCTGTCTGATTCGCATCTTCAGAGATTCTCTTGCAGCTTCCAGCCCCGCTTCCTTTTGGCCATTATCGCCCAGCAGCACCGCCAGAGTGTTCAACGCTCCGGCCAGCTCCGAACCGTGAGCCTGTTCATCCTCCGCCACAAGTTCACGCCACCAGCCGACTGCCGTCTGTGCGAATGCTAAACCCTTCCCGAATCGCCCGGCCGCTCGCAGACGAATCGCCAGATTCCCTTCCACTGTCGCGAGGTCCGGAAGAAATGAAGTCTGGCGCTCCGCTGCCAACTCCAGATACATCGCTGCGGCTCGCTCGGTCGATTGAATCGCCTCGAAAATCGCTCCATTCGCAGCCAGAACCATGCCCTCGATGTCCAGCGTATAAGCCAGGTCAGCCGCCCACGCATCACGATTCTGGTCATACAGGTCTGAACGAATCCGTACTGCTCGCTGCACCAGTGACAATGCCTCCTGCAGTTCTCCCACTTCCACCAGGCGTATCGCCAGTGTATTCAGAGACGACGCGATGCTCGGTAACAGTCCCGGAACCTTCTCTGCCATCGCCTCCCGCTGTGCCAGAGCCTTACGAACCGGCTCCAGCGACTCACGTCGCTGACCAGCCGCCGCCAGCATCGTGGAGAGAACCTGCCAGCTGGTGGCCAACTCAGCCTGGCAGCTGCCGGGACTCCGGCTGTCCATCATCTCAAAGAGTTCGCACGCACGCCTCGCTGCCTGGAGAGCTTCGTCGCGGCGGCCCAGCTCACCCAATACCCCGGCATAATTGTTCTGAGCCTGCGCCAGGAGCCCTTCTGCTGACCGCGAATTCTCCAGATACAACTGCTCCAGACTCTCCACAGCCTGCTGCAGCTCACTCGCCGCCTTGTTATGCTGCCCCGATTCTGACAGTCGATAGGCCAGGCTGATCCTCGTCGAAGCGATAGCCGTCAATGGAATGCCCGGAAGCCGCTGTGCCGCAATTGCGATTTGGGCCGTCACGATGATCGCCGCTTCCTGCAACGCCGTGGTACGTCCCGGGATTTGATCGTGCAGACGTACAGCCAGTCCGGGATCCGCATGTCTCAGCAACACGTTCGCCAGCGCCCTGCCCATCGGGTCACCCTCCTCAATGGCGACTTCAATCGCCAGCGGAGCAGTCACCTCGGGATCACGAGCAAGAAACTCCTCAATCTTGATAATCGAATCTGGATTTCGACCCGCGATTCGATTCAGCATCACCAGCAGATTGGTCGCCCGCAGCATGGGAATCACCTGTTCATCGAGCGTCAAACAGGCCGTAAATTATTTCTTTCAATTCGAGATCGTCCGTGGAAACGTCGCAGAGACGTTCACCCAGCAGGTCTGGCTGCACCGGCTCAATCCACTTCGAGCCCGGGTAACAGTCCGCAAGAATCTGATTCAAAGCATACAGTGTGGCTGCCGGCTGACCGGAGAAGAACGGCAGCCCCCGAAAAATATGCAGGCCGTCCGCTTCTGTCTCCACTCCCATATTGAGAGTCACCGCCGCCATTGCCTGCCCCAGGCCGACAACCAGCGATTCGGGCAGATTGTTCACCCGCAGCTGCCCTGCCCAGAAACTCCGCTCTCGGCGCAGCACATAGTCCAGCAGTCCATTTTCGTCTCCGACCTGTACGCCATCAAGCCCAGCCAGCACCGACATTTGCAGCAGCAGGACTCGCTGGAAGTGATCAGCTTCGAGATTCTCAGGAGGCCTCGCCACGGGAGACACTCGAAGAGCCTTTGCCAGGTCCCGGTTGGCGATGTCCCACGATCTGCGGCGGTCTGCCTTTGCCACCGATACCGGACTGAGGCTGCGTTTGGAAAAGGCCGGGCCAGTGAAGATCTCTCGAGCCGGTGCATGGCTCTTCAGGCGTTCCAGCCACTCGCCCGGCTTTCGAGCCAGCAGGAGCAACCGCACTCGGGCTCCCTTCACTGCCACCACCTGCTCCACCAGCCAGCGAATTGTGTCCGCCCGGTCCTGTGCGTAATCCAGCACCAGCAACAGGGGCTCATCCACCTCCAGCGCCTTCCGCCACAACTCAGCGTCCTGCTGGAACTGGTCTTTGTCCAGAAAACCGGTTCGCCATTTGAATTGTTTCATACGGCGGCAGAGCTCAATTGCCAGCCGAGTCTTGCCCATACCGCCAGGGCCGTGACACAGCTGCACGAGCAGCCGCTCGCGACCGATACACCAGTTCTCGAGCTCCTTGAGCTCCCGCTCTCGCATATGGAACTCAACCACCCCCAGATCGGCCCTGAGCAGAGCACCCGGAGGCATCCATGACGGATCCCACTCCGTGGAGGGCAGCGATAATGGCAGCGACGACACTGGTCCCAACAGAATGCTGAGACTCGTATGCGATTCAGGGTAACGTCGGTCCAACTCCTTCGGTTCAGTAATCCCAAGGCGCTTCATCACTTCACTGTATAGTTTATGCGAGATCCCTTTCCCAATCATACAGAATGACAGCGACCGCAGACTGACGCCAATTCGCCTTGCCAGCTCTCCCTGCGTCTTGAATCCGAAGTAGATTTTCAGATCCATCAGCCGCTGGGGGCAAATCGGAATCTTGCCGTCCTCGGGTACCGTCCACTCTGAACTCATGTCACGTCCACTCCGCAGCTGTGCCTGCTGAACCGTCCACGCAGCTCAATTCTAAAAACGAGCAAAGCGAATTTTCACGCACTATCCGCTGTGAACGACACATTTTGGGGCGGGAAATGACCAAATGCCCGCCGGCCCAGCCGGCCCCTTCACCGCCTCACACCCCCTCCCCTGTAGCCGCCCGCCTTTCGTTCCTCGCCCCTCGTTCCTCGCCCCTCGTTCCTCGCCCCTGGTTCCTACTCCCTGGTTCCTGCTCCCTCGTCCCCTAACCCCGCCGAATCTTCGCGACGCGACCCAGCAGGTAGCCGATTTCGTCGCCATCCAGCTCCGCCACAGTGGCTACGCCATGGATGTTTCGCAACAGGTCCTCAGAGTTGCCAAGGAACACGCGGCTCGCGGCCTCGCCAGCACAGCGGCCCAGCAAATGGCCGTCCGGAGTCGAGACCAGCTCGACCAGCGTCGGAGTGGTCCAGGTCTCAGACAGCAGGCAGCCGAGAATCGCCCGGAAATGATCACTGACCTGCACGCCACCGACTTTCCGAGCACAGTCGCTGCGGATTTGTTCAGGTTCACGAATCGCCGAGTCATCAGTCATCACTGCTCACCCACAAAATCGAACAGGCTCCATGCACCTGCTGACCAGCCCACCACCGCTGCGCAGCATCCTACCGCCACCACCCGTGCCCTGCACGTCACCACACCAGCCGCCTTTAGAATCGCCGCAGCTTCCTGCCACCCCCGTACTGTTCGCCCTGGTAATTTCACCGGATTCAGCGCCCTGCCGATTGCCCGAGCTCCCGCAGGATCAGAAAATGCCAGCTGACTGGCCGTGCCGTGCCGCCCCGGCCGCGAACGGCTGACACCGTTGTCTTCTGCGTCTGTCTGGAATCATTCTCCCATGATTGCTCCCAATCGCCCCCTGTTTTCGCTCGGACAGACCGTCGCCACGCCCGGGGCTGTGGAATGGCTGCAAAAGGCGGACGTGGATGCCGCACTGCTGCTGTCACGGCACGAGAATGGCGACTGGGGTGACCTCGACGAAGAAGATTCCGCCGCCAATCAGGCGGCTGTGACTCACGGAGACCGCATTCTGTCCTGCTACAACATCCAGGGAACTCGCGTGTACGTCATCACCGAGGCCGATCGCAGTTCCACCTGCATTTTGCTGGCCAGTGAATACTGACAGCCGGCCAGCCAGCAGACTGCCTGTCCGGCCCGCGAATCGGTACCCGAAAAACCTGTTTTCTGCCGCTCAATGTGGTAGACTCTCCCCCACACCCTCACGAAATCTCCTGTGGCACTTGTCAGCGGGCACTGCCCGCCATCCGGGATTCAGCTCAAATGACGCCAGAAGAAATCGCTGACTCGCTGCGGCGAAGCGTCGAAATCGAATCCGGGAAACCGCTGGTGGTCTTCAAGGATCCTGCCGTTTCTGGTCATGGTTCCGTCCGAGTCGCCACGCCGGACACCGCCATGCACGTTCTGAGGTACCCGCCGTCCGCCGATGTCCAGCTGCCATATCTGACCGCGTTCCATTGTGGCATGTTGCTGCGATCGCTCAGGGCCGAGTCGCCGCAGCGGTTTGATTTGGTCTCAACAGCAGCCATGCGGACGGAAACCCAGCAACTGATTCAGGCCCATCTCAAAACATCCGGGGCAGACGTCCCGGAAAGCCTGATCCCCAACCTGTGCAGCCAATTGGGAGATGGACTTGGGATCCAGCTGCGTTCGATGCCGATTGCCATACGCGTCGATCACTGGCTGTGGCAGCAGTACCCGTCACTGCAGGAACTGCAGCGAACCAACGTCTCCCGGCAACTGCAGGAATCCATGCAGACGCTCGGACCATCCGTCCGTGCCCTGGTCCCCCTGCGGATGCTCAATGCCAACCTTGCAATGAACTGTGCCTTTGCGATGTTTTGGGGTGAACTGTGGGGTGAACCGGAACTGGCTGTGCCGTACACGCTGGCCGGCTTCGAGGCTGCCGGGCGTCAGTTGCTGGAAATGGTCCGCTCGATAGACTCACACCCCAACGGTGATCGCCACCTGGTGGAACAGTGGGCCAGCCATCTGAACCTGACTGCATGGTATCGGACCGTCACAAAGCAATAGAAACCGCTCCCCATGTCTCAGGAATACAGCTTCTCACTGCCCTACTCGGCGTTCGACCTCGATCTGATCGGGTTGACAGCAGCTGACGTGGGCTCTTCCGAGTTCACCGAGAAAGTCAGCGAATTTCTGGCGGGGCAGTTTGCCACATTCGGTGGTCTGGCCCGGATTGTCTGCAACGACCAGTCCCACACCATCGACGTGCGGTGGACAAGAAACGCGAATTTCCGTGAACCACGGGACTTCGCGCTCGAACTGCTGCGATCCGGAAAAATTGGTGAAGCCATTCCGCTGCTGTGGACTGTGCATCAGCAGCAACGTCGCGATGTATCGGTCCTGTTCAATCTGGGAGTGGCCTGGAGCGAACACGGCCAGCCGGACAAAGCCATTCCGATCCTGCGGCAATTGCTGGAAATCGAGCCGAATCACGTGCATGGACTGGTGGCACTGGGGGTGGCTCTGATACGGGTACAGCAGGCGCCCGAGGGTGAATTTTTGCTGCGTCGAGCACTCCGGCTGGAACCGCGAAATCTGTGGGCTCTGCGAAATCTTGGCGGTTGCCTGCTGCAGCTGGGGCGAGCAGCTGAGGCGTTGCCGGTGCTGCAGACAGCCCTGGAAATTGGCCCGCAGGATCCGCAAACGCTGCTGGGCATGGGGCAGTCACTGGAGGCCCTCAACCGGTCTGACGACGCCGACGATTACTATCAGCGAATCATCCGGCTGGGGATGCCGGAACCGGTGGTGGAACTGGCGAAAGAGCGGCGATCTGCGATTGCGGCCCACCGGATGCGTTCGGCCGGGGAATTGCGGCCGGATGTGCTGATGTACCTGACTGGAGCCGTGGAGCGTTTTGCCGGCATGTCGCTGGACCAGATTCAGGCCCTTGGCATTGAAATCGCGATCCTCGGCCAAACCGGGCTCGACATCAACGACCCCGAACCCAAATACACACTCCGCAGCCTGCCCGGCACCTTCAGCGGCCTGCACCTCTGCTGCCTGATGTACGCAGCATTCAAAAAATTCGCCCCAGCACAGGACGTGGGCATCGATTTTTCACGGGAGTGGATGCAGGTGCATGGAGGCAGGTGAGAGAAAGTGGGCCTTCGCGGCAGGTGCCGGAAATTCGTTTCATTTCCACTGCAATATCACTCCAGACCTACTCGATAGACACAGTCTAAAGCGTTTACACACCAATGAGAGACTGAATCCAAAGCGTACGCCGGGGCGGAGCAGTCACCGCTCTTACGGAATCCCTCAGTTTCGAAGGCTCCCGGCTGGCATGTGTGACAAATATTGGTAAGGTTTCAGGTCCTCGGCACCCCAAGAGATGCTCAAACATCAGACCACGTGCTGAAGGCGTCGCAAAACTGCGAAAACTCACAGATTATCTGCGGATATCAGAAGCTGCCGCGTATTTGGGAGTTTTTCCGAACACACTGCGCAACTGGGTGAATGCTGGCAAAGTCATTGCGATCCGTCATTCAGTGAATGACTACCGTCTCTTCAGACTCGGAGACTTGGATGCACTTTTGAAACCATTGGGCATGACTGGAAATGAGCAATCGCAGGGCTGAATCACTCGTGGATTTGGCCACGTTTTGGAATTGAAGCAAAGAGAAGCCAAAGGTGATGGTACTACAGGGGCAGATCGCGTCGAAAAGGGCAAAGCCAGAGCGTGATTCGCGGAGCAAAGCGTCCGTTGGCTACACCGCGAAGATTACCAAGGCGTGCGCCCTCCTTGGCGATACAAAAACGTTGCTGTCACATTGGGACTCGACGGCAACTCCCGCTGAGAATATCGACCGTATTCAGAGACAGAACATCTTCGGAAAGGCGTCCCGCTCGCGAGTCGCCGACATTATGACGATCTTCCGCCAGCGGTACCTTACGGATGATGCCGTCACAACTTCACTCGTGAGTCTTCTCCGGGGTAAATTTTCCTCTGCCTCACTTGACCGGATTCTGTATTTTCACTCGGCCTGTGCTGATCAATTGCTCCACGATGCAGTCACCAGAATTCTCGTCCCGATGTATCTGGGGGGAAAGTCAGAGATCAACGTAGCGGAGTTCAAGGTTGCCGTCGAAAAACTTCTTGCGGCAGGAAATGGGAGGCCGTGGTCCGACATCACCACGCTGAGGGTCGTTCAGTGTCTGCTTGCGACACTTCGCGACTTCGGTGTCCTTGAAGGTGTCACCAGAAAGAAGATTCTGCCTGCTTTTCTTCCTGTGGACGCTTTCGCCTACATCATGTTTTACCTGAAACAGCGTCAGCCATCCGGATCCAAACTGCTGGAACTATCGCACTGGAAGCTGTTTTTTTTATCGAAGGAAGGTGTCGAACGATTTTTGTTCGAGGCGCATCAGCGTGAACTGTTGGAATACCACGTTGCCGGAAGCGTGACCAGACTGACGTTTCCGGCAAACACCCTTGAGGAATACGCGAATGTCCTCGCTCAAAGATAGCATTGCTCCTCTCGAAAGCGACTTGAAAGCCTCGCCGCCACGCATCAGCGTGTACCACGATCTGCCGTTTGCGATCATGCGGTACAACCCGACTGACGAATGGGAACTTCGCCGAGAGGTGAAGTTGCTGGCCACCCGGCTTGAGGCGGTCGGCAAGGAGGTTCATATCCTCCCGATGTCTGAACTTTTGTGGAAAGCGCTCGAAAAAGTCCACGAAAAGGATGACGACGAAGGTTTCGAGGCCGTGGTCGCCCTCGAAAAGCAGCGAGGCTATGTTGAAGCCCAGCAGCAACTCACCACCTACCTCTCGAGTAAGGTATGGAGCCCTTTGTGGGATCTGCTTGCAGAGCGACTTGCATCCATCAACCCAGCAAACGCCGTTGTGTTTCTCACTCGTGTTGCAGCAATGTCGCCCGCCATTTTCCACATGTCAATGCTTCTCGACAAAATGCACGGCAGGACAAAGGCGACCACGATACTCTTTTACCCAGGCTCTATTGAAGGAACGACGGGGCTGCGATTCATGGAACTAAAGGACCGGGACGCACTGGGAAATTACCGAGTCAAAATCTACGGCTGACGCAAGAGACACTCCCATGAAGACAATTGGCGACCTCATTTCCCGTTCCCTCGACCGAAAGATCGAAGAGATTATCCAGGTCGATCAGGCGGACGAGCAATCCGTCCACGCCGAGATTTCGGAGTATGTCGGGACGGACAGTATCCGCGACCAGTACCATCATCTGCTGAAGGCTATTGCTGAGGCTCCTGCTGATCCGGACGAAAGTGTCGGCGTCTGGGTATCCGGGTTCTTCGGTTCGGGCAAAAGCTCTTTCGCCAAAAACCTCGGCTACGCTTTGCAAAATAGAGCAGTTTTGGGCACCAACTTCGCCGAACTATTCAAATCGCAACTCGGTGACAGCCGGATCAGTGACTTGCTGGATCTCATCAACGCGAGGACGCCCACCGATGTCATTCTTTTCGAAGTGGCGAAGGAGGCAGACACACGTAAGGTAACACAGCGAATCGCCGAATTGATGTACACGGTATTGCTGCGAGAACTGGACTACGCGGAAGATTTTGATATCGCGGAATTGGAAATCACTCTGGAATCGGAAGGACGCCTGGACAAGTTCCTTAAGCTCGCTGAAAAAGAGGGCAAAGCATGGCGACAGACTCGAACAGGAAGCCACAAAATAAATCGAGCAAGCGCAATCCTGCATCAACTGGAACCTTCAACCTATCCAGCGGCTGACTCATGGGCCAAATCGTTTCGCAGTCAGGAAGCAACGATCACTGTGCGCAAAGTGGTCGAACGGACATTTGAATTGTGGGGGCGAAGGCGTCCCGGCAAGGCCCTCGTTTTCATCATTGACGAGGTGGGCCAGCACGTTGCCCGCAGCGGCGACAAGATCGAGGACTTGCGGGCAACCATCGAAGAGTTCGGCAAGGTCGGGAAGAATCTTCTTAAAGCACGGAAGATCACGGCTCCGTGCTGGATCGTGGTCACTTCGCAGGAAAAGCTCGATGAAGTCGTCGCGGCGATAGACTCCAAGCGAGTTGAACTTGCCAAGCTCCAGGATCGCTTCAAGCACCGTGTGGACCTCGCTCCGTCTGACATTCGCGAAGTCGCCACGAAGCGTGTCCTGGCGAAGAAGTCCGATGCCGAAGAACTGCTCCAAACATTGTTCAGGAAGAACGAAGGTCAGTTGAACGCCGCTCTCCGCTTAGAGCGTACGACGCGACGCACCGATATCAACGAAACGGACTTCATTCAGTTCTACCCATATCCACCGCACTATATCGACTTGTGCATCGGAATCATGTCGGGCATCCGGCTTCAGCCCGGTGCGCCACGGCATTACGGCGGCAGCAACCGCACAATTATCAAGCAGGCGTACGAAATGCTCGTGTCGGATCGCACGGCTTTTGCCCGGAAACCCATCGGGGCGCTGGTCACGCTGGATAAGGTGTTTGAGTTGGTAGAGGGCAATCTCTCCAACGAACGACGGCTTGACATCCACCAGATTTCAGAACAATTCAAGAATGATCCCGATGATCACGGCTGGGCATTGAGGGTGGCCAAGGCCATCTGCCTGCTGGAATTCATCCGTGATCTTCCACGGACCGAAGCCAATCTTGCTGCTGTGCTGGTCGATGAAGTCGGCAAGGCTACTCCGGTGACTGAAGTCCTCGCTGCAGTGAAGCGATTGGATGCCGCCAAGTTCATCCGCAATACAGAGGAAGGCTGGAAGCTCCAGACCGCCCAGGAGAAAACGTGGACCAACGAACGCAGTGGATATCTTGACCCCAAGCCTCGTGAACGGAATGAGCTGACTCGCGCCGCACTGCAGCAAATCTTCGACGAACCGGAGTTTAAGACCTACCGATTCCAAAACCGCTCTTTCCGCATCGGAATCAGTGTCGATGGCACCAACATTGGTGATGACGGTGAACTCCCACTGACCCTCTGTGTTTCCGACGATAGCGACGAACTGACCAAACGTATCGACGACATACGCACGGAAAGCCAACAGAAGTCTCACGAGAACGATCTCTACTGGCTTTTCTGTCTGACGCCCGAAATCGATGAACTCGTCGCCCAGCTTCACGCCTCAAAGAGAATGGTTGACAAGTACAACCAGTTGAGCGCTCAGCAGAAGATCAGTCCCGACGAAGCAACCTGCCTGCAGGACGAGAAGAACACCAGAAACCGTCACGAGAACCGTCTGCGGGACAAGTTGACCGAGGCGATGGAACGCGGCACCGGCATGTTCCGCGGAGTACAAAAAGACGCGTCAGCCCTGGGTAAGGGACTGAGTGAAATCCTCAAGAAGCTCTTCGGACAGGCTGTACCTGACTTGTACCCGAAGCTCGAAATGGGTTCCCGACCGCTCAAGGGAGATGAAGCCGAACAGATTCTCAAGGTCGTCGATCTCAAAGTGTTGCCGAAGGTGTTCTACGAAGGTGATCAGGGATTATCGCTCGTGGTCAGGGACGGTGCCAAGCTCGTCATCAACATCAATGCCGATGTCTGCAGGGAAGTGCTGGATTTCCTTAAGAGCGAACATAGCTACGGCAACAAAGACAGCCGCATGGGCAAGGCGTTGGAGAAACGCTTCGGAGGAACGCCCTACGGTTGGGAACGCGACATGCTGCGGCTGATTCTCGCCACGCTGTTCCGTGCGGGCGAGATCGAAGTCACTCACCAGGGAAATCGCTTTCACAATTACCAGGATCCGACTTCTCGCACGCCGTTTACCAATAACCCAGCCTTCCGCTCGTCGCTCTATTCACCTCGGCAGTCAGTCGGTCTCAAAACGCTCACGATGGCGGTGCAGCAACTCGAAGACCTTACCGGGGAAGAGGTCGATGTCGAAGAAGGCTCGATCGCCACTGCGTTCAAGAAAGTCGCCGCTGAGGAACTGGAAAAACTTTATCCGCTCAAGGCCACTGCCGAGGCGCATCGCCTTCCTGTCCTCCAGATGCTCTCCGACTTCCAACAGACAGTGATCGGCATCCAGTCGTCTGCTTCAGACGACTGCGTTCGCATTCTCACCGAAAACGGCAGGGAATTCGGAGAGACGCGGGACAAGGTTCGCAAGCTGCGTGAGTCGCTGGACGACGATGCCATCAACGTACTCCGACAGGCCCGACAGGCAACCGAGCAAGTCTGGAACCGGCTCGTTGCCCACAACCCATCGCCTGAACTCGGCGCCACGGTCGAGGAATTGCGTGCACTCCTGGAGAGCGAGCAGTTTATCGACTCATGGAGCGAGATCGCCGCCCACACCGGCACTGTGCTGACGGCCTACCGCACGGCGTATTGCGAACTCTTCGACAAACGTAAGCAGTCTTACGAGTCGGCCCTTGGTGAAATCAAGAACCGAACGGAATGGGGACCGTTGGAATCGACAAATCCCGGCATGGCTGCATCGCTTCTCTCGCCACTGCAAGGCAGAGTAGGGACTGACGAAGACAGAGAGGCCGTGGCGGAAGGCAGTTCGCTGGGCAAAGCCAGCCTAACGGAAATGCAGTCTGACCTCGCAGCTGTTGATGGATTGAAGTCGTCAGTCATCGTCAGGTTGCAGGAGCTGTCTATCGGCAGCAACAAGAAGGCGCCGCTGCGAAAGGTGCGGGTTTCTGAGTTCTTTAATCGGCCCATTGAGACGCAGGATGACTTGAACAAAGCCATTCAACTCATTCGGGATTCACTCCAGAAGTGCATCGACGAGGGTGCAATCATCATTTTGGAGTAAACGATGCTCAGCACTTACTCAAAGATTCGGCATACAAAGGAAGGCTGCTAGGCAGAACGACTATGACACCAGATGAAGCGAAAACCTTGCTGAAAGACGCCGCAGGGGATGAATCCCCTGTCTGTCTACCTCCCGGTGTTCTAAAGCACATCGTTCTTGCCGATGTGCCAGACGATACGTTGATCCAAGTCGGTGTCGTGAAGGACAACGAAATTCGTTTGGAATGGGAAGGGTACTTACGCAACGAGCAAGGCAAGCTCGTGGGTGACGCTGAATATGTCTGGCCTCGCAAATACTGGTATTCGCCCATCGGACTAGAGCAGTACCTTGATCTTGTTCGTCGTGCGGTTGAAGTGCGTGCGAGAACTCATGGAGATGTTTCTCCTCCTGAGTATGAAGACGATGGTGCATTCATTCATCTCCGTTTTACTGTTTTCAGTGCAGCGACGAATCTTGGTGACGCTTACCACCACGTCAAGGCAATCTGCAATCAACTCGAAGAGACTTCCGAACAAGCATCCTCCGACATTGGAAAGCGAATCTCTGAAGTAGCCGCAAGGGTGTCAGGATGGGGCACTGAATCGCTGGATGCTCTCGTGGATGCCGTGGAGAAGGCCAAAAGCACAGACGATAAGGGGCGGTCGCTCGAAGAACTGTTCAGCCGGTTGCTCGAATCCATTCCCGGTTTTTCCATCACGGGTCGCATTAAGACTGCTACTGAAGAGATCGACATTTCTGTCTTGAACGACAGTCAAGACCCACGATTCCGAAGAGAGTCGGCCTTGATATTGGGCGAATGCAAGAATTGGTCAGGGAAATGCGGGAAGAACGAATTCGTGATCTTCAAAGAGAAGTTGAAAAACCGCAATCGCCGTTGTTCGCTCGGCTTCCTTCTCTCTTGGAATGGATTTGCTGAAACCGTGACGAAAGAGATGCTTCGAGGGAGCAATGATGAATTCTTGATCGTTCCGATTACCGGCAAGGAAATTCGAGCAGCAGTTCGAGACAAGAACTTCCCAGACGTTCTGGCCGCCTGTTGGGGCGCAGCAGTCAATCTTTAGGCTTAGGTACACGGGCATGGACCAAGAAATTCGCAACAAACTCCGCAATGTCGTGACGCAGTGCCGCAGGCTGCTGGAAGACGCCATCGCGCAGGAGCTTGAGGGGAAATACAGCATCTTCGCCACGAAGGATCAAGTGACGGCTGATCCCAATGCAAGGATGACGCACCTGAGTGATGAGGAGCAGGCGGCTCGCAGGGACATTCTCGATCACTACGCCCACATCAAGGCCCGCGGGTTCAAGCCAAAAGACGCCCTCGATCAGCTAATTCGGGAAATCGCCTTCACGCATCTCAACCGACTGTGTGCCTACAAGATGATGGAGGCCCGGGAAGTCTACGTCGGCGGGCAAAAGTTTCGGGAAGCGGTCAGCCGGGGTGTGAACTCCAATGGCGTCAAGTTCTTTCTGGCAGAGCACCCGGAGGAGGAACGGCTCTTCAACACCGGCCAGCAGGATGTCGCCTATCGACGCTTCCTCGACTGGCTCGGCGGGGCGCTCTCCGACGAAATCGGTGTGCTCTTCAATCCGAACGACCCGGCCAATCGCCTTCACCCTCGGCAAAAGACGCTCGATGAAGTTCTCGACCTGCTGAACGGCGGTGGGATCAATGCCGAGGAAACCGAACTGCGGGAACGATGGCCGCAGATCTGGTCGCAGGACGAAACGATTGGTTGGGTGTACCAGTATTTCACTCCCAAGGAGATGAGGGACAAAGCAAGGTCCGAGAGTCGGTCCCCACGGAATTCCAACGAACTGGCTTTCCGCAACCAGTTCTTCACGCCCCGCTATGTAGTCGAGTTCCTCACCGACAACGCACTGGGACGTATCTGGTACGAGATGCGGAAGGGGGACACCAAGCTGAAGGACCAGTGCCGCTACATGGTCCGCCGCCCCACCGAGATTTTCCTGAATGATGGCGAGCAACCGCCCAAAGACGCCGCCGAGGAGAGGGACGATCTTTCGCAGGAAGAACTGCTCAAACTGCCGGTCCACATCCCGCATCGCCCGAAGAAAGACCCACGGGAACTCAAGATTCTCGACCCGGCCTGTGGCAGCGGGCACTTCCTGCTGTACTGCTTCGACCTGCTGCTCACGATTTACGAGGAAGCTTACGCCGACCCGGACCTCGGCCCGGCACTTCAGAACGATTACCCAAAGTTGGAAGACCTGCGGCGGGATGTGCCCCGGCTGATCCTCGCCCACAACCTGCACGGCATCGACATCGACCTGCGGGCAAGCCAGATTGCGGCCCTCGCCTTGTGGCTGCGTAGTCAACGGGCGTATCAGGACATGGGACTCAAAAAGGACCGTCCAAAGATCACTCGCTCCAACTTCGTCTGCGCCGAGCCGATGCCAGGCGAATCGCAGATGCTTAAGGAATTCGTGGGACAACTTGAGCCGAGAGTTCTCGGCCAAGTCGTGGAGGTCATCTTCGACAAAATGAAACTGGCGGGAGAGGCTGGGACGCTACTCAAGATCGAGGATGAGATTCGGGATACCATTCGAGAGGCCCAGCGGCAGTACGACATGGGAGGACTTCCGCTTCAACAAACGCTGTTCGACAAACCAGTCGAGCCGGGGAAGAAGCGGTTCAGCGTTCAAGAGCTCCCAAACGACGAGTTCTTTGAGCGGGCCGAATCAAAAGTGGTTGCCGCACTCAAGGCGTATGCGGAGGGAGCAGGAAACGGCCATCGTTTACAACGCCGCCTGTTCGCAGAGGATGCGGCTCAGGGGTTCTCCTTCATCGAGTTATGCCATCGCCGCTTCGATGTCGTCTTGATGAATCCGCCGTTCGGTGAGTTGAGCAAGAACTCCAAGACCTACATTGAGTCAACCTACGAGAACTCGTATAGCGACATCCTCGCTGCATTCGTGGAACGCACCCTTGAACTGTGCGTACCGAATGGGTTCGTTGGGGCCATCACGAACCGCAACTGTTTCTACCTCACAACCATGACCGACTACCGCAAGGAAGTCCTGCAACGTCGAGTGGGGTTTGAAGCTCTGATGGACTTGGGAGAAGGCGTTCTGGATGCACTGGTTGAGGCAGCGATCTATGTACTTCGGCACATATCGAAGCCCCAGCAAGTAGCTCCCTTCGTTCGTCTCCTGATCGACGAAGACAAAGCCGACAAGGCGCTGTCTGAAGTGGAGTCGGTCAATGCGGGCAAGTTGACCACGAGGGTGTTCTATTCGTCGCCCGCTGATTTTACTCGCCTCAAGGCGACGCCGTTTTGCTATTGGGTGCAATCGCACATCATCAAGAAGCTGGCGGCGCTTCCGGTTATCGAAGGCACGACAGCTAAGATCAACGTGGGGCTACAGACCGGATATGACTGGCGCTTCCTGCGGACGACATGGGAGGTTTCTCCGCGCCTGATTGCTCCCGCACCGCAGCCATCGAACAAAAGGCCCAAGAGTGTTCGGACACAGTGCTTGGAAGAGTTTCAGGGCAAGCAAGTCTGGGGGTTCTTCTCGAAGACTGATGTTGCCTCGCCGTGGTACTCACCAATTTCCCTTCTTGTGAAGTGGGCGAAGAACGGACACGAGATACGGAACTTCACGAACGACAAAGGGCAAAAGCGATCCGCCGTGCGTAACGAGTCATTCTACTTTCGCCCCGGCTACAGCTACGTTCGGCGAACCACACGGCTTGTCCCGTATGTGGTTCCCTGTGGTGTGATTCCGACTGCTGGCCGTTCGCAGGTATTTCCAGAGCCGGATTGCGAGCTTGATGTTCTGGGGGCGTGTGCCTCGAAGCTCGGTTCTGCGGTAGCACGATTTGGCGGCGAAATGTTTGCTCGTCCGATGTTTCAAGCGGGCATGGTGCAAACAATCCCTGCTGTTCCGGTTAGCGCTACGACCAAGACCATTTTGCAGGAGCGTTTCAACTCGGAATTGGCACAAAAGCGCCATGTGCTGAGCTACTTCGAGCCTTGCCACGAATTTGTCTTGCCCGCCATCATCGACAATTTGCAGTTGGACGATGCTTGGCAACTTGATTCTCTGATAGGCTCGGATTTGGAGGAACGTTTCGCCAAGGATGCCGGACTCTCTAAGGAAGAACTGACCACCCTTTGCCGAGACTTGGACGACGCAATTGCGATCCGCAGCAAAGCCACGTCGACGGAAGACGTGGGGCAAAGTGAAGCCGAAGGGGGCGAGGGTGAAGAAGGTGACGATGGCGATGACAACTCCATCAGCCTTGTCGATCTCTCACCACGGGCACAATACGAAGGACTGATTTCGTACTGTGTTGGCGTTGCATTTGGACGCTGGGACGTTCGCTTTGCAGAGAACCGCAGCCTCATTCCCAAGAGCCAAGACGTTCTCGATCCTCTTCCCGTAGTGTCGCCCGGGACTCTAGTATCGCCGGACGGGTATCCTGCCACGACCGGAAACATTGTGAGCGAGTCGTGGTTGAAGGCAAGGCCCAACGCCGTCTACTTGCCAGCAACGGGTAGCGTGACCGATCCCACGATTACTGACGCCAAGTATCCCGTCCCCGTTCAATGGGACGGAGTGCTTGTCGATTCCGCTGACGAACATGGTCGCCCAACTAGTCCGAATGACATAGAGGGCCGGATTCAGGCCGTTTTCGAGGCTCTCTTCGGCAATGAAGCCGCCACAAAGGAAAAGGCTGCGTGCGAGACGCTGGGAGTCAAGACGCTCCGTGAGTACCTCCGCAAGTCAGGGAACGGCGGATTCTGGCTCGATCATGTTGCCCGCTATTCAAAGAGCCGTCGCAAAGCGCCGATCTACTGGCTTCTGCAATCGAAGAACAAGAACTTTGGTTTGTGGGTCTACTACCACCGGCTCGACCGAGATTTACTGTTCAAGGTACTGCAATCCACCGGCCCAGTGCAAACGAAGATCAATCTTGAGCAGGCAAATCTGGACGAACTCTATTGCCGGAAGAAAGAAGTTGGAGATTCCGGTCGTGAAGCCAGGAAGGTTGCCGGGGCAATTTCCGATCAGGAAGACCTGCTCCGCGAGTTGAAGGACTTCGCAGAAAAACTTGAGAAGGCGGCGAACCTCAACTTCGGTGATAAGGATAAGCACAGGTCCGACGTTCGATATGACCCCGACCTGAACGACGGCGTTGTCCTCAACATCGCCCCGCTGCACGAACTGGTCCCATGGAAGGAAGCCAAGAAATACTGGGACGAACTCATGGCCGGAAAGCACGAATGGTCCTCCATCGGCAAGCAGCTTCGCCAGAAAGGATTGGTGAAGTAATCATGGACCAAGAGATTCGCAACAAACTCCGCAATGTCGTGACGCAGTGCCGCAGACTGCTGGAAGACGCCATCGCGCAGGAGCTTGAGGGGAAGTACGGCATCTTCGCCACGAAGGATCAGGTGACGGCTGATCCCAATGCCAGGATGACGCATCTGAGTGATGAGGAGCAGGCGGCTCGCAGGGACATTCTCGATCACTACGCCCATATCAAGGCCCGTGGGTTCAAGCCGAAGGATGCCCTCGACCAGTTGATTCGGGAAACCGCCTTCACGCATCTCAACCGCCTCTGTGCCTACAAGATGATGGAAGCCCGTGAAGTCTACGTCGGCGGGCAAAAGTTTCGGGAAGCGGTCAGCCGGGGTGTGAGCTCCAATGGCGTCAAGTTCTATCTGGCAGAGCACCCGGAGGAGGAACGGCTCTTCAACACCGGCCATCAGGATGTCGCCTATCGGCATTTCCTGGACTGGCTGGGCGGGGCGCTCTCCGACGAAATCGGCGTGTTGTTCAATCCGAACGACCCGGCCAACCGCCTTTACCCACGCCAGAAGACGCTCGATGAAGTTCTCGACCTGCTCAACGGCGGCGGGATCAAGGCCGAGGAGACTGAACTGCGGGAACAATGGCCGCAGATTTGGTCGCAGGATGAAACAATCGGTTGGGTGTACCAGTATTTCACTCCCAAGGAACTGCGGGATCAGGCTCGCAAGGAAAGCCAGGCTCCCCGCAACTCCTACGAACTGGCTTTCCGCAACCAGTTCTTCACACCCCGCTATGTAGTCGAGTTCCTCACCGACAACACACTGGGACGCATTTGGTACGAGATGCGGAAGGGGGCTACCAAGCTCAAGGACCAGTGCCGCTACATGGTTCGCCGCCCCACCGAGATTTTCCTAAAAGACGGGGAACAACCACCCAGGGACGTCGCCGAGACTCAGGACGATCTTTCGCAGGAAGAACTGCTCAAACTCCCGGTCCACATTCCGCACCGCCCGAAGAAAGACCCACGGGAACTCAGGATTCTCGACCCGGCCTGTGGTAGCGGCCACTTCCTGCTGTACTGCTTCGATCTGCTGCTCACGATCTATGAGGAAGCCTACGCCGACCCGGACCTCGGCCCGGCGCTCAAGATGGACTACCCGACGCTGGATGCCTTCAAGCGGGATGTGCCCCGGTTGATTCTCGCCCACAACCTGCACGGCATCGACATCGACCTGCGGGCCAGCCAGATCGCTGCCCTTGCCCTGTGGCTGCGTAGCCAGCGGGCCTATAAGGACATGGGGCTGAAGAAGGATCGCCCCAGGATCACCCGCTCCAACTTCGTCTGTGCCGAGCCGATGCCGGGCGAAGAGCAGATGCTCAAGGAATTCGTGGGCCAGCTTGAACCGAAAGTCCTCGGCCAAGTCGTGGAGGTCGTCTTCGACAAGATGAAGCTGGCGGGGGAAGCTGGTTCGCTGCTCAAGATTGAGGAGGAGATTCGGGACGCCGTGGCCGCCGCCAAGAAGCAGTACGTCCGTGAAACGACCCAAGCCACGGATCGCAAGGGCCAACCGTTACTCTTCACGCAAGCGGCAATGGATCGTATTGCCGGAAAGCCGGAACAGCCGTCGCTGTTTGATCTCTCAGACATCACCGACAACCAGTTTTTCGAGCAGGCCGAATCACGGGTGATCGAGACGCTCCGCACCTATGCGGAGAAGGCTCACAATGGCCAGCGGCTACAACGGCGGCTCTTCTCCGAGGACGCCGTGCGGGGATTCGCTTTCGTGGACGTGTGCCAGAAAAGGTACGATGTGGCACTGATGAATCCACCATTTGGAGAACCGACTCGTTCCTCAAAATCATACTTGGCAGATTCCTTCCCAAAATCAAAGAATGACATCTTAGGCCCATTCGTTGAGCTTTCGTTGAACCGACTTCTTCACGGAGGTCTCTTGGGGGCAATTACTTCAAGAACCGCTTTCTTTCTCTCGTCAATGGAAACATGGAGAAGGGAAGTCATCTTAGGTGCCTCAAGAATCCTTACATTTGCGGATTTGGGCGAGGGCGTTCTTGATTCGGCAATGGTTAAAACGTCCGCCTATGTTCTTCAGAAAGGCAGAGAGCGGAACCGCTCATCGTTGTTCTTGCGCCTCTTGCACACTGAAGACAAAGCTACCGCTCTTCTCGCCACGGTTCGCCCTCATGGTGATAGGCACCAAGGCGATGTCTTTCTCTTGCGGCAGGAAGCGCTCACGGCCATTCCGGGGCAACCATTGGCGTATTGGTCGCCACGCAAGCTTCGAGAGTGCTTCCTCAACCACAAGTCCCTTGAAGCCCAAAACGTCGAAATCAAACAGGGACTTGGAACCACAGATGATTTTCGATTCGTGCGATGCTATTGGGAAGTCGATGCGAGAAACATCGGCGAAGGACAACGATGGCGACCCTACGCAAAAGGAGGGGAAAGCCAATTCTTCTTTGGTGACGTTCATTTGCTCGTGAATTGGGAAGATGGGGGTCGTGAAATCTACGACAAGACGGGTATTCCCTATGGCGGTGCTGGCGCACCAATTAGGAACCCGTCCTTCTACTTTCGGCAAGGACTGACCTATACCAGCTACACGAACAAGGGCTTTCGCCCTCGTGTTCTTCCCAAGGGGTGTATTTTTACGACCGCTGGGATGGCTGTGTTTACTGACCACCCCTTGGAGTTAGTTGCGTTTCTCAATTCGCAGGCGGTTCAGAAAATCCTTTCTATGATTACGGACAACCGCAAGTGGGAGGTTGGTTATGTTCAGAAAGTGCCGCTCCCCAAACTAACAGCTGCATCACGAGATAAGCTTCGGACTCTCGCATCACGTTGCTGGGACTCGCTATGCGAGTTGGACTCCACATTTGAGACAAGCCGGTTTTATCGAGGAATGCGCTTAGCTACGGGCGATTGTAAAGATCGTGAGGCGTCGGCTTCGTTGAAGGTCATCGCTGCTGTACTGAAAGATCAGTGTGACACGATTCACAAGCGTGTCGCTGAGTGCGTACGTCAGATTGACGACATTGCGAACGACGAGTATGGCTTCGACGAGACCCTTCTTGGCTTGTTGCAGCCAGTTCTAGACGACGCCGAAGTATGCGAAGGGACTGCCGACAATGGCGAGGAAGATACTGTTGGCGCACCCGCAACAGAAGGAAGTGTATGTTCCGACGTGGTGTCGTATGCCTTCGGCTGTGTGATTGGGCGATGGGACGTTCGGAAAGTTGCGGCTTCAGAGATTGGGATCGAATGCCCGGAGCCGTTCGCTGAGTTGCCGCCACGTTCACCGGGAATGCTCCATACTGATGAGGGAGTAACAACAGGACGATCGCTCGAAGGCTATCCAATCCGAGTGAACTCCGAAGGCATCGTGCCCGATGACGCAGACCACACAGACGACATCATCCGTCGTGTGCAGCAAGCGTTTGAGTTCATATGGAGAGGTAGGGCCGACACCATCGAGAGCGAAGCCTGCGAGATTCTCGGCGTCAAGGAACTGCGTGACTACTTCCGCAAGCCCGGCAAAGGTGGCTTTTGGGACGATCACATCTCCCGCTACTCGAAGAGCCGCCGCAAGGCTCCGATCTACTGGCTGCTGCAATCCTCGAAGAAGAACTATGCCCTCTGGCTGTACTACCACCGGCTCGACAAAGACCTGCTGTTCAAAGCGCTGGTGAACTACGTCGAGCCGAAGATTCGCTTGGAAACCAGTCGCCTCGAATCGCTCAGTGCGCAAAAAGCCGCAGCGGGAGACAGCGGCAAAGAGGCCAAGCGGATCGCCAAGGACGTGGAACGGCAGGAAGAATTCCTCTCCGAATTGCGGGACTTCGAGGACAAGCTTCGGCGAGCGGCGAACCTGCATCTCGAACCTGACCTCAACGATGGTGTCGTCCTGAACATCGCCCCGCTCTGGGAACTCGTCCCTTGGAAGGAAGCCAAAAAGTACTGGGATGAACTGATGGAAGGTCAATACGAGTGGTCGTCCATCGGCAAGCAATTGCGCGAGAAGGGGTTGGTGAAAACGTGATCGAAGACGACAATGATCCGGACTCGTTCTGTCTTGATCCGTGGCAGGATTATGTTGAGGAATTCGGCTTCAAGACAGCATTGACCTGGTACAACATCGAACAGGGTGTGCGGTCAGCGGAGACGCTCCGCTCCGAATTATGTGAAACGCTTTCCGGCCTGATGAGCAATGACTACGACGTCGTTGTGTTCGGTTCTCTCGCTCGCGGAGAATGGACCACTGCCAGCGACGTCGACTGGACACTTCTGCTTGACGGTCAGGCCAGCTCAGATCACCGCCTTATCCATCATCAGATTCGGAGTCGACTGGCGAAGTTCCAGTTCCGTGGCAAAAATCTTGTTGACCCGGGACGCGAGGGCGTGTTTGGGAACATGGCCTTCAGCCATGATATCATTCACCATATTGGGGGGCAGTCAGACACGAACAGGAACACGACGCAACGGATCCTGCTCCTGTTGGAAGCCGCTTCGATTTCCGAAACATGCCATCCCGAATCTGGTCCTTTCGATCGCGTTGTTCGCGAAATTCTGGTTCGCTACTTACGAGACGACACAATCTGTCTGCGACCGCCCACAGACCAATCCAGAATCCCTCGATTCCTGCTGAATGACATCGTTCGATTCTGGAGAACCATGTGCGTCGACTTCGCGTACAAGGAATGGGAACAAGCGGGGCAGAAGTGGGCCCTCAGAAATCTGAAGCTGCGAGTTTCACGCAAATTACTGTTCGTTTCAGGGCTGCTGACAGTGTTCAGCTGTTACCAGAATCCGAGACTTGTCAACCTGGGGGAACCCGACGCAATTGTCGCCGAAATGCAGCAGCATTTGTTGCAATTTGTCCGATCCTCACCGATCAATATTCTTGTCTGGACTCTCGGCCGTTTGGGAATGACGGATGACTGCATTGCCCTGCTGAACTGTTATGATGCGTTTCTGCATAAGCTGAATGATGCGACGACTCGGGAGCAACTGGCCCGTCTTGAACCCACTCAGGTGTATCAAAACAGCGTTTATCAGGAGTGTCACGAAATCAGCGACGACTTTCAGCGAATCCTCAATCGCGTCTTTTTTCAAAATGAATCTCCGTTGCGTGAATTCATTACAAAATATGGAGTGTTTTGAAGTGAAAATCGGATTTTCCACTGGCAGCCTTGCGTTGGGTGATGTTCGCAGGGGCCTGCAGATGGCGGCAGAGTCAGAGACCAATGCAATTGAATTGTCCGCGTTGCGGGAAGAAGAACTCGCACCGCTGATCAACCTGCTCGACACACTGGATCTTGGCCAGTTTTCGTACGTTTCGTTGCACGCTCCCAGCCGCCTGATGCACATGTCAGAAGAGCAGGCCGTTGAACTGCTCCAGTCAGTTGCAAAACGTGACTGGCCCATTGTTGTGCATCCTGATGTGATTCATCACTTCCCGCTTTGGCAGACGCTGGGTAGACATCTCTGCCTGGAGAACATGGACAAACGCAAGCCGACCGGACGAACGGTCACGGAAATGCGAGGCTATTTTGAACGCCTGCCGGAGGCAACTTTCTGCTTCGACATTGGTCACGCAAGGCAGGTCGATCCGACAATGCTGGAGGCACGCAGGTTTCTCAGGCAGTTTGGGGAGCGCCTTTGTCAGATACACATGAGTTTTGTTAATTCCTCCAGTCATCACGAACGCCTGAATTTTCAGGCCAGGCTGGCGTTTCAGCGCGTGGCAGGACTGATTCCCGAACATGCTCCCATTATTTTGGAAACACCCGTCCCGGAAGGACTGCTCAACCAGGAAATCAGATTTGCTGAATCAATCCTCCGGCTAGTGCATCCGAATTCCGGGTTGGTGGAATGTTGACGTTACCGGAAGAGGGCGTTCCGGAATTTGTCAGCCAGTCTTCATGTTCGAAAGTGTCGTGGCAATGACTACCGTCACGGAGTATCTGATACACCTCATCGCCAAACAGGTCGATGATAAGGGATTGGTCGTCTGGTACGACCCGGAGCAGGCCTATTCTGAATTAGTTCGGGAATGGCTTGCGCTGCCTGCTGCCCACCGCCCACTCCCTACTGCTGCGTTCGACGGCAGCTTTCTCAAACTGCGAAAAGAGATTGACCACCTGATGGGCGACGGGCAACCGCCCAGGCTTGTCGTCTACGTCCCCATCGACCGAGAAAAGACACACGCCGCCCTGATCGAACTCGATTCCGCCGGGGTTGTGATGCAGCCCCGCCAACAACCGCCCGCCTGCAACACCCGCCTCTCGGTGGTCGCCCGCAATGCCCTCCGGCCAATCCTGGGAGAGGATCAGGTGGGCGAAATCGAACGCCAGGTGGAAGCAGGTAAGCTCTCCCTCGATGATCTCAATTCTCTGGCGGACAAAGGTAAGGACGTTTCTACGGGTGTACTGACCCTGATCTTCGGGACTGCCAACCCTCAGGAAGTAGGACTCGCCTTTCTGCATGACGACAAGTACGACAGGGAAATCCTGAAGAAAGAAGCCGAGAAAGAACTACGGCACCTGTTGCAGGTTAGTTATGACATCGAACTTCCCGCAGCCGAATCGTTATCAAGCTGGCGCGTGAAACTGGGCCGGCACGTTTCGCTCACCGATCTTTTTGCTGCCCTCAAAGGAGATACGCCGTCGTCCCTCGCTTTTGTCTCTGCGGCCCATAGTCCCGGTGGTGTTGATACCTGCGTGCGGCTGGCCCGAACGTGGCGAAACAGCCGGGAACATCGGGACAGCTACGTTGCCGTTGCCAACAAGGTCGAGCAGGAACTTGCTCTCGGCCAGCTTGACTTGCCCGTGAAGCCGCTGAGGGAAAACGAAACCTTCCGGTGCGTCGAACTCGCCTCGCTGGTGCATGTTGAGGGCGAGCTTCTCAAGAAGGCCACCACAGCGCTGCTGGAACTCGCCAACTATCGCCTCTCCTGCTTCTGGGCTGATGTCGAACCGAAGATTCAGGCTCGCTGGGCGCTCATCTCGTCCGCCGCCGAGGTCTTGCTCGAAGCCGATCGGGTGGGGAAAGAGATCAGGAGAGCACCTGCTACTGTTCCCGCTCTCATCAAAGCGTATGCTGACGGCGATGACCCGTGGTGTCTGCTCGATACTCACCATCGGCACATGGAAAGCCGCAAGTACAACTTCGAATTCGACTCTGGTACCGACCATCACGGTTTGGAACAGGTAATTACCAGGGCCGAGCAGCGTTACACCGAAGTCGGCAGCGAACTGGCGAGGCATTTCATCACCCAGTTCTCGAAAGCCAAACATCCGATCAGGGGGCTGCTGCGGCAGCGGGATTTCTTCGAAAAGCAAGTGAAGCCGCATCTCGGTGAGGGCAGGGTCGCGTACGTCTGGGTAGACGCCCTGCGATTCGAAATGGCCCGTGAGTTGTGCCGGTTGCTCGCGGACGACTTCAAGCTGGAATGCCAACCCGCCATCGGCACCATGCCCACGATCACCGAGATTGGCATGGCGGCGCTGCTGCCGAAAGCCCATGAAGCGGCGAAGGTGGTCAGTGTGGGTGGTGGTAAGCTGGCGTTGGAGGTCGGTGGCAAGGTTATCAAGGATCGCAAGGACCGTGTGGCCTTTCTGAAAGAACATGCAGGAGTGCCGGTCTTCGATGCGAAACTGGATGACCTGCTGCCGAAACCCGGCAAGAAAGTTCGTGACGGCATTCAAGACGCCCAGTTGATCCTGATTACTTCGCAGGAAATTGATGAACTGGGCGAGGCCGACAACATGGCCCAGGCCCGCTTGCAAATCGATGGTGTGCTGGGGCATTTGCGACGGGGCGTACGGATACTGGCCGACTACGGCGTAAAAACGATCGTCCTCGCTGCTGACCACGGCCACTTATTTGCCGAGGAAATCGGGGAAGACATGAAGATTGAGTCCCCCGGCGGCAAAGTGGAAGACCTGCATCGTCGGGTGTGGGTGGGTATTGGCGGCAATTCGGAACCTTCGTACTTGCGGACCTCACTTGCATCTCTCGGGGTCGAAAGTGAGTTCGATATTGCAACACCGTGGACATTCGCCGCTTTCAAGTCGAAGGGAGGTGGCCGGGCATACTTCCATGGTGGTCTTTCACCTCAGGAACTGATCGTGCCAGTTGTTGTGTTGCAATCGCTGGCGAGAGGTGCAACTCCATCCACCTCCAGCAGCGTTCATTGGCGAGTCATGCCAGGGACGAAGCAGCTGACAACTCGACTCTTTTCCGTCCAAATCGAGGGGACTCAGAGCAAATCCAGCCTGTTTGGATTTGAACCGCCCAAAGTGCGAGTAGAATTGCGGGCGAACAGGACTTCAGTATCCATACCGGTCAGCGCTTCCTACGGGTTTGAAGACGCCACAGGTGAGGTGGCCCTCCGAGTTTCGGCAGAGGACCCACGCAGGACTGAATCGAATACCGTTGCCTTGATGCTGGTGGATGAGATTTCACAAAAGACCGTTGGACTCTATCTGCTTGATGCGATTACCGGTGTGGAATTGGCGCCCCCGCTGACCATTGAAGTCGCGATATCAATATAAGGATCAGTAATGCCTGAACTTGATAAAAAGGCGGCATCCGTGTTTGCGGGTAAAGTCGTCCGCAAGGATCTTGTCCGGAAGGTGAAGGTCGGGGCTAACGTACCGATCTTTGTGCTTGAGTACCTGCTCGGAAAATACTGCGCAACAAATGATCCAGCTGCCATCGACGCAGGACTGAAGGTTGTAAACAACACACTGTCATCGAACTTTGTTCGACCCGATGAGGCCAACAAAGCTCAGTCAATGGTGAAGGACAAGGGGAAGCATACCTTAATAGACAAGGTACAGGTCCGTTACGTCTCTGACGATGACAAACATTGGGCGGAACTCAAAAACTTCGGACACAAATTTGTGCACATCCCGGAACATTACCTGCGGCAATATGACAGGTTGCTGATGGGAGGTATCTGGGCACAAATCGACATCAGGCACCAATACGATGAAGGGGGCAGCGGCAAACGCAGTCCATTTTGGATTGAGAGTTTGAAGCCCATCCAGTTGGCCACCTTTGATCTGGACGAGTATCGAGCTTGCAGGGGCCAATTCACCACTGACGAGTGGATTGATCTGCTGATTCGCACAATCGGGCTGGAACCATCTCAGTTTGATCGACGACAAAAGATTCATTACCTCGTGCGACTGATTCCCCTCACTGAGTCGAATTACAATCTGGTCGAACTGGGGCCACGAGAAACGGGAAAAAGCTTTGGTTATCAGGAATTTTCTCCGTACACAATTCTGCTGACCGGAGGAACCACAGTTGCCAATCTGTTTGTCAATCTGAGCACCGGTCGCCTCGGACTGGTGGGAAATTGGGATGCAATCGCATTCGACGAAGTCGCTGATTTGCAGAAAATGCCCAAGGAGGTCGTGACGATCCTCAAAACGTATTGCGAGTCCGGGACCTTTGCTCGAGGTAAGGACACGTTGTCGGGCATGGCCTCAATTTCCATGTTCGGGAACACAAACCAGCCTGTGGACGTTATGGTGCGGTCCTCGCACCTGTTCATGCCAATGCCGGACGTGATCCGAGAAGACATGGCCTTTCTGGACCGCATTCACTTCTACATTCCCGGCTGGGAACTTCCCAAAATGAAGCTGGGATTTTTCACCGATCACTATGGATTTGTGATCGATTACCTTGCCGAAGCCCTTCGTGAGCTGAGAAAACACAATTTCACGGAACTTTTTGATCGGTTTTTTACCTTCGGATCGCACCTGAAATCACGGGATGTTAAGGCAGTCAGAAAGACTGTTTCAGGCCTTGTGAAATTGATTTACCCGCACGGCGAGATTTCGAAGGACGAGCTGGCGGGGCTTGTGCAGATTGCCATGGAGGGCCGAAGAAGGGTCAAAGAGCAGCTCAAAAAAATGGGTGCATTTGAATATCACCAGACTTCTTTCTCCTTTATCGATACAGAAACGATGGAAGAAAAGTTTGTCGGCGTGCCCGAGCAGGGAGGTCGCGACATGATTGCTGTCGATCCCCTCGCTCCCGGGTCACTCTACACGGCCTCGGTTGACGGCCAGGGGAAAGTCGGGCTCTATCGTCTGGAGGTCGGATGTTCACCCGGAACCGGTAAGCTCAAAATTGCGGGCGGTGTCGAAGCACCGATGAAAGAATCGCTCCAAAGGGCCTTTGCGTACCTGCAAGGGCAAAAGGTCAAGATGGGAATTGGCCAGCAGTTCGATACGACGGATTTTCACGTCGAGGCCATCGATTTGTTGAGTAATCACGTTGCGTGCGACGCAGGCATTGCGCTGGTTGTTGCTGTGAATTCTGCCCTCAAGCGCCAATCTGTCCTGCCCGGACTCGTGATCCTTGGTGACCTCAGCATTCAGGGAAACATTAAGGCCGTCCGAACCCTGACTGAACCGTTGCAGGTCAGCATGGAGAACGGCGCGCGTCGTGCCTTGATACCACTTGAGAACAAGCGGAATTTCCTGGAAGTTTCAGGTGAGATCGTCGAGCGCGTAGATCCTGTGTTCTTTTCCGACCCCATGACTGCTGCGATGAAGTCGCTCGGGATGACGTGATCGCAGATATGGGCCGTCGAACACACAATGATGACCTCCTGATTTCCGGTGAACCACATGGCAATCCACAGGCCACAGGGCAATACCCAGACTGACGAATCACCAGGGCGATCAGTTCGGCAGGTAATGCTCGAGGTTATCGAGGAGTACAGCAAAATTGGTTCGGGGTACTTTCAAACCGTGCCGATTCTCCGGGAGGTTGCAAAGCGGTGCGGCACTTCCTCCCTGGCGCAGGAGCAGGTGGTCCTGACCGTCTGGGGTGACCTTTTTCGCTCGGGTTTGCTGGGCGAAGGGCACGATTTATCCAATCCGTCATTGCCTTTCTGCCATTTGACCTCACGAGGCCGTGAAGCCCTGCGGAACATAAGCCGTGATCCTGCCAATCCTGACGGCTACATTGCCTATGTTGCTTCGAGAGCGAACCTAGATGATGTTTCACGCTCATATCTGTTCGAGGCCGTGCACACGTTCAATTCTGCGTCGTTCAAGTCTGCGGCAGTCATGATAGGTGCCGCGGCGGAGTCGCTAATCCTCCGTCTCCGCGACAAGCTTGCAAATCAACTCGCTACAACAGACCTTCCATTGCCCGCGGGGCTGAGTGATTGGCGAATCAAAACTGCACGAGATGCTCTCACCGTTTTTTTCGACGGAAAGAAGAAGACAATGCCCCGGAAGTTGCGGGAGGCCTACGAAGCTTATTGGTTAGCATTCGCTGAGCAAATTCGTCGTGTGCGGAATGATGCTGGGCACCCACAATCTGTTGATCCCGTCAGTGAAGAGGCCGTGCATGCGTCGTTGCTGATTTTTCCAGAATTGGCTCACCTTGTTTGTGATCTGGAGGCGTGGATTGAGGGTTGAATGAGTATTCGACGTTCTCGTCGCGGAACTCTAACTTTTTGGCCATGTCCCCCCAAAACAAGAGGTCCCGGTGGCGTGCAATTTGGGAACGGGAACCTTTGTTGATCGATCCAAGTTCAGCGGGACTGCCGAAACAGTTCCGGTCGGTCGATCAGGAAACAATCCATGCTGCACCAGCTGTGCCGATAGACTCGCCAGACACCATCACCCAGTAACAGGCGACGGCCACAGCGGCAGGTCAATGGCAGTTCCCAGCGCTGCACATACGCAACTTCCGGCCGCGGTCCGGGGTCGCGTCCCGTAATCGCTTCCAGCCAGTCACGAACCGCGTGTGGGTTTTCCAGGCCCGCACGACGGCATTCACGGATTCGCCGCTGAGTTATTCCCAGTCGCTGCGCAAGTTCCCGAATGGTCGTCCGAAAACGACGCATCCAGCGAACCAGCTCAGCGCCGGTCAATGTCTGCGGCGGAATCCAGTCGGCGGCATACGGAGTGGTGACGGTTTGAGCCATCACACACCCCCATTCACAATGCGCACCGCAGCCTGCTGCTCGCTCCGCAGGCGACCACAGCTCCAGAGACCCACCCTCAGCGGGCGGTCCCTACGCTGGCCCTCCTGCGGTGCGCCACGCCAGCACCAGAACACGTCAATGCCCCGGCCGCGGTATTCCAGCTCCTCCAGATCCGTGATCTGCAGAGTCCGAAATGGGCCGCCAGTCGTGTGCATCACTTCCGGCTGAGTCCCGTCCGGAAGGCCCTGTAACGGGCCCCACATCGTGGAAACTCGCTGCCGCGGTGCCACCCGCAGCAGATTCTCTTCCACTGCTGCCACTGACGGTTCACACACCCGCAGCCAGTCACCCGCCTCGAGTGCTTCCCAGTCACTGGTCTGCACCTGAATCAGGTCGCCCGGCTGCGGCAGCACCGTGCAGTAGAGTGGCTCCGCGGCGTCCGTGTTGGCGGCCGCCGGCAGGGCCGAAGCGGCTGCCGTCGTCACCACTGCGGTTGCGGCCACGCGAGGTGCGGGCCTGGTCGCAGTGACCGAGACCGGCTGCGACTTGTCAGGCGGCGTCGACAGATGTTCCAGCATGCCGCTGGCCACCCGCCGAATCCGCTCCAGCGACTGCAGCAGAGTCTGTTCGTCACCGTCCCACAGCTGAATGTAGTCGGCTGCGCGAGTGGAACAGTCCAGCCCACAGGCTCGACACACCACCCATGCCACCGCCTCCGCTTCCGTCTCCAGCACCGCTTTGCTGGACGGCCGCTGATCAG
>VFQT010000314.1_pt1 | contig 74537 bp, 69 predicted proteins | sample 3512381 | NCBI WGS metagenome assembly VFQT01 (sample SAMN10412376, study PRJNA504923) | tailings metagenome | isolation source: Relicate 2 Philex TSF3 active mining site | place: Philippines: Tuba, Benguet | collected 2017-08-29
GACGAGCAGACCATCGAGGCCACCGACAGCGCCCCGCCGGTGGCTCAGGTGAACGCCATCGCCGCCAAGGCGCCCGATGCCGTTCTGGCCGTACCGTTGGGTGCGGGTTGCGCCTCGTTCCTGTCCGAAGTGGCCGCCGCCAAGGCCGCCAACGCCGGCTGGGCTCCCGAGATGTACCTCACCAACACCTGCTCCTCGTCGCTGATCCTCGGTCTGGCCGGCGCGGCCGCCGACGGATTGTTCACGTCGAACAACCTGGTCGACGTGCTCGATCCCGAGACCGCGGCGTTGCCCGCCGTGGCCGAGTACCTCGCCTACATGGAGGGTCTGGGCAAGAGCGACGTCGTCACCACGGCCACCGCCGGTTGGCACGCCGCCGAGATGACCGTGGCCATCCTGAAGCAGGCTCAGGAGTCCGGTGTTCTGTCCCGCGCGTCGATCATCAACGCGGCCCGCAACTTCGATCAGGTGGGTTCGCTCACCCGTGAAGGTGTGCGCATGAAGATGGCCGGTGTCGCCGACCAGTTCATCGCCGAGTCGCTGCAGGTCGTCCAGTACGACGCGGACACGAAGCTGTTCACCGACATCGGAGAGTTGATCACCGAATTCGAGAGCTGATCCGGCTCGTTCGAGAATCGGTACGTCCGAGGACGGCCCGCCCTTCGGGGCGGGCCGTTCGCATTACCCGTTCACTTCTCCCGAGACGATCACGATCTCGCGGGCGCCGGTGATCTCGGCGATGAAGGTCCAGTCGTCGCCGTCGTTGTCGGTGGCGCCACAGGCGAACTGGGTTCCGACGGTTGTCGACGTGGGTGTCTCGCATTCGGCGTCGCGGTAGGTGTATCCGGCTTCCCGGGCGAGATCCTTGCTCTCGAGGAACTTCTCGGCCTCGCGCTCGAAATCACCGGTGGTGGTGGAGCACCCGGTGAGAACCGTCAGGGACACCACGCCCGTGGACAGCAGGAATCGAGCGGTTCGCGTCATCACGCCGACACGCTAGACGAGAGGCGGGCCCTGTTCACCGAGTCGAACGTCACGATCACCAGAGCGATCCAGACCAACGCGAAACCGACGATGCGACTGGTGTTCAGCTCCTCGTGGTACACCAACCAGCCCAGCAGGAAGTTGATGATGGGCACCGAGTACTGCATCGGACCGAGAACGGTGAGGGGAAGCCTCTGTGACGCGTGGGCGAAGAGCAACAGCGGTATCGCCGTGATGACGCCCGTCAGGGCGACGAGAACCAGCTCGACCGCGGAGGCCGAGCGGAACACCGAGTTCTCGTACTGGACGTGCCAGCCCACCAGTGCCAAGGCGGGGACGATGAGCACGATCGTTTCCGAGGTGAGGCTCTCGAGGGGCGTCAGCGGCACCTGGCGTTTCAGCAGTCCGTACACCGACCACGTGGCGGCCATCGCCAACGCGTACACGGGGAGCCGTCCGTAACTGACGGTGAGGACCACCACGGCGACCGTTGCCAACGAGGCGCTGACGATCTGCACCGGGCGCAAACGCTCGTGGAGAACCTTCACTCCGAGGAGCATGGTTCCGAGCGGCGCGATGAAGTATCCGAGGGCGGCTTCGATGACCTTTCCCTCGTGGACCACGATCACGTAGGTGGTCCAATTGACGGCGAGCAACGCCGACGCCAACGTGACCCGCCCCCAGAGCGATTCGTCGCGAAGGCGTCGGAACATCGCTCGTAGTCGCGACTTCAGGGTGAGCAGGGCGACGAGGAGCACCACCGACATCACGATGCGGAACCCGATCAGTTCGAGCGGTGCGAACTCCTTCAGGGCCTTCCAATAGATGGTGATGAATCCCCAGAGGAGGTAGGCACTGATTCCCGAGAGAACGCCGGTTCGATCGGTTCCGTCCCCGTGGGGTCGTGCTCGGACGCGGTCGTTCACGTCGGGATCGGCGTCGGTGGTCACGCCTTCTTCCTAGCACTCGGCCGATCCGAACTCCGGTTCTCCACTAGCGTCGGGAACGTGACGGGAATCGAGGCGTCGAAGGCGTGGAGCGAGATGTTCGCCGTCGAGCGGCCACGTTCGATCGCCGGACTCTTCGCGTCCGATGCGGATCGTGTCGACAAGTTCACGTTCCGATTGGGTGATCTGGTCGTCGACCTGTCGAAGAATCTCATCGACGATCGCGTGATGGCGGCGTTGTTGCGGGTGGCCACCGAGGCCCGAGTGGAAGCGGCGATCGACCGGTTGCTCGATGGGTTCATCGTCAATCTCACCGAGCAGCGAGCGGCGGGGCACGCGTCCTTGCGTCGTCCGGAGCATCTGCCGTCCGTGGTGAACGGGGTCGACGTGTCTGCCGACGTCCACGGGGTGTTGGCGCGAATGCGAGGCTTCGTGGCCGACGTTCACTCCGGGCATCGGGTCGGCACGACGGGTCGCCGTTTCACGACCGTGGTCAATATCGGCATCGGTGGAAGCGATCTGGGTCCCGCCATGGCGTACGAGGCCCTCCGGTCGAGTCGGGTGGCGGGGGTCCGGTGCCGTTTCGTCTCGAACGTCGACCCCGCGGACCTGGCCTCGAATCTCGTCGACCTGGACCCCGCCGAGACGCTCTTCGTGGTGGCGTCCAAGACGTTCACCACCGCCGAGACGTTGGCCAATGCCCGCGCCGCGCGGGAGTGGGTGATCGCGGCCCTGGGGGAGAAGGCCGTGGCGGCACACTTCGTGGCGGTCAGCACGAACCTCGAGGCCGTGCGCGCCTTCGGCATCGTCGACGACGAGATGTTCCCGTTCTGGGACTGGGTGGGCGGACGGTACTCGCTGTCGTCGGCCATCGGTCTGTCGCTCATGTTGGGAATCGGAGCCGAGGCGTTCGACCGGATGCGCGCCGGCATGCACTCGATCGACGAGGCGATGAGGTCCACACCGGCGTCGGCGAACGCCGCGGTGATGATGGCGCTGGTCGGTATCTGGAACCGCAACGTTCTCGGAATGCCCACCAAGGCGGTGCTGCCGTACTCGCACGATCTGCGACGATTCCCCGCGTATCTGCAACAACTCGACATGGAATCGAACGGGAAGTCGGTGCGCACCGACGGCACCCGTGCGCCCCACCAGACCGGCCCGATCGTGTGGGGCGAGCCGGGAACCAATTCCCAACACGCCTTCATGCAGTTGGTTCACCAGGGCACGACGATCGTCCCCGTCGATTTCATCGGGTTCGCCGAACCGAGCACCGCGCCCGAGAGCTCGGGCGATCCCGACGGCTCACGACATCGCATCCTCTTCGTCAACATGCTGGCCCAGGCCCGGGCTCTGGCCTTCGGTCGGTCGATCGATCGGGTGCCCGCGGGACCCTTCGCCGCGCATCGGGTCTTCGAGGGCAACCGACCATCGACGATCATCGTCGCCCGCCGTCTCACTCCGTCAGTGCTCGGCCAGCTGATCGCGCTCTACGAACACGTCGTCCACGTCCAGGGAGTCGTCTGGGGCATCAACAGCTTCGACCAGTTCGGCGTGGAGTTGGGCAAGGAGATGGCGCTGGATCTGGCGTCGTCCGACGATGCCCACCGCGACACCGACCCTTCGACCCACTCTCTGCTGCGGTGGTTTCACGGTTCCGGTTCCGGGCCGGCCGGGGAGTGAGGGTCGCGATGCATCAACTCGAACGGGTGACGAACCTGCTGACCTTGTTGCTGTCGGCGCGTCGACACGTGACATTCGACGAGATCCGCAACGAGCTGCGGGGTCAGTATCCCGACAACGTGGTGGCGGCCCGGGCGGCCTTCGAGCGCGACAAGTCGCTCCTGCGCGACGAGGGTGTCCCGATCGACACGGTGGTGCTCGGCGGCGACCGAGCCGGGATGACGGGCTATCGCATCCTGCGCTCGGAGTACGAACTCGGTGACATCGATCTCGAGCCCGACGAGGCCGCCGCGCTACGGGTGGCCGTCTCCACCATTCGCATGGGTCAGTCGTGGGGGGTCGAGGCGCTGTGGAAGGTGGACATGGAGTCCGAGCCCGCCGGTTCCGAGGGCGTCTCCACCGTGATCGCCGCCAATCTCCCCGTGGATCCGCGCCTCCCGTTTCTCCATCGCTCGCTGGCGACGCGCTGCGTGGTGTCCTTCGAGTACAACGGCAAGGCACGCGAGGTGTGTCCCTTCGGACTGTTGGCCCGTGACGGTTGGTGGTACCTCGTCGGCCACGACCGCAGCGTGGACGAAATGCGCACGTTCCGGGTCGATCGCATCTCCGGTGAGGTGGAGGTGGGAGACGGGGGAGCGTTCGACGTTCCGGCGGATTTCGACGTCACCACGGTGTTCCCCGCCGATCCCAAGTTGCTCCCCGACAACGTCGACGTGGGATCCGACGTGGCCGAGGTGCTCGTCGACGCGAGTGACGTCGCGGTGGTGCTGGCCCAGTACGGCGCCGAGGCGGTGGTCGCCGAACGCGACGATGGTTCCGCCGTCTTCGCCGTTCCGTGTTCCAACGTCCGGGCCTTCGTGCAGTGGTTGTTGGGTTTCGTCGAACGGGCCGAAGTGTTGTCACCCCCCTTGCTGCGCGAGCACGTCGTGGAATGGCTCGAGTCGATGGAGGCGGCGTCATGACGCGCCGCGGACCACGCCCGGTCAACCTGCGTCTGCGTCGACTGCTGGTGATGTTGCCCTGGCTCCAGGAGCGGGGGACGGTCTCCACCGCGGAGATGGCCGAGCATTTCGGGATGAGCGTCGCCGACCTGATGGCCGACCTCACGCTGGCCTCGTTGTGTGGCGTGTCGCAGGACCCGCGTGATCTCATCGACCTCTGGGTCGACGAGGAGGCCGTGCACTTCGGCATTCCCAAGTACTTCAACCGTCCACTGCGGCTCACCGCTCCCGAGGCCTTCAGTCTGGTGGCCTCGGCGCGCGCGGCCGGCAACCTGACGGGCTCCGACGTGGGCGGAGCGCTCGACCGCGCGGTCACCAAGGTGGCCGCCGCCATGGGCATCGACGACGGCGGTGGCCTGGTCGTCGAGATGGAGACCCCCGAGCGGGTCGGAGATTTCGTCCGGGCGGCCGAGGAGAGCCGCGAGACGGTCATCGTGCACTGGTCGGTGTCCTCGGGTGAGTCGGTCGAGCGACGGATCCTGCCAGTCGAGGTCTTCACGGAATCCGATCACTGGTACGTGCGGGCCCTCGATCTGGACCTCGACGCCGAACGGATCTTCCGCCTCGACCGCATCGAGAGCTGCGCGGTGGGTGAGGTGCGTGCCCGCGTCGAACTCGGACCGCGTCGTCCGTGGTTCGACGGCGCGACCGAGACCACCTCGGTGACGCTCGAGATCGATCCCGCGTGGATGTGGGTGCTCGAGCAGTACCCGGGCGTGGTCGCCGACGACACGCAGCGGGCCAAGCGCAAGAACTGGGTGCGGGTTTCGCTTCCGGTCACCGGTGAGCGCTGGTTGCGACGGCTGTTGCTGCGACTGGGCAACAACGCTCGTGTCGTGAGTCCGCAAGAGTGGGTGGACCTGGCCTCCGACACCGCGCGACGCGTGCGGGAGCGTTACTCCACGAAGTAGCCGCGCGTCTGTTCGATCGTCTCGATGGCGTGTTCGCGCAACAGGTGGACGAGCAACTCGGCGGTGGCCCGCGCGTCGTGCAGAGCGTCGTGAGCCTGGTCGAGTTCGATGCCGTAGTCCGCGCACAACGTGCCGAGCCGGTGGTTCTTGTGTCGGCCGGGGTCGAGCCGACGCGAGAGATCGAGCGTGCACAGCACGCCGGACCACGCCAGACGGGTGCCGACGGTGTCGGCGGCGATGCGGAGGAATCGGGTGTCGAAGGGCGCGTTGTGCGCCACGACGATGCGGCCGTCGGTGAAACGCGACAGGGTGTTCATGGCGCGGTCGAGGCGGGGAGCGAACATCAGGTGGCGACGACCGATGCCGTGGATGTGACGGGGCCCGAGATCGGCCGACCATACGCGGGGAGGGCGCACGTGGGTGCTCCACTGGCCGGTGATCCGACCGGTGCCGTCGACGAGGACGACGGCCATCTGGAGAATGCGGTCGTGGGGCTTGAGTCCCGTGGTTTCCAGATCGACCACGGCGAAACCGGGGTGGGTGCCGGGTGATTCGGGTGCGGACATCGCCCTCACCTTAGGGCGGGGGTGTGGAACCTCAGCTGGCCGACCGCAAACCGCGCGCCCGCACTCCGATGGGGGCGGCCACGGTGTAGCCGGCCAGGTGGCGCTCCTCCTCGGACTCGCCACCCCAGAAGCCGTACTCGCGGTTGTCGCGGGCGAACACCTGGCACTTGTCGTTCACCGGGCAGGTGCGACACAGCAGACGGGCCTGGGCCTCGCGGCGGACTCGAGCCTGGGGCCGTTCGGCCTTGGGCGGGAAGAACAGGTTCGTCTTTCCCTTGCACACCGCGTGGTCCATCCAGTTGAGGGAAGTGGACAACTTCAGTTCGGACGACTCGATGGCTGACATGGTGACCGCCTATCTGCGAGATGCTCGGTTGTGAAGGGAGAACTTGGGCGGCAGGGCCAGGAGGGGGGATTGGCCCTGCCGCACGCATTTAACACTAAACGTGAAAAGGCCCGACGTCAAGAGAAAATCCGGGCCGGCTTGTCGCCGGTGTCACAGGGACTCTCGGGGGCACTTGGCGCCCGAGGTCAGGGTCGGATCAGAGCAATTCGGCGGCCAGCGAGGCGACTTCGCTGCGCTCGCAGGCGGTCAAGGTGATGTGCCCGAAGCACCGCTGGCCCCGGAAGGCACCGATGAGCACGGCCAGGGCGTTGTTCGACTCGCCGAGGTACGGGGCGTCGATCTGGCTGGTGTCGCCGGTGAAGATCACCTTGGTGCCCTCGCCGATACGGGTGAGGATCGTCTTGAGCGTGGTGGGCTCCAGGTTCTGGGCCTCGTCGACGACGACGATCTGGCGGTGCAGTGATCGGCCGCGCAGGAACGTCACGGACTCCAGCGACAACTGATTGCGGGCGATCAACTCGTCGATCATCGTGCGCGCCTCGCGATTCGACCGCTGATCGGTGAGGGCCACGATCGCGTCGTGGATGGCCGACATCCACGGGTCCAGTTTCTCGTCCAGGCCACCGGGCAGGAAACCGACGTCGGCACGACCGACGGGAACGAGCGGGCGGTACACCGCGAGCTTCTCGTAGCGCCGTTGTTCCACGACCTGCTCGAGTCCGGCGGCGATGGCCATCACGGTCTTGCCGGTGCCGGCCCGACCGTCGAGGGCGATCACGCTCACGTCGGGGTCGAGCAACAGTTCGAGGGCGAACCGCTGCTCCTTGGACCGCGCGCGCAACCCCCACGCCTCGGGGGAGGTCTGGGGGATCAGGTGCAACGCGTCGTCGACACACCGCACCAGTGCCGACTGCGAGCCGGCGCGGAGAACGGCGAAGGAGTTCTCGGCGAGTGATCCCGCCGCCGACACCTCGTCGGGATCCACCGAGACCCCGGCGTACACGGAATCGACGAGGGAGGAATCACAGTCGATGGTGGTCCAACCCAGTGGGCGGGTCGAGCTGTGTCGTCCGACGAGTTGATGTTCGTGGGCCGTCAGGCCGAGGTGCGCGGCCTTCAGTCGTAGCGCCGCGTCGTTCGACACCATCCGAGTGGGTGCGTGGGACGCCTGGCCGAGGGCGGCGCCGATGATGCGGTTGTCGGGCTTGGCGGCGTCGAGGCCGTGCTCGTTCAACAGGTGCTTCTGGATGCCGTTGATCTCGATGTGGACCGTCGACGACGCGGGATCGTCGGTGAGGGGCACCGGTCGGGCGAGCGAACCTCCGGCCCGGGTGCGCAATTCCTCCAGAGCCCGCAGGGCGGACCGCGCGGCGCGACCCACGTCGTCGGGGCGACTTTTCAGGCCGTCGAGCTCCTCGATCACGGTCAACGGGATGACGATGGAGCACTCGGGATACGCGGCCAGGCAGTTGGGATCGGCGATGAGGACCGAGGTGTCGAGCACCACCCGGGTGGCGTGTTGTCGTGTGCTGCCGGAGTCGACGTGGGGGCCGGGCCGTTGTTCGTCGGCCGGGTGGTGATCCGTGTACCGCAGCACTTCAGTCACTCAGACTCCTCGTATGTCGGAACGTCGGGCGGACCCGACGTGGTTGCGCGAACGAGTCCGAGGGGCAGGATCGTCCTGAGGGGAATCCTTGTCCACCCCGAGCTCCACGTGGTGGATTTCCGCGATGAATTCTCGGTGTCCGGACGGTTCGGGGGATCCACCAACGGGCGGAGTCGGTTTGCCAAGATGTTCCCGTCGCCACTCGGGTGTCGGGCTTCGAGGTGGTTTCTTCGCGCTCTCCGGGATCGTGATGCCGGCGGTGTCACGGGTGTCCGCGACGCGTCGGCGCCATCCGAAGACGGTGATCGAGCCGACAACTTCGAAGCGATCGAGAGCTCTCGTTGCATTTGCAATAAAACGATTACTTGTAATGCCGCGAAAAATCCAATCGAATGACATCGGTTCCACCCGAGAACTGATCAGAAATGATCCGAAAAGAATCGAAGTGCGTCGAGGATCCAGGTCCGGAACGACTCGAAAGCAAGACACAGCAGTACCAAACCAAACCAGAAAGGGACACTCCCATGGCAGCAAAGAAGAAGGCTCCCGCCAAGAAGGCTCCGGCCAAGAAGGCTCCGGCCAAGAAGAAGGCGGCCGCCAAGAAGGCTCCGGCCAAGAAGGCTCCCGCCAAGAAGAAGGCAGCCGCCAAGAAGGCTCCGGCCAAGAAGAAGGCTGTTGCGAAGAAGGCGCCCGCCAAGAAGGCTCCGGCCAAGAAGAAGGCTGTTGCGAAGAAGGCGCCCGCCAAGAAGAAGGCAGCCGCCAAGAAGGCTCCCGCCAAGAAGAAGGCAGCCGCCAAGAAGAAGTGATTCTTTCCGATCTGTGATCGGGCAGGAATTGAACGAGCGGGGGGCAACCCCCGCTCGTTCGCATTTACCGGACCAGCGAACGGAGATTCCGACATGAGGCATCTGGAGGTTCTCGTCGATCTCGCCGCCGAGCACGAGGCGCTCGAGGCGGTGCTGGACGGATTGACCCCGGCCGAATGGGCGCGTCCGACACCGTCGCCGGGATGGTCGGTGGCCGACCAGGTCAGCCACCTGCGTTTCTTCGACGAGCGCGCCGCCTTGGCGATCGTCGACGCCGAGGAGTTCGCGGCCGACCGGGACCGGATCATCGCCGCCGCCCCGCACGACTCCTCCGTCGACGCCGGTCGGACCCTGTCGTCCGTCGAACTCTTCCGGCAATGGCGTGAGCAGTCGACGCTGTTGCGCGAGCGTGCGAGGGCGGCGACGCCCGACGGGCGGATCCCGTGGTACGGCCCGTCGATGACCCTGGCGTCGTTTCTCACCGCTCGGCTCATGGAGTGTTGGGCGCACGGCCACGACGTGTGCGAGGCCACCGGGCGGCGCCCCTCCGTGAGCGATCGCCTGCGACACGTGGCCCACATCGGATACTCGGCGCGACCGTTCAGTCTCCTCGTCAATCGCCTCCCGGCCGACGAGCGACCGGTCCGTTTGGAGTTGACCGGTCCGGGTGGCGACCTCTGGGTGTGGGGGCCCGACGAAGCCGAACACCGTGTCGTCGGGGAGGCCTACGACTTCTGTCTCGTCGTCACCCAACGACGACTTCCGGCCGATTCGCGGCTGAATGTCACAGGTGACGCCGCCCGTCGATGGATCGACGTGGCCCAGGCGTTCGCCGGTGGTCCCGGACGAGGTTGACCGCTCAGAGGTCCGAGATCCTCACGAACACCTCGGCGGCCGGTCGATCGGCGCGACGTCCGAGTTCGCTCAAGCGGGCGCGGATGCGCTCGGAGAACCGTTCGAGATCCTCGGGCGCCACGGCCTTCATGGTGCTCTCGAACTGCGAGGCGTGGGCGAGCAACGCCGAGATCTTGGTCTCCACGAAATCCCCGACACTTTCGGCGTGGTTCGCCTCGTCGGCCTCCCATAGCAGCAGGTGGGACGGGCGGTGGTGGGCCAGTCCGTGTTCGCGGAAGAAGTGCGGATCACGGGCGGCCACCACGGCGTCGCACGTGAGAAAGCCGGCGTGGCGATGGTCGGGATGGAGCCGATGGCGCTTCCACGGATCGTGGCCCAGCACCACGTCGGGTCGGACCGCACGGATGTGTCGGGCGATGCGCCCGCGAAGTTCGACCGATTCGGTCAGCTCGCCGTCGATCTGATCGAGGAACGCCACCTCGTCGCGACCCCCCAACCGCCTCGCCGCCTCGGCCTGCTCGGCGCGTCGGGTGCGCACCAACTCTGCGATGTCGGCCTCGGGATTCCAGGTGCCCTTCGATCCGTCGGTCAGCACGAGGTGATGGATGCGACATCCGGCCGCGGCCCACTTGGCCAAGGTCGCCCCGCAACCGAATTCGATGTCGTCGGGATGGGCCCCGATGGCCAGAGCCACGGCGGGGGTGGGAAGGTCGACCGAGGAGATGCGGCCACCGCCGCTCGGGGCCGGTTGTCCTGGTTCGTTGGTCATGGTGGAGTCGCTCATGTCGGTCCTCGTTTCGTGATGAGTCGGTCGAGCACCTCGAGGGTCAGTGGGTTCTCGAGATCGGACGGTGTGTCGAGGTCGAGTGAGAGGAGTTCGTCGTCGACGACGAGCGGCTCGATTCCGAGGCCACGGGCGTGCGCCCGGTGCGTCTCGAACGAGCCGACCCCGTAGGCGAAGCGCCACGCCGACAGAACCGCGACGCCGATCACCACCACGTTGGAACCGTCGTGACGGCCGTCGGGCACGATCACGACCGATTCGGCGGGGAGATCGGCGCCGATGTCGTTCCACAGTTCGCCGAGCCGTCGTCCGAAGGGCAGGTCGGCGTGGGCCACCAGGACGGGTTGATCCGGTCGCTCGGCGATCACCCGGGGCAGCGCGGCGGTCAGAGAGGCGTTGAGTCCCTCGGCGTCGACGACGATCGCGGTGGCCCCCGACTCGTGGGCGAACGCGGCCACCTCGTCGTCGTCGCAGACGACGAAGACGTCGGCTCCCGGGATCGACCGCAACACTCCGCGGGCGCACGAGATCGCGAGCTGGCGACGATCGCCGGGTGAGAGGACCTCGGCGAGCCTGCTCTTGGCGTCGTCGAACCGTCTGATCGGAACGACCAACGACACGGGTGAGATCACGGCGAGAGCCTACGTGGTCGTCTCGCGCACCCTTCGGGCTCCGGACTCGTTGATTCGTCGGGCGAGTACGATCGGTGCCGTGACGGGGGCCAAGTCGATTCGGGTGGCGGTGATCGGTGCCGGTTCGTGGGGGACCACGGTGGCCTCCCTGGCTGCCGGCAACACCTCGACGGTGCTGTGGGCCCGGCGCCCCGAGTTGGCCACCGCCATCGCGAACACGCGGACGAACCCGGACTATCTGCCCGACCTGCGTCTTGCGGATTCACTCGACGTGACCTCGGATCTCGCCTCCGCCGTGTCCTCGGCCGACGTCGTGGTGATGGCCGTTCCGTCGCACGGTTTCCGCGAGGTGGCGGCCATGGCCTCGGCGCACGTACGACCGTGGGTGCCCATCGTCAGTCTGTCGAAGGGACTCGAACGGAGTTCGCTGAAGCGCATGAGCGAGGTGGTGTCCGACGAGTTGCCGGGACATCCCGTGGCCGTGCTCACCGGACCCAATCTGGCCCGTGAGGTGATGCAGGGACAACCGGCGGCCGCGGTGGTGGCCATCAACGACAAGGTGATCGCCGACGAACTACAGCGCATCTTCTCGCGACCGACCTTGCGGGTGTACACCAATCCCGACGTGGTCGGGTGCGAGGTGGCCGGCGTGGTGAAGAACGTCATCGCCATCGCCTCGGGCATGGCGGCCGGGATGGGGTTCGGTGACAACACCCGTGCCACCTTGATGACGCGCGGGCTCGCGGAGATGTCGCGGCTCGGGATGGCCATGGGGGGCGACGGTCTCACCTTCGCGGGTTTGGCGGGCATGGGCGACCTCATCGCCACCTGCTCGTCCGGTCAGAGTCGAAACAACACCGTCGGACGACGTCTCGGTGAGGGTGAGTCGATCTCGTCCATTCTCGAGTCGATGACCATGGTGGCCGAGGGCGTCAAGAGTTCCCCGGCGGTCCTCGATCTGGCGCGACGCCACGGGGTGGAGATGCCGATCACCGAGCAAGTGGTGTCGGTGTGTCAGAACCAACGAGGCGCCGCCGAGGCGGTCGCGCTTCTCATGCAACGACGAAGGCGGAGCGAACTTGGATGAGCGAGTGGTGACGGACGACTCGCGACCTCTCGGAGTGTTCGGTCGTCCGGCGGTGGCCCGAGTGAGCCCCCGGGGTCGGGTGTCGTTCGCCGACGGTTCGGCCGATCTCGGTTGGCACGTGGCCGCCGACGACCGTTGGTACGACCCCGAGCGGGAGACCGCCGTGCGTCGCACCGACGTCGACGGGCTCCCGATCGTCTCCACCCGGATGCGCGTTCCCGGAGGCGACGTCGTGCACACCGTGTGGTGCGCCTCCGGACCGGATTCGCGGCCGATCGTCGTCATCGACTTCGAGAACGACTCGCCGATGCCGGTGGCGGTGGCACTGACCCGCACGGACCTCACGGTGTCGCGACCCGTCGCCGCCCGTGGATCCGACTCCGAGGGCTCGTGGCCGGCGCCGGGTCTCGAATTGGCGAGCGCACCGACGGTGATGCCCGTCGGTCATCGCGCGCGGGTGAGGGTGGCCGTCGGACGCGACGTGGATCTCGGTCGTCTCCCCGAGGTCGAGGCGGTGGTTCGCGGATGGACGACCATGTGCGAGGGTTCCTCGCGACTGGTCCTGCCCGATCTCGAGGCCGGTGTGTCGTTGGTGGATCGGGTGAACCGCGCCAAGGTCGCCATCGCGCTCGCCGGGGAGGTCGACATGCCGTGGCGCGACGTCGACGCATTGTCGACGTGGTTGATCGACCGGTTCCACGCGCACCGACTGGGCTCGTCGCGCACGCCGGCCGAGGACGTGGCCGGGGCGGTGGAGCGCATCGTGCGCAAGTCCCGGCGCCGTGGAATGGATGCGTCACGGGCGACCGCCGTCCGACTGGGGGCGCTGTGGTTGTCGTCCCTCGACGAGCGCACCCTGGACGACGTCCGGCGCGTCGTCCGTCGGGCATTCGACGCCGACCTGGCCGGCGTCGTCGGCGATGCGCGCGTGCGGATTCGCGACGCCCGAACCGACGGTGAACTCGTCACGGCCGTCGAGGAGTCGCTGTCGTTCTGGGCCGGCGACGATCGTGCGATCCTGTGCCCCGACGGCATCGAGGGTGAACGTCTCGGGGCGTCGTTCGAGGCCCACGATCTGCCGCTGCCGTTCGGTTCTCGTCTGTCGATGGCGGTGAGGTGGCACGGTTCGAACGCCGCGATCCTGTGGGGCACCGATCCGGTCGGAGGACGTCGCGTCGAACTGCGCAGTGGAGCCGATGCCGACTGGTCGGCGACCGAGCCCAATGGCGAGGGTCTCTGGCGCGTTCGATTCGACGACCAGAGTTCGATCTCCTTCGGCTGATCGGGTTCCGTCGTGTGCGATCTACTGGTGGCGCTCGCCGAGGCGACGTCGGCCGGCGCGACGATCTTCGCCAAGAACTCTGACCGTCCACCGAACGAGAGGCAGTCGATCGAGATCGTCGAGTCGCGCGTCGAGCGAACGACCCGCGCCACGCACGTGGAGATACCCGGCGCAACCGGTTCGACCGTGCGTTGCGTGCTGTCGCGTCCGACGTGGAGTTGGGGTGCCGAGCACGGGGTCAACGAGGCGGGGGTCGCGATCGGCAACGCCACCGTGTACACGATCCTCGATCCGCGTCCCTTTCCCGACGCCTTGACGGGCATGGACCTCGTGCGACTCGGACTCGAACGGGCCCGTGACGCGCGCGGCGCGTTGAACGTGATCACCGACGCGATCGAGCGTTTCGGTCAGGGCGGATCCGGCCACGATCCGTCGGGTCCCCGTCGGCCATATTGGAACGGGTTCCTGATCGCCGACGCCCGCTCGGCGTGGGTGCTCGAGACGAGTGGCCGCGAGTACGCGGTCGAGGAGGTGCGTTCGACGCGCGCCATCTCCAACCGCATCACGATCGACGGGTTCGAGCACCGTCGTCACCCGCGTCAGCCGGTGGAGACCCTGGTGGACCCGCGTTGGCGGAGCAGCACCGACTTCCTGTCGCGCGAACCGGTCGATGTGACCGGCATGGAACGACATCTCACCTCCCACCGACCGAACGACGACGGATGGAACGTCTGCATGCACGTCGACGGGATCGAGGAGACCACCGCGTCGATGATCGCGTCGCTCCCGGTCGGGGGACCGCCCGTGGTGCGCATGACCCAGTCGAGTCCGTGCCGCGAACCGTGGCGCGTGGTCGAGTGGTGATGCCGCCAGTCCTCGGGCCGTCCGACCGTCAGCCCAATCCGCGGTTCGAGGGGGCAAGATAGGGGGGTGCAGTCGCCGGTCCGAGTTGCCTACACCCTCGAGCAGTGCTGGCACCGGGTCCCGGGCGGAACGGCCACCTCGGCCCTGCGAACGGCGGTGGCGCTGAGCGACGTGCCCGGCGTGGAAGTGGTCGGAGTCGCCGGTCGGCATCGCAATCCACCCGCGCCCTCCTTCGTCCCCACGGTGAACATGCGGTACATGAGCCTGCGCGCTCCGTACCTGTACGAGACGTGGTTGCGATTCGGATGGCCCACGGTCGAGAGCGTCACCGGCGACGTCGACGTCGTGCACTGCACCGGCTTCGTCCCCCCGCCGTCGAAGGCGCCGTTGGTGAGCACGTTGCACGACGTGGCGTGGCGTCACCGGCCCGACCACTTCACCCGCCACGGCGTGCGGGTCTTCGAGCGCAGCCTCGCCGAGGTTCGACGTCGGGCCGAGTTGGTCCTGTGTCCGTCGACCGTGTCCATGCTCGACGCCGAGCGGGCCGGTATTCCAGTCGAGCGGTTGCGTCTCGTCCCGTGGGGCGTGGAGGCGTCCGAGGTCGACGAGAACCGTAAGGCGTCGGTGCGCGCGAAGTACGGCCTTCCCCGTGACTACCTGTTGTTCGTCGGCACGGTCGAGCCGCGGAAGAACCTGCGTCGTCTCGTCGAGGCCCTCGACCGCGCGGAGTGCGACTTGCCGCTCGTCGTCGCCGGGTCCCTCGGTTGGGGCGACACCGGGGTCGAACCGTCGGCGCGCGTGCACTTCATCGGCTTCGTCCCCGAGGCCGAGTTGCCACCTCTGTACGCCGGTGCCGCGGTGTTCTGCTATCCGAGCGAACGCGAGGGATTCGGGATGCCGGTCCTCGAGGCCATGTCGTACGGCACCCCGGTGGTGACGAGCATGGGCACCTCGACCGAGGAGGTGGCCGGAGGGGCGGCCGTTCTGGTGGATCCGTTCGAGGTGGACGACATCGCCCGCGGCGTGGACGAGGCGATGGGCCGGCGGGCCGAGCTGTCCCAATGGGGGCTCCGTCAGGCGGCGCGGCGTCATTGGTCCGAGACCGCCCGGCTCACCGTCGAGGCGTACCGCGAGGTGATGCGATGACCGGGCCCGCGCGTGTCGCCGTGAACATGACATGGTGCGTGCCCGGGGCCGTGGGCGGCAGCGAGGAGTATCTCGTGCGACAACTGCTCGGGCTCGACCCGAACCGCTTCGCGGCCACGGTGTTCGCACCCCGCGGGTTCGCGGCCGCCCATCCCGAGTTGGTCCGCCGTCACGAGATCGTGGAGACGACGTCCGACGGAACCTCCCGGGCGCGACGCATCGTCACCGAGTCCACGTGGTTGCGACGACGAACCGACGTCTTCGCCGTGGTGCATCACGGTGGCGGGACGTTGCCGGTGATCCACCGTTCGCCCACACTGCTGACCATCCACGATCTCCAGTACCGCGAGTTCCCCCGGTACTTCTCGGCCCGTCGGTTGGCGTACCTGCGCGCGACGATGCCGAGGTCCGCCCGGCGGGCGACGGCCATCGCGGTGCCGACGTCGTACGTCGCCCGGACCGTGCGCGAGGCGTACGGAATCGCCGGTGATCGGGTGCACGTGGTGCCGCACGGCGTCGAGACGAACCTCGGAACCGCGGCGACCCCCGAGAGCGAGTTGCGCGCGCGACACCGCCTGGGTGACGGGCCCTTCGTGGTCCTGCCGGCGATGACGCATCCGCACAAGGGTCACGACTTCTTGCTGGACGTGATGGAACGACATTGGATCGCCCGTGGGATCCGTCTGGTCCTCATCGGAGGACGCGGTGCCGCCGAGGAGGCCGTGCTCCGCCGTCTGTCCTCGGCGCCACTGTCGGGCGCGGTGTCCCGATTGGGGCGGGTGTCCCACGAGGACCGCGACGGTCTGATCCGCGCCGCCCATGCTTTGGTCTTCCCCAGCGAATACGAGGGCTTCGGGGCTCCCGTGATCGAGGCGATGGCCCTGGACACCCCCGTGGTGTGCAGCGACCGGGCCTGTCTGCCCGAGGTCGTCGCCGACGCCGGCGTGGTGCTCCCGCTCGACGTGGACGCCTGGGCGGACGCTCTCGACGTGGTCGACGCCCGACGAACGGAATTGGTGGAGTCCGGTCGACGTCGCGTGCGCGACTTCACGTCCGAGATCTCCGGAGCGGCGTTGGCCGAGGCGTATCGGAGTGTCCTGTGACGACACCGACCCTGAAGATCGTCGTGTTGTGTCCGCACTTCGACCCCGACACCGCGCCGACCGGTGTGGTGATGACCCGCATCGTCGAGGAGCTCGGTGCGATCGGTCACGAGGTTCACGTCGTCACGTCGTTGCCGTGGTACCGGGATCATCGGGTCGACGAGTCGTGGACGCACGTGGGTTGGCGCGATCGCACGTCGAGCACGCCGTGGGGTTCGGTCACGCGACTCGATCCGTACTCGGGGGGCGACAAGCGGAACCTCCTGCGTCGGGCGTTGGGGTTCGTCGGGTTCTCGGTGACCTCGACGATCGCCGGAACCGTGGCCGGCCGCGGCGGTCGACGCGTGGACGCGGTGATCGCGATGTCGCCTCCGCTCACGTTGGGTCTGGCCGGCCGATTGGTGGCCTGGGTGCGTCGCGCACCGCTGGTCTTCAACATCCAGGACGTCTTCCCCGACGCGGCGGTGGAAACCGGAGCCATCTCCAATCGTTGGGTCATCGCCGCGGCCCGGGCGCTCGAGAAGGCGACCTACCGCCTTTCCGATCGGGTCACCGTGCTCTCGCGCGATCTGGCCGACAACGTGAGCGACAAGATCGGCGCTCGACGCTCCGATCGCGTGGTGGTGATCCCGAACTTCGTCGACACCGAGCGCATCGTTCCGCTGGACGCCGCCACGGAGTACCGGCGGGAGTTGGGGCTCTCCGAGCGACCCGTCGTGATGTACGCCGGGAACATCGGCTTCTCGCAGTCGCTCGAGATGCTGGTGGCCGCGGCCCGCGAACTGCCCGCCATCGACGTCGTGATCAACGGCACCGGCTCGGCGCGCGCGGAGCTCGAGAAGGCGGCGGCCGGTCTGACCAACGTGTTCTTCGGGGAGTTTCAACCCGCCGCCAGACTGCCGGAGGTTCTGGCCACCGCGGACGTTCACGTCGTGCCGCTGCGTCGGGGTCTCGGTCGGGTGAGCGTTCCGTCGAAGACGTACTCGATCATGGCCGCCGGTCGCGCGGTGGTGGCCGCCGTCGACCCCGGAACCGAGGTCGACCGATTGGTGAACGGTGCCGGGTGCGGTGTCGTCGTGCCTCCGGACGACACCGGGGCCTTCGTCGCGGCCATCGAGAGCGTGGTGGCCGACGTCCGAGGTCGAGCCGCGATGGGGCGCCGGGCCCGGGCATTCGTGGAGACGCACGCCTCGCCGCGCGCCGTCGCCGAGAGTTACGCGACTTTGGTGCGAGAGATTCGCCGTCGATGACGACGAATCGACCCTCTTTGGGGACCGACCCCGTATTCGGCCCGCCCCGCGGATAGCCTCCCTTCCTCGTGGGTAAGGCATCGTCAGCCAAGAAAGTCGCTCGTTTGGCCCAGAAGGGCAAGGGGCGCAAGGTCCGTTTCCAGGGTGGGACGCTGTTCCCGGCCGTGATCGTGGGCATCTCGGTGGTGGGCCTGGCCCTCATCGTGTACTCCCGGTCGTCGATTCCGAACCAGAACGTTCCGCCGACCGTCGAGGATCACTGGCACGCGTCCTACGGTTTCTACGCCTGCGACACCTGGCTTCCCGATCTGCAGGGCAACAAGGAAGAGCTCGACTCGGCCGGGCAGTTGGCCAACGACGGCTTCCGTCGCACGGGCATCCACAGCCACGACGACGGTGTGATGCACTGGCACCCGTATTCCTCGGCGGCCACCGGTCGCAACGCCAAGCTCGGGGTGTTCCTCGACGTGTACGGCGTGGAGGTGTCCGACACCAAGATCGAGTTCCCGGCCGACCAAGGCGGCGCCGTCTACGAGGAGGGTGTCACCAAGTGCACCGTCGACGGCAAGGAGGTCGACGGTGAGGTCGTCGTGTACGCCTTCGACTCGTACGACAACGCCGACAAGTACTCCACCTACATCACCAACTTCGACGAGATCCGTCTGAAGAACGACGCCATGGCGTTCTCGGTGGTGTTCGCCCCGGCCGGATCCAAGCCCGGATTGCCACCGTCGGCCGCCTCGTTGCCCGAGTTGGGGGCCGCCGACATGGCGCCCACCACGACCACGCCCGCCGACGCTTCGTCGACGACCGCGCCCGGCGCGACCACGGTCCCCGGCGCGACCACCGTGCCCGGGGCGACCACGGTTCCCTCGGCGCCCACCGTGGCTCCGACCACCACCGCAACGGCCTCGACCACCACGAGCCCCTGATGCGCGCGGTCGTTCTGGTGGGCGGGTTCGGCACCCGACTGCGCCCGTTGACCCTGACGACCCCCAAGCCGATGTTGCCGGTCGGGCATCGCCCGATCGTCGAGAATCTGGTGCGCATGCTCTCGGCGGCCGGAGTGGACGAGGTGGTGTTGGGTCTGGGATTCAAACCCGAGCCCTTCATCGAAGCGTTCCCCGACGGCGAGTGCGCCGGTGTGCGCCTCCACTACGCCGTCGAGCCCGAGCCGCTCGACACGGCCGGGGCCATCAGGTTCGCGGCCGAACATGCCGGCATCGACGACACCTTCGTGGTGGTCAACGGTGACGTGCTCACCGACCTCGACGTCTCGGCCCTCGTCGCGTTCCATCGGGCCAAAGCCGCCGAGGCCACCATTCATCTCACGCCGGTCGAGGATCCCTCGGCCTACGGGGTCGTGGCGTTGGCGGCCGACGGTCGCGTCGAACGCTTCGTCGAGAAGCCCGCACCGGGCACGGCGCCGAGCAATCTGATCAACGCCGGCACCTACGTGCTCGAGGCGTCCGTGCTCGCGCGCATACCGACCGGTCGGAAGGTGTCCATCGAGCGCGAGACCTTCCCCGGCATCGTGGCCGACGGTCGGTTGTTCGCCATGTCCACCGACGATTACTGGATCGACACCGGTCGCCCCGAGCCCTATCTGCGGGCGAACCTCGACATGATCGACGGCGTGCGTCGCTCCATGAGCGCGGTGGCGATCGAGCCGGGGGCCCGGGTCGATCCGCGCGCGCGCGTGACGCACAGCCTCGTCTCCGACGGGGCGGTCGTCGGCCCCGACGCCGTCGTGGAGAACTCGGTGGTGCTGGGTGGAGCGATCGTCGACGATGGCGCGATCGTTCGCGACTCCATCGTGATGGGTCGTGTCGGTCGATCGGCCTCGATCACCGACACGGTGGTCGGCGCGCAGGGTCGCGTCGACGACGAGGCCGTCCTGAGCCACGCCTTCGTGCCCGACCCGAACCCGGCGAAGTAGGTCGTGGGCGCCGGCGCGAGGATCACTGCGCCCGCCTCGGTGATGGTCGTGGGTGGGGCCGGATTCCTCGGATCCCATGTGGTCGACCGATTGCTGGCCGAGGGCTCCCGGGTGTCGGTGGTCGACGACCTGTCGTCTGGTCACCTCGGCAACCTCGCCGACGCGCGGTCCCGGGCAGGTTCGGGATCCCTCGGGATCGACACGGTCGCCGCGGGCATCACCGAGTTCGCCGAACTCGTGCGCCGTCGTGGCCCTGACGTCGTCGTGTTGTGTGCGGCGTTCCTCGGTGATCTCGACGACGCGGCCGAGGCCGCGCGTTCCTACGCGTTGGTGCTCGCGGTATTGGAAGCGTGTCGCGCCGCGTCGGTGGGCAAGGTGGTGGTGATCGTTCCCGGCGAGTCGATGTACGGCGACGTTCCCTCGCGCGAGCTGCCCGTGAAGGAGGATCGACCACTCCGCCCGGTCGGCGCCGTCGGCGTGACCGTGGCGGCGACCCTCGAATTGCTCGATCTGTACCGCCGCGATCACGGACTCGACTTCACGGCCCTGGCGGTGTCCTCGATCTACGGACCGCGTCAGCGACCCGGCGACGGAGTCGTCGCCGGTTTCGTGAACGCCCACCGCGCCGGACGGGCACCGGTGGTTCGCGGCGACGGTCGTCGAACGCTCGACGTGTTGTACGTGGCCGACGCCGTGGACGCGATCTACAGATCACTCTCGCGCGGGAGCGGACTCCTGTTGCACGTGTCCTCCGGCGAGCAGACCAGTTTGCGATCGATCCTGCAGGCGGTGGGCATCGAAACCGTGGTGACCGAGGCCGCCGTGGGGCGCACCGTCGGCCGTATGGCGTTGTCGCCGTCGCGAGCCCGCCTTCACCTGGGTTGGTCCCCGTGGACGCCATTGTCCGAGGGTCTCGCGGCCACGGGGGACGCGTTCGACTGAGTCGCACTCAGCGGAAGAGGTCCTCCTGGGGCGGTCGAACGATCTCGCGCATCGACGACTCGCGGAACCACGAGGGATCGATTCCTCGGACCACCGCCACCGGCACGCCACTCGACTTGCCCATCACCAGCTCGGCGGCCGAGGCGATCTCGTCGGCGGCGCAGACCTCGGTCACCTGCATCACGCGCCCGAGCGCATCGGGCGTGCCGCGCAGATCGACCACACCGGCCACGCCGGCCACACCGATGGCCACGTCGGTGAGACCCTTGCGCCAAGGTCGACCGAACGTGTCGGAGATGATCACGCCCACCGAGACGCCGAGACGGGCCCGCACGATGTCGCGGATGCGACGGGCCGAACGATCGCTGTCGACCGGCAGCAGAGCGGCCCAGCCGCGTTCGACGTTCGAGAGGTCGATGCCACTGTTGGCACAGACGAATCCGTGACGGGTCTCGGTGATGATCAGATCGCCGCGACGACGAACGACGCGCACCGCCTCCTCCTCGACCAAGGCCTTGTGGGACAGGGGATCGTCGGCGTCGATGGCGACCATGCGCCCCTCGGCCTTGGAGACGACCTTCTGGGTGACGACGAGCACGTCGCCGTCCCGCAGCGGTCCGTTCGGTTCGTGGCGACACGCCTCGGCGATGATCTCGCCCAGTTGGTCGTCGGGTCGGATCTCGCCGATGCCGACGACTCCCCAGGCGCTGAGACGTTGGGGGTTGGAGGGAACGTTCTCAGTGGTCATGTCGGTCTCCTTCGCGGACGGCGTTCAGCGTCGTGATGGCGAGCGTGGCGGCGATATCCGGTGTCCGCATGATGGTGTCGGTCACCACGCAACGCATGCCGATCCTCTCGATCGCCTCCCGGTGACGGGCGTCGCGCTCGTCGATCACCAGCGTTCCACACACGGGGGCGTAGAGGCGCGCCACTCCGAGAACCGACGCCTCGAATCCGAGTTCGGTGAGCATGCGATCGGCCGGACCCTTCAACGCCGAACCGGCGACGATCGGGGAGATGGCGACCACCCGATCGCGCCGCGCCGTCAGGGCATCGTCGACACCGGGGAGGGCGCGGATGGGGCCGATCGACACCAGCGGGTTGGACGGGGCGAGGACGACGACCTCGCTGGAACCGATCACGTCGAGGAACGTCGGTCGGGCCGTGTCGACGCCGTCGAACCGCACGGCCGTGACGGGAACCGCGTGCCGACGTTTCACGAAGTACTCCTGGAATCCCACGGTGACGACGGTGTCGTTCTCCACGATGTCGACCATCGTGCGGACAGGGTCGTCGGACATGGGAAGCACCCGCAAGGTGAGATCCCACGCGCGGGCGATCTCGTCGGTGACCTCGCTGAGGGTCGCGCCCTCCGACAGTCGGGCGGTGCGGTAGAAGTGCGTGGCCAGATCGCGGTCGCCGAGGTTGAACCATTCGGGGGCGGCGGCGGATCCGCTCGGACGCACGGCGACGTACCGGGCCAGGTTCGCCATGGCGGTCCACGACTCGTCGGCCAGACCCCAGCCCCGCTCGGGGTCGATGGCCCCGGCCACCGTGTAGGTGACCGTGTCGATGTCGGGCGAGATCGACAGTCCGTGCAGCACGGTGTCGTCGCCGGTGTTGACCACCGCGGTCACCTCGGACGGATCGACCGCCAACACGAGCCCCCGCAGGAATCGAGCGGCACCGACGCCGCCGGCCAGGACTGTGATCACGCCGTCATTCTTGCTCGTTCACGCGCCGTCGGCGAGTTCCCGGTACAGCCGCTCCAGTTCGCGCGCGGTGCGGTCCCAGTCGAACGCGCCCCGTCGGACCCGACCGGCCGCGACCAGCCGATCGCGCCGATCGTCGTCGCCGAGCACCGACACCAGGGATTCGATCCAGCCGGTTCGATCGCCGGCCGGGCACAACACGACGGCGTCCCCGCCCACCTCGGGGATCGAGCCGGCGTCGCTGGCCACGACGGGACGGTCGGCGGCCATGGCCTCCAGCAACGGAAATCCGAATCCCTCGTCGAGCGACGGATACGCCACGACGCGCGCGCGTCGGTACAGACGACCGATGGTCTCGTCGTCGACGCGCCCGAGAAGGTGAACGCGTTCGCCCACACGCGACCGCTCGATCGCCGCGCGCACGTTGGCCGCGTCGTCCCCGTCGCCTCCGGCGATCACCAGTCGGGTCCCGGGCGACGCGCCCACGACGTCGTCCATCAAGGACACGAGGAACGGGAAGTTCTTGCGGCGCTCGAGAGTGCCGATGGACAGGATCACGGATCCGTCGTCGGGAACGCCGGCGATCGGGCCGGGGAGATGCGCGACGGGATCTGGTGCCCCGAGATGGATCACCGTCACGGCGGCTGCGGGGAAGTGTTCACGAAGTCGGCGCGCGGTGGCGTGGGACGAGGCGTGAACCGTGGCCCCGGTCTCGACGCCCCGCCGCAGGGTACCCATCATCAACGCGACGTCGCGGTGGACGTCGCCGGGGTTGTCGAGCGCCCAGCAGTCGTACACGGAGATCAGTCGCGGTCGACGCGACGGCGGGACCACGTAGTTGGTGCCGTGAATCAGGTCGACATCACCCAGGTGACGGTCGGGGCGCGGCCGGTCGAAGCGGGCCCAGGCCCTCAGGGCCAGCGCCGCGGGGTAGGGCAGTCGTGTGGTGCCGGGGCGTAGTTCGGCCCGGTAACTCGTCACGTAGGGGACGAGCCCGACCGTGCCGGCCGTCGACACGTGCGACGCCATGGCCTCGACCGCCCGACCGACCCCGGTGATGGGTCCGTGCAGGGGACCGGTATCGAAGGCCACGCGCATCATCAGGGGCGAGGCTAGGTCTCGCACCGTAGGATGCGGGGGCTACCGACCCCGACGGGTCGAGTTCGAGGAGATCCCATGCCCCGCGCGTTCATCACTGGAGTCACCGGCCAGGACGGCCAGCATCTGGCCGAGTTCCTGCACGGCAAGGGGTACCAGGTGTTCGGCATGGTCAAGGGGCAGAACAACCCCAAGGCCGATCTGTTGCGCGACCAGTTCCCGTACGTCGAGATCGTCCCGGGCGATCTGGCCGACCTTCCGTCGCTGGTGAAGGCCATGGAGGTCGCCCAGCCCGACGAGGTCTACAACCTGGCCGCCATCTCGTTCGTTGCCCTTTCGTGGAACCAGGCCGAACTGACGGCCAACCTCACGGGCACCGGCGTGTTGCGCATGCTCGAGGCGGTGCGCATGGTCGGCGGGGCCGAGAACAACAAGATCCGCTTCTACCAGGCGTCGTCCTCGGAAATGTTCGGCAAGGTTCGCGAGACCCCCCAGACCGAGCGGACCCCCTTCCATCCCCGTTCGCCGTACGGTTGTGCCAAGGTCTTCGGCCACGACATCACGGTGAACTACCGCGAGAGCTACGGCCTGTGGGCCTGCTCGGGAATCCTGTTCAACCACGAGGGACCGCGACGCGGGGTGGAGTTCGTCACCCGCAAGGTCACCAACGCCGCCGCGCGCATCAGTCTCGGTCTGCAGAACGAGTTGGTCATGGGCAACCTCGACGCCAAGCGCGATTGGGGCTACGCCGGCGACTACGTGAAGGCCATGTGGCTCATGCTCCAGCAGGACGAGCCCGACGATTACGTGATCGCCACCGGAGAGACGCACACCATCGAGGAGTTGGTGCAACGCGCCTTCGCCGAGGTGGGCATCGACGACTGGCAGAAGTACGTCCGTCAGGATCCCAAGTTCTTCCGTCCCGCCGAGGTCGACCTGTTGATCGGCGACGCCACCAAGGCCCGCACCAAGTTGGGCTGGAAGCCCGAGGTCGACTTCCCGTCGCTCGTGAAGATGATGGTGAAGAACGACCTGGCGATCGAGGCGACGCGCGCCGGTCTGGCCATCCCGTCCTGACCGACCCGACGGGTTGCGCTCAGGCCTCGAGGGGTCGATCCGACAGGGCCTCGAGCACCGAACCCTCGTCGATGGTGGCCCCACGGGCCAGCAACTCGCGCAGGGACCACACGAAGATGCCGAGGGCCACCAGTGAACTGGCGACCAGGCCGATCTCGACGCGCAGGTAGAGGTCGTCGGCCGACAGCCACGTGGCGATCAGGAACGTGACCATCCCGGCCAGCCAGCCGAGGGCCACGCGGGCGTGTCCGTGCAGGGCGATCACCGCTTGCGCGGTGGCCAGTGCGACCATGTAGATCGCGCTGCCGATCGCCAGCATCGTGAGGGTGCGACGATCGAGGCCGCCGTCGTAGAGCACGTCGAGGACCGCGGGGCCCACGGCGAACGATCCGCCCACACCGATCGCGCCCACGCCCAATACCACGATCATCAACCGACGAAAGCCACCACGGAACTCCGTGAGGTCTCCGGCGGCGGCCAAGCGGGCCAGTCGTGGCAGAAGCGCGGCCTGCACCGCTTGGAAGAGGAAGAGGGGAATGCGGGCCAGGAGCACGCCGTTACCGAAACGGGTCACCTCGTCGCGTTGCGAACCGTTGGCCAGTACGTCGATGGCGATGGGGCCGGCGTTGACGAGCCCGGCCCCCATGATCGAACCGATGAGCAACCAACCCAGGTTCGACGTCACCTCGCTCCATTCGGCGGGTGGTCCGTCGTTGGTGCGCAACTGGCCCCGCGCTCCGACGATCAGCACGCCGGTCAAGGGGGCCAGCGCGACGAGCATGGCGTACGCGCCCACGTCGTGAACGTCGAGCTGCCACAAGATGATGCAGCCCACGATGCGAACGAATCCGTCGGCCCCCATCACCATGCCGTAGGCGGCGAACCGACCTTCGCCCGAGCAGATTCCGCGGGCCAGGTGCGCCGGAGCGTACGACACGAACGCGACGATGAGGGCCAGGGTCACGAGCCCGTATCCCTCGAAGAACTCGCGGGTGGCCACGGGGCCGAGAGCGGCCACGGCGGCCGACACGGTGAGGGTGATCGCGATGCCGAGGGGGACGATGCGCCGCACGACCGGCGTTCCGCCGAGCCCTAGCGCCCGTCGATGGGCCAGCGCGCGACCCATTTCCTGCTCGAGCGGAAGGAAGAACCCCGGCGCGAGGGCGAAGGTGGCGAACCACAGCGCGACGATGGGCTTGAAGTCGTCCTTGCCCAGAGCCTCCTGGCCCACCTTGAAAAAGGCGTAGCTGGAGATGCCGGCCACCAGCAGGCCGATTCCCACCGCGATGGTGCCCTCGGGAAGAGGGACACGCGACGTGACGTCGTCCGTCGAGGCCGGGGTGTCGGATTCGCCACTCAAGAATCCCCACCCTAGCGATGGCGGTCGGTCGTGACGGAGGATGAATGCCCTGCACAGGCGGGTGACGACCACGGTGTTCGGTGCCGGTCGGACCGCCGCATCGGTCACGGTGAACCCGGGGGCTCGGGGTCGACGGGTAGCCTTCGCCCCACCTTGGAGAACGAGTTGGAGCCTCAATCCTCCGACGACGTCCGCGAGGACGCCGTCGCCACCGCCCCTGCCGCTCCCGGCGTGGTGGCGGCTCTCGTCGTCCACACACCCACCGAGGCCCTGGCCGAGACCCTCGACTCCCTGGCCGCTCAGGATTATCCGAACCTGCAGGTGCTGGTCCTGCTCACCGGCTCCGATCCCGCCGAAGCGAGCGTCGTGGAGGACCTGTTGTCGACGCGCTCGCTGGCGGCCCACGTGCGCCAGGTGGGGGCCAACCCCGGTTTCGCGCGGGTGGCCAACATGGTGTCGCGTCTGGTCCAGGGCGACAGCGGGTTCTTCCTCTTCCTGCACGACGACGTGGCGCTCGATCCCGACGCGGTCCGGCTGATGGTCGAGGAGCTCTACCGCTCCAACGCCGGGTTGGTCGGACCGAAGTTCGTCGAATGGGACGACCCGCGTCGCTTGCACATGGTCGGATTCGACGCCGATCGATTCGGAGAACTCGACGGCGCGATCGAGGAGCACGAGGTCGATCAGGAACAACACGACGCCGTTCGCGACGTGTTCGTCCTGCCCACGGCATGTCTGCTCGTGAGGGCCGACTTGTTCCGCGAGATGGGCGGTTTCGAAGAGTCGATCGAGTTCCACGGTGAGGACCTCGACCTGTGTTGGCGGGCGCACCTGATGGGGGCCCGCGTGGTGGTCGCCCCGGCCGCCCGGGTTCGACACCGCGGGGAACTGACCCATCGTCGACGTGATCTCGCGCACCTTCGGATGGCGGCGCGACACCGCTTGTCGACCGTGGCATCGCTCACGGGAGCGGTGCGTTCTCTCACCACCATCCCGTTGCTGATCGTGGTCACCATGGTGGAGGCGATCGTCTCGCTCCTCACCGGACACGTTCGCCGTGCGGCGATCGAGTTGGGGGCGCTCGTCACCGCGCCCCGGGACACGATGTCGATCCTTCGACGTCGTCGTCGGGCGTCGGCCCTGCGTCGCATTCCCGATCGCGAGATCGCCGACCTTCAGGTTCGCGGGAGCGTTCGTTGGCGTCGCATGTCGCGGGGGCGCCGGTTCGCGCCGGAGTCGGGTGTCTCCGTCGACGCCTCCACCGAATCGGGTCCCCGTGACGCCGTGTCCATGGTGGCGTGGTTCGTGCTCTGGGCCCTGCTGCTCGTCGGCGCGCGCGAGATCATCACCGGTGGTGTGGGTTCGGTGGGAGATCTCCTCGCGTGGTCGGACTCGCCCCGGGACGTCGCCCACTCCTACTTGTCGGGCTGGTGGGGCAAGGACCTGGGGGCCACGACCGCCCAACCGACCGGCAACGTGCTGATGTTCGTGCTCGGAGCGCTCGCGCTCGGTCACCCGGCGCTGGCCCAAACGGTCGTCGTCGTGGGTATGGTGATGGCCGGCTGGCTCGGAGCATCGCGCTTGTGCGCGGTGTCCTCGGCGCCGCGCGCCCGACTGATCGGCACCATCGCCTACGCGGCCGTTCCCCTTCCCTACGCCGCGGTGGCGGCCGGGAGGTTGCAGGCGTTGATCGCCTACGCGGTGGTGCCGTGGGCCCTGCATCTCATGCGTCTCTTCGGAGGACTCGGGTTGCCCCGGGGAGCCGAGGAGTCGAGTCGCGCGGTCGGTGACGTCGTCGATCACCCCGACACGGCCACTCGCGTGCGCATCGTGGCGTCGTTCGCCCTACTGATGGCGATCACGGCGGCGTTCGCTCCGTCGGTTCTGCTGGTGGTCATGTTCTGCGCCGTGCTCTGGGTCGTGGCGGCGTTGTTGGCCGGTGGTTCCTCGCGGGCCGCCGGACTCGGTGTGGCAGCGGTGTTGGTGTCGGTGGTGGCCGCGGTGGTGGCGAACCTGCCGTGGATGACCCGGTATCTCGCCTCCGATGGTTGGCGTGCGGTCGTCGGTTCGCGCACCGGCACCGGACTCGACTTCTGGCAGCTCCTGCGTTTCGGCATCGGGCCGTCGGCCCTCGGCGGTTTGATCGTGCTGCTGTTCGTGCCCGCCCTCGTCGCTCCGTTCGTCTCGCGCGGATGGCGGTTCGTATGGGCCATGCGCGCCGCGTCGCTCATCGCCGGCTCGATCGTGTTGGCCGTTCTCGGTCAACGCGATTCGTTCCCGCTCGACCTGCCCGAACCCGGGGTCTTGCTGGCGCCGGCGGCGGTCGGAGTGGCCCTGGGCGTCTCCATGGTCTGGGTGGTGTTCGGGGCCGACGTGCGCGGAGCCCGTTTCGGACTCCGTCAACCGGTCGCGTTGTTGTCGCTGGCGTGCATCCCGGTGGGTCTCGTACCCGTTCTGGCGGTGGCCAACGACGGTCGCTGGCAGCAGCCCGAGACGACGTTCTCCGAACAGATGACCGAATTGCTGGCCACGGACGACATCGGCGGCTTTCGAGTGCTCGTCATCGGGGACGAGCGTCTGATCCCCGGTGCCTCTCACGAATTGGGTGACGGGCTCGGCTTCTCCATCGTCGAATCGGGTCGTCTCGACGCCGGCGATCTCTGGACCCCGGCCCCCGACGACGTGAACCGCTATCTACGTCCGCTCATCGAGGCGGCGGCCTCGGGACGCACCGATCGCGTGGGCCGTCTCATGGCGCCGCTCGGCGTGCGATACGTCGTGATCCCGGTGGTCGATCGCGTGGTGTCGACGTCGCGTGATCCGCTGCCGCTGCCCGAGGGACTGGTCGATTCCTTCGGTGAGCAACTGGACTTCCGCCGCAAGTTCTCGCCGGCGAGCATGGTCGTGTTCGAGAACCTGCAGGTGATTCCCACCACCGCGTTGCTCACCGACGCCGGTGCCCGGGCGGCCGAGTCGGGTGGAAACGAGGCGTTGGCGGTGGTCGACATGTCCGGCGCCTCGCCGGTTCTGTCGACGACGTCGCCGTGGTCGTCGACGTCGGCCCGCGTTCCCGCCGGAACCGTGCACCTCGGAGTCCCCTTCGACGACAACTGGAGTCTCTCGCTCGACGGCCGGCCGGTCGACTTCGGCGCGTCGTTCGGTTCGGTCATGTCGGCCGTCGTGGACGGGCCCGGAACGGTGACCCTCTCGCACGACCGGCCGTTCTCGCGGTGGCTCTGGATGCTTTTCCAGTTGATCGCCTGGTTCGGGCTCGTGTCGGCTTGGCGACAGCCGCGTTACGTCCGTCGGCGTTGGTCGTCTCGGACGTCCGCCCTGATCGATCTGGACCCGATCGATCAGGTCCCGAGCGACTCGGGGGAACACCGATGAACGCGCGCCGTCTCACTCCGATCGCGCTCGTCGCGGTGGTGGCGCTGGCCTTCGTGTGGTCGGACGGTGGGGGCGCGAACGACGCGACGCCGGCGTTCTCCGTCGCCGAGGCCACGGGGACCCCGGTCATCCCCGGTGACGACTCGGCCATCACGACGTCCTGGTTCTGTGGCGGAACGTCGGCGGCCGGTGACAGCGGGAGCGGTCAGTATTCGGGGGAGATCGTGCTGTCGAACCCCACGGACGTGGAGGTTCGTGGAACGGTCACGGCCTTCACCGCCGATGAGGCACCGGTGGAGAGTCCGATCGTCGTCGAGGCCCGCGGTCAGCTCACCGTCGACGTGCGGTCCCTCGTGGACTCCACGTACGCCTCGACGGTCGTCGAACTCGATTCCTCGTTCGTCGCGGTGGAACAGCGCGCGATCCATCCCGCGGGCGTCGCCGTCGGTCCCTGCGCCAACGCCGCGTCCGACGCGTGGCACTTCGCCGACGGGTTCACCTTCGACGGTTCCGATTTCCGTCTGATCCTCACCAATCCCTATCCCTCGGCGGCGATCGTCAACGTGTCGGTGGCCACCGAGAACGGTCCTCGCACTCCGTCGAATCTGCAGGGCTACGTCGTGCCGGCTCGTTCGATCCGCGTGGTGAACGTGGCCGAGGCCGGTTTCCGCGATGAAAAGGTACTGGCGGTGTCGGTGGTGGCCGAGACGGGACGTTTCGTGGCCGCCAAGGATCAGCACTACCTGGGCGGTGGCCGTCTCGGTCACATCAACGCACTCGGCGCACCGTCCGCGGCCGACGAGTGGTGGTTCGCCGACGGGGAGAAGGGCGCGGGAATCTCCGAGCGGTATTCCATTTACAACCCCACCGACGTCGAAGCGCAAGCGTCGGTGTTGGTTCTCGGGCTGGGGGAGATCGACGCCACGTTGCCGCCGGCGTCGCTCACCGTTCCGGCACACGAGGTGGTCACCTTCGACACCTCCACGATCGTGGGTCTGCCCGACGGACCGCACGCCATGCTGGTGTCCAGTGAAACCGGGTCCGACATCGTGGTGGAGCGCGTGATCACCCGGCCGGCGGCCGACTATGTGGCCACCACCGCCGTGCTCGGTGTGATGGGCGGGTACACCTCGCAACGTTGGCGCGTGCCAACCAGCACCAACATCGCGATCGAGGACGTGCTGATCGTGCTGAACACCTCCGGCGAGGCCGGAACCTTCACCGTCTTGTCGGTCGGCCCCGGGGGTGAAGAGCCCATCCCCGGATTGACCGACGTGGCTCTCGGACCCAACGCCATCGTGTCGGTCGACCTGGTGGATCCCTTGTCGTTCGGTCGTCCGCTGGTGGTGGCCGGTGACCGTCCCCTGGTCGTCGAGCGTCGTCTCGAGCGGACCTCCACCCTGCGCGGCCGCAGTGGCTCGCTGGCCTTCCCGGAGTGACGGACGTGGAGTTGTTGGTCGCCCTCGCCATCGCGGTCGTCGTCTCGGTCGTCGCTCTCGTGATTCGACGTCGACGAGCGGTCGACGCCCCGACGCAGAAGACCTGGAGCGTTCCGAGCCAGTTGGATCCGGTCGATCTGGAGATGGGCGACGCCGAGTGGGCCATCGCCGTGTTCACCTCGGGAACCTGCCACGTGTGCGCCGATGTGGCGTCGAAGGCTCAGGCTCTGGCCAGTCGCAAGGTGGCGGTACGCGAGATCGAGTACGCGGCCGATCGCGGGTTGCACGACAAGTATCGGATCGACGCGGTGCCGACGTTGGTGCTGTGCGACCGTGAGGGCGTGGTGAGACATTCCATTCTCGGACCGGTCAGCGCCACGGACCTGTGGGCGGCGGTGGCGCGGGTGCGCGACCCCGACTCAGCGACCGCGGCCGGTCACTGCGACAATCACTGATCAGTCGGCGGTGCGGGCCGGGACGTTGGGTGCGTCGCCGATTCCCTGTTGGACGAGCGCCGCCACCTCGGACCCGTCGATGGTCTCCTTGTCGAGCAACGCCGTCGCCACCAGGTCGAGGCCTCGACGGTGGGTGGTGAGCAACTCGACGGCGCGCTTCTCCTGGGACGTGAGGATCTGGTTGATCTCCTCGTCCATCATGCGCGCGGTGTCGTCGCTGTACTCGCGTCCTCCGGTCATCAGGTCCTCGCCGAGGAACACCTGCTGGTTGTTCTGCCACGCCATGGGGCCGACCTTGTCGCTCATGCCCCATTCGCGCACCATGCGACGCGCCAGTCCGGTGACGACCTCGAGGTCGTTGGCCGCGCCGGTGGTCTGCTGTTGGAAGACGATCTGCTCGGCCACGCGACCACCGAGGGCCATGCAGATGCGATCGAGGATGTAGTCCTTGGAGAAACTGTGGCGCTCCTCGGGCAGGGTCTGGGTGACACCGAGCGCCATTCCGCGCGGGAGGATGGTCACCTTGTGCAAGGCGTCGCCGTTGGGCAACACGGCCGCCAACACGGCATGTCCGCCCTCGTGGTACGCGGTGACCCGCTTCTCCTCGGCCGACAGCACGAGCGAGTCGCGACGGGCTCCCATCATGATGCGATCACGCGCGGACTCGAAGTCGATGCGTTCGATCTGGGCGCTTCCCCGCCGCACCGCGAACAGGGCGGCCTCGTTGACGAGGTTCGCCAGATCGGCGCCGCTCATGCCCGGCGTGCCCTTGGCCATCACGTCGAGGTCGGCATCGGGCCCCATGCGCTTGTCGCGACTGTGGACCTTGAGGATGGCCAGACGCTCCTCGTATTCGGGAAGCGGGACAACGATCTGACGGTCGAATCGGCCCGGACGCAACAGGGCGGGATCGAGGATGTCGGGACGGTTGGTCGCCGCGAGGATGACGATTCCTTCGGAGGTCTCGAAACCGTCCATCTCGGCGAGCATCTGGTTGAGCGTCTGCTCGCGTTCGTCGTGGCCACCGCCGAGTCCGGCACCGCGCTTGCGACCGATGGAGTCGATCTCGTCGATGAAGATGATGGCGCGCCCCATCTTGCGGGCCTGCTGGAAGAGATCGCGCACGCGACTGGCGCCGACGCCGACGAACATCTCCATGAAGTCCGAACCGGTGACCGAGAGGAATCCGACGCCGGCTTCTCCGGCCACCGCGCGAGCGAACAAGGTCTTGCCGGTACCGGGAGGGCCGACCAGAAGGATGCCCTTGGGGACCCGGGCTCCGATCTCCTTGAAGCGCTCGGGCATCCGCAGGAAGTCGACCACCTCCTTGATCTCGGTCTTGACTCCGTCGTAGCCGGCCACGTCGGCGAAGGTGGTGGACGGCCGGTCGGCGTTGTACGCCTTGGCGCGGCTGCGGCCGATCGACATCATGTTGCCCATCTGGCCCGAGGCGCGCCGGTTCATCCACACCAAGAAACCCATGATGAGGATGAAGGGCAACAACAAGGGGATGAGGCTCACGAACCAGTTGGACTGCGGGGTGGTGGGCACGAAGTCCACGCCCTTGGAGCGCAGCAACTCGCGGTCGCTCTCGTTGGGGAAACCGGGGGGAGCGGTGGTGGAGAACTCGGCACCGTCGGTGAAAGAGCCGGTGATTCCGAGCGTCGTGTTGTTGAGATTGACCTCGTCGACCTTGCCGGCGTTCACCTGGGTGATGAAGTCCTCGAATCCGATCTTCTCGCGGTCGGGGCCGGGCAACAGCTGGGGTCCGAAGATCAGCAGCAGGATGATGCCCAGCAGCAGCCACGGGGACCACTTCGGCATGGCCGGGCGACCGTTCTTGCCGTCGGAGGACTGGTCACCCTTGTTCGACGACGACTTCACGGAGGGCGCGGAGCGCCGCTGACGGCGGGGGGATTCGGGCGACGGGGGCGGCGGGGGCGGGGGAGTCGACTCGCTCATGGCCCCATGCTACGACCGGCCCGTGGCACCGGTGTTGGCGGAGCCCACACCGGATATGTGTCATCCGCTTCCCCCATCCACCCACCGTGATCTTGCCCATCCATCCACCGTGATCTTCCCCATCCACCCACCGTGATCCTCCCCATCCACCCACCGTGATCTTCCCCATCCACCCACCGTGATCTTCCCCATCCACCCACCCCACCCCCCACGTCCCGTACCTTTTCGCCATGCGTTCGTGCACGAGAAACGGTTGTCGGCAAGAGGCCCACGTGATGTTGGTGTTCCAGTACGCCACCTCGACCATCTGGGTCGATCATCTGGCCGATGAACGCGAACACAACGTGTACGAGTTCTGCTCCACGCATTGGCAGCGCTTCCAGCCGCCGAGTGGCTGGTCGATGGACGACCGCCGTCGCGCCGAGGTGCTGCCCTTCGTTCATCGTCTCGCCGGCTGAGCCGACGTGACGCGGTCGCACCCGGCAACCAACTCCACCCGATTCACTCTCGGGGTCGTCGCCGGGGCGTGGCTGGCGGCCTACGTCGTGGCCATCCCGATCCAGGGTCTCATCATCGGGGTCGCCGGACACGCGGGCGAGCCCTCGAGTACCTGGCCCACCTCGGTCACCGCCCTCTCGGCGTTGTCGCTCTGGGTCTGCTTCCTGGCCGCCGCCGTCGTCGTGTCGCGCCGGTTCGGATCGGGGCGTTTCGCCGAGGATTTCCGTCTCACGTTCCGGATCCGGGATCTGGTGGGCCTGCCCATCGGGGTGGGGTGTCAGCTCCTGATTCCGATCCTCTATTGGCCGCTCCAACGAATCTGGACCGAGACGTTCCGATCCGACGAGTTGTCGCGCCGGGCCCAGGATCTCTGGGACCGCGCCGACGGGGTCTGGCTGTTGGTGTTGGTGGCGGTGGTCGTGATCGGCGCACCGTTGGTGGAGGAGATCGTCTACCGCGGGATGATCCAGCAGGCCCTGCACTCGCGCATCGACGACACCCTGGCCGTCGTACTGTCGGCGCTCTTCTTCGCCGCGATCCACCTGCAGCCGGTCGAGATCCCGGGGCTGTTCGTCTTCGGTCTGGTGGCGGGCACCTGCTTCATGCGCACCGGTCGGCTCGGCGTCTCGATCCTCGTGCACGTGGGATTCAACGCCACCGGGCTGCTGTTGGTGGCGTGAGCGCGATCGTCCCCGACCACGGGTGACGATCGGGTCGTTCGGATTCGCAGCGTCGTTCGTGGCAGGATTGACCCGTATGACCGCCCCCGAGGTTCCCGTCGATTCCGAGACCGCGGTCGACGCATCGGCCGAATCGTTCGACGACACGACCTCCGATCGGTCGTGGAGTCCGTTTCGGGGATGGGAGCGGCAACGACTGATCGTGTTCTGGGTGCGCGTGGCACTGGTCGGTGTCAGCACGATTCTGGCCGTCAAGGTGATCCAGCCGTCGCTCGTCCTGAAGAACACCACACCGACCGGTGGCGACATGGGCGCGCACGTGTGGGGGCCGGCGTTCCTGCGCGACAACCTCCTGCCATGGAAGCTGAACGGTTGGTCCATGGACTGGTACTCGGGCCTTCCCGTGTATCGCTTCTACATGGTGGTGCCGGCGCTGTTCATCGTGTTGCTCAACGTGGTTCTGCCCTACGGCGTGGCCTTCAAGATCGTGGCGGTGGCCGGAGTCGTCACCCTTCCGCTGTGTTGCTGGGCCTTCGGCCGCCTGGCCCGGTTCGCGTATCCGATTCCCGAGGTCTTCGCCGTCATCGGTCTGGTGTACCTGCTCGACGAGAGCTACACCATCTACGGCGGAAACCTGGCCTCCACCATGGCCGGGGAGTTCTCGTTCTCCATCTCGTTGTCGTTCGCCATGTTGGCGTTCGGTTACTTCGCGCGGGGACTGCAGACCGGTCAGCACCGGGTGCCGGCCACGGTGTTCATGGCCCTGGCCGTGTTGTCGCACGGAATCGTGGCCATCTACGTGGCCGTCGGATTGTTGCTGATGGCGTTGCTGTGGATCGACCGCACGCGTTGGAAGTGGTTCGTCACCACCGCGGGCACCGGTTCGTTGTTGTCGGCCTTCTGGATCCTGCCCTTCCTGCTGAACCACGCGTACATGACCGACATGAAGTACAAGGGCGAGCCGGGGAACGGTTCGTTCACGTCCTACTGGGGCATGTTCTTCGCGTTGCCGCCGTTCTGGAACTTCCTCATCCTGTCCCTGGCGATCGTCGGATTCGCGGCGATGATCGCCAAACGCAACATCGCCGGTGTCTGGCTGGGCGTCACGGGTCTGGTGTTCGCCGCGTTCGTGTACCTGTTCAACGACAGCCTGCCGGTGATCGGGTTGCTCTGGAATCCGCGCCTGTTGCCGATGCTCAACATGTGCCGTTACCTGCTGGCGGCCATCGGCGCCATCGAGTTGGTGGCCGCCATCGTCCGTCTGGTCGACCTCGAGGATCTGGCGGCGCGCGTTCGACGCGACGAGGACGTGTCGCCGGCGGTCCACGCCCGACACGAGGCCCGGTCGTTCAACGCCCGCACGGCGACGGCGATCGCGGGGACGGTGCTCGTGCTCATCACGCTCGGCTGGCGTTTCCAGGTTCTTCCCTTCGGGAGCATCTCGGACGAGGGACAGGGGGCCGAATACAACTGGGGGCCCTTCGAGGGGCAGGCCGGTGACAAGGGATTCGTCGACGGATGGGCGCGCTGGAACTTCAGCGGCTACGAGGGGCGTTCGGCCTACGGCGAATACCACGATCTGGTGCAGACCATGAAGGGCCTCGGTGAGACCCAGGGATGCGGACGCGCCCTGTGGGAGAACTACGAGGGGAACGACAAATACGGCACCACGATGGCCCTGATGTTGTTGCCGTTCTGGACCGACGGCTGCATCGGCTCGAGCGAGGGACTCTTCTTCGAGGCCGCCGGGACGACGCCGTATCACTTCCTCGCCGCGGGGGCGATGTCGAAGCAGTCGTCCAACCCGGTGCGCGAACTCCGGTACGTCAACAACGATCCCACGGTCGGCGTCACCTACCTGCGCGAACTCGGCGTTCGCTACTACATGGCCGTCACCCCCGAGGCCATCACCAAGGCCGACCAACTCGTGAGCGACGGCGGCGGACTCACGACGATCGCCACGTCCGGTCCGTGGAAGGTGTACGAGGTGTCCGAATCCGACATCGTCACGCCGTTGCGCACCCAACCGGTCGTCATCGAGGAGCGTTCGGGAGACCAACGCGAGCGGTGGTTGGAGTTGGGGACCAGTTGGCTGCAGAACCGCTCGGAGTGGAACGCGTTGCCGGCCGCCGACGGCCCGGACGAGTGGCAGCGGGTCGCGGTCGACGTCGACATGTCCCGACGAGAGGGTGAACCCGGTGCGGATTCACGCAAGGTCGACGTGGTGACCCCCACGTCGACCATCGACGCGGTCGCCCTCGACGAGGTGACGGTGTCGAACGTCGAGATCGGTCAGGAGTCCGTCTCGTTCGACGTCGACGAGATCGGTGTGCCCGTGCTGGTCCGCGTCAGTTACTTCCCCAACTGGAACGTCTCGGGGGCCGAGGGCCCGTACCGGGTGGCGCCCAACATGATGGTGGTGATTCCCACGTCGAATTCGGTGACGATGACCTTCGAGGCCAGCATCGTCGACCGTTTCGCCTACCTGCTCACGGTGGTCGGAATCGTGGTGACCGTGGTGATTTTCCGGCGCGACCGACGGGTAAATCGGCAGGTCACGAGCCCCGCCGAGTCGGCCTGACCGAGAGCCGCTCGGGGTCACCGATAGGGTGACCGTCGTCATGGCCACCAGCGCTCAACTCGATCAGATCGTCAAGGCCTACGACATCCGGGGCACGGTTCCCGATCAACTCGACGCCGACGTCGCTTACGCGCTCGGCGTGGGTTTCGCCACGTTCACCTCGGCCTCGGTGGCCATCGTCGGTCGCGACATGCGTCCGTCGGGACCCGAGTTGGCCGACGCGTTCGCCCGGGGTCTCATGGAACACGGCATCGACGTCATCGACATCGGGCTGGCCTCCACCGACATGATGTACTTCGCGTCCGGAAAACTCGACGCCCCCGGTGCCATCTTCACCGCGTCCCACAATCCGGCCCAGTACAACGGTGCGAAACTGTGCCTGGCCGGTGCTCGCCCGATCGGCGCCGACACGGGGTTGTCACAGATCAAGGACGTCGCGCGTCGCGTGCTCGACGGAGAGAAGTTCGCGCCCGCCGCCAAGGCCGGGCGCACGACCGAGCGCGATCTGTTGTCGGCATTCGCCGACCACGTGGTGTCCTTCATCGACCCGGCGGCGTTGCGACCGATGCGCGTGGTGGCCGACACGGCCAACGGTATGGGCGGACTCGTCGTGCCGGCCGTCTTCGAACGGTTGCCCCGCCTCGAGATCGAGGTGATGTACGCCGAACTCGACGGAACCTTCCCGAATCACCCGGCCGATCCCCTGCAGTCGGTGAACCAACGCGACCTGCAGGCTCGCGTCACCGCGGGTGGCTTCGACGTCGGCCTGGCCTTCGACGGTGACGCCGATCGCGTGTTCGTGGTCGACGAACTGGGTCGGGGCCTGTCGGGATCGACCACCACCGCCGTGTTGGCCGCCGGGATGCTGCGCAAGAACCCCGGCGCGACGATTCTGCACAACCTCATCTGCAGTCGTTCGGTGCCCGAGGTCGTTCGCGAGAACGGTGGGGTGCCGGTGCGCACGAAGGTCGGACACTCGTTCATCAAGCAGGTCATGGCCGAGACCGGAGCCGTGTTCGGCGGAGAGCATTCGGCTCACTATTACTTCCGCGACAACTATCGCGCCGACAGTGGGCTCATCGCCACGATGCTGATGCTCGAGGAGATGAGCCGGGCCGGCGAGCCGTTGTCGGTCATGCGTGTCCCGTACGAGCGTTATTCGTCGAGTGGAGAGATCAACACCCAGGTCGACGATCCGCAGGCGGTGATCGACTCGGTGTCGCGTGCGTACTCGTCCCATCCGCAGGACCGGCTCGACGGGCTCACCGTCGACTGTGGTGATTGGTGGTTCAACCTGCGTCCGTCGAACACCGAACCCCTGTTGCGCCTCAATCTCGAGGCCCCCGATCGGGACTCCTGTGACGACAAGGTGGCCGAGTTGCTGGCGGCCATCACGTCGGCCTGAACGGACCGAACGTCGGCTTGTTACCATCGGACCCACCATGGCTCTCGACCCCGAACTTCTCACCGTTCTCGCCTGTCCGATCGACAAGGGCCCGCTCCACGTCCTCGACGACGAGAACGCTCTCTACAACGCGCGGTTGAAGCGGCGGTACCACGTTCGTGACGGGATCGCCGTCATGCTGGTCGACGAGTCCGAGGTGGTGGCCGACACCGAACACGACCGGATCATGGCCAAGATCGCCGCCGGCGGCGTTCGCACCACCGGACCGGCCTGACGATCCATCCGCCCCGGCGGGCGATCCCCGCGTCTACACTGACGACATCGGGCTGACAGATCGGCGCCAGCAGGCCCCGGCTCGGGAGGGACATCGTCTCTTCCCGCACATCCCCACTCACCTCCCGAGGAGAAAACATGTCGTCCACCACCTCGTCCTCCATGGCCGCCCGCAAGGACTTCCGCGTCGCCGATCTGTCGATGGCGCCGTTCGGTCGCAAGGAGATCCACCTCGCCGAACACGAGATGCCCGGTCTGCGCGCGTTGCGCAAGGAGTACGGCGCGAGCAAGCCGCTCAAGGGCGCACGCATCTCGGGGTCGTTGCACATGACGATCCAGACCGCGGTGCTGATCGAGACCCTCGTCGAGCTCGGCGCCGAGGTGCGCTGGGCGTCGTGCAACATCTTCTCCACCCAGGATCACGCGGCGGCCGCGGTGGCCGTGGGTCCGAACGGCACCCTCGAGAATCCGTCGGGAGTGCCGGTGTTCGCGTGGAAGGGCGAGACGCTCGAGGAGTACTGGTGGTGCACCGAGCAGATGATGACCTGGCCCGACGGCGACGGCCCCAACATGATCCTCGACGACGGTGGTGACGCCACGCTGTTGCTGCACAAGGGTGTGGAGTACGAGAAGTCGGGCGAGGTCCCCGATCCCACCACGGCCACCAACGCCGAGTTGGCGATCGTGCTCGGTCTGTTGCAGCGGGGACTCAAGCAGGACCCCACCAAGTGGACCCGCATGGCGGCCGGCATCAAGGGCGTCACCGAGGAGACCACCACCGGGGTGATGCGTCTCTACAAGATGCACGAGAAGGGCGAGTTGCTCTTCCCGGCCATCAACGTGAACGACTCGGTCACCAAGTCGAAGTTCGACAACCTGTACGGCTGTCGCCACTCGCTGGTCGACGCCATCTGCCGGGCCACCGACATCATGATCGCCGGCAAGGTGGCCATGGTGTGCGGTTACGGCGACGTGGGCAAGGGCTGCGCCCAGTCCTTGCGGGGCCAAGGTGCGCGCGTGATCGTGTCCGAGGTGGACCCGATCAACGCCCTGCAGGCGGCCATGGAGGGCTACGAAGTGACCACCATCGAGGACGTGGTGGGTGAGGTCGACATCTTCGTGTCGGCCACCGGCAACGACCACATCATCACCGTCGATCACATGGCGCTGATGAAGCACAACGCCATCGTGTGCAACATCGGACACTTCGATTCCGAGATCGACATGGCCGGTCTCGCCCGAAGCGGCGCCACGCGCGACGAACTGAAGCCGGGCACCGACCTCTGGTCGTTCCCCGACGGCCATTCGATCATCGTGTTGGCCGAGGGACGCCTGGTGAACCTCGGTTGTGCCACCGGACATCCGAGCTTCGTGATGAGCTGCTCGTTCTCGAACCAGGTCATCGCCCAGATCGAGTTGTTCAACAACCTGCAGAACTACCCCCTCGGCGTGTACGTGCTTCCCAAGCATCTCGACGAGAAGGTGGCGGCGCTGCACCTGGGCGCGCTCGGTGTGAAGCTCACTAAGCTCACCGACGAGCAGGCCGACTATCTGGGTGTGAACCCCTCGGGCCCCTTCAAGCCCGAGCGCTACCGCTACTGATGCGTTTCCCCGAGCGTCTGGCCCGATGCCTGTTCGGGTTGGCCTGCTTCGGGACCGGAATCACCCTGTTCCTGCGGTCGAATCTGGGTCTGCCGCCGTGGGACGTGTTCCACAAGGGCGTCTCGGAGAAGACCGGTGTTTCCATCGGGACGGTGATCATCGGGACCGGTGTCCTGTTGCTGCTCTTGTGGATTCCGTTGCGTCAGCGACCGGGTCTGGGCACCGTCCTGAACGCGCTCGAGATCGGTCTGGTGGTCAATCTGACCAAAGGATTCATCGGCGAACCCGAGGCGCTTTGGGCCCGCTCGGCGATGCTCGCCGTCGGGTTGCTGATCATCGCGTTCGGGTCCGCGTTGTACATCGGAGCGGGACTGGGCCCGGGGCCTCGTGACGGTCTGATGATGGGACTGGCGGAGCGCGGTGTCAGCGTGCGCGCGGCGCGAACGGTGATCGAGATCGTGGTCGTGGTGGCCGGAGTGGTTCTCGGCGGCTCCATCGGCGTGGGAACGGTGGTGTTCGCCGTGGGAATCGGGCCGTTGGTGCAGGTGCTGCTACCGAGGTTCGACATTCGGCCGGTCGGGGAGCGCACCGCTCACTGACCATGATTCGGTGGCGGCGATGCGACCGCATAGCCGCCACCGAATCGAACGATCACTGGTCGCCGCAGCCCTTGGGAACCGTCACCGAGCCGGAGACCGTTCCGCCGGCGGAGCGGACACCCGACAGGCTGAGCGTCTGACCCACGTCGGCGCGTTCGACCGTGACGGCCCAACGCAGGATGGCCTTTTTCGTCGTGAAGCGATTCTTTCCTCCCACCTGGGCCGTCAGCGACGAGAGCGCCACCGACGTCTGGATGTAGAGCGTTCCCGTTCCGGTGGTGTCGAGATTCTCGACGCACCGCTTGCTCGACTCGGTCGGGGGCACACCCACCGAGAACACGTTGCTCGGCGCGACCGTGGTCGTGGTGGTGGTCGGAATCACGATGGGACGGATGGTGCTCGACGGCAACGACGGCACCGAGATCACCCGTGGAGTGGTGGTCGTGGTAGTCGATGTCGACCCCGGTCGCAGCGAAACGGGCGGCAGACTCGGAGTGAACGTCACCACCGGACCGGCGACCGTGGTCGTCGTCGAACCGGTACCCGGGTTGATCGGCGTGAACGTCACCGGCGGGATGCTCGGGGTGAACGTGAACGAGGGTCGGGTCACCGAGTTCGGACTCTGTCCGCAATCCTGGAACGTCACCTCGATGCTCGAACTGCCCACCGCGCCGGCGGTGTCGCTCGCACCGGCCGTCACCGTGAAGGTGCCCGGGGTGGTCGAGTTGATCCGGCCGCTCCAGGTGGTCCCGTTGGAGGTGGCCACCTCGAAGAAGGAGCCGTCCATGTCGGCTCCCACCTCGTTCACGCCCGCTCCGTCACTGGGCGTCACGGTGAAGAAGACCGCCATGGGAGAACCGGCGCAGACCGGACCCTTGGCCCACACGCGAACGGACAAGCCGGTCGCACCCGGCTCGTCCGTGGACGAGGTGGGCGTGGCGCATTCGGCGAAGGTGACGTCGAGGGTGGTGGTTCCGGAAAGTCCGGCCGAGTCGGTGGCCGTCACGGTGACGGGGAAGGTGCCCGGTTCCGCCGACGTCACGTAGGTGAAGAACACCGTGTCGGTGGCGGCCGTGGCCGAATAGGCCACGCCGTTCATCTCGAAGGTCACCGCCGTGAGGGTGGCGCCCTCGCTCGGGGTCACCCGGGCCACCACGTACATCGAGATTCCGGCACAGACCGGCCCCTTGGCCCGCACGTCGATGCCGAGATCACCCGAACGGGACTCGGTGGGCGGTGCGCAATCGGCGAACCGCCCGTCGTCCTCCAATTCGGCGGTGGTGCGGTACTCGCCGGAATCCTCGCCGCTGAGGTACCAATGCGCGCCGTGGTCGCTGTCGGCCTCGTCGGCGTTGAATCCGACCCAGGTCCAGGTGGACCCGTTCGAGTCGGTGTACTGCGAACCTTCGAACTCCGCGGGACACGGTGAGTCCTCGGGAGTCGAGGGCGGGTTGCAGATGTCGTCGTAGCCGGGGATGTCGCTCACCGACGTGACGATCAAACCGTCGTCGCTGTACCAACGGCCGTCGTCACCGAAGCGCCACTCGACACCCCGCGAATCCGTGAAGACGTGTCCCGCGCGCGGGGTCTCGCCGGGAACCAGACAACCCTCCTCGTTGCAGTCGTCGAGCACCGCGACGATGGAGCGCAACTTGCCGGAGTCGAGCGGTTGGATGCTCGGAGTGCCGGCCGTGATGGAGACGGGTTCGCGGTCGACGTTGCGCAGCCGGTCGGCGGCGTCACTGCTGACGACGGTGCCGTCGAGTGTGGTCCAACTGGATTCCTGTTCACCGGTCTCGGAGTCGGGCGGGCACGGCGGCAAGCAGTTGGTGCGGTACCACGGAAGGTCCACGGAGGACGCGACGGTCGAGCCGTCGCCGAGGTTCACCCACGCGACCATGTCGCCGTCCCACACCCAGACGTCACCGGTGGCCGGGTCGACCCATGCTCCGTTCTCGTCGGCCGACATCCGCAGCGGCGGGCACGGCGGCAGACACTCGTCGACGTACCCGGGCAACAGCGCGGTCTCGGCGATCGTCACGTTGGGGTCGGCGGTGCTGACCCACGCCTCGAGATCGACGGAGTAGATGAAGATCCGTCCGTCGGGCGTGATCCATGCCGAACCGTTGAGGGGATCGAGTTCCGGGCAGTTGGCCACGATGGGGCTCGGGCACTCCTCGGTCTCGGGTAGCAACGTGGTGGGCAGGGATTCGATGTCGTCGGTGGCGATGTCGTCCCAGCCGGCGGCACCGCCGTCGGTGCCGAACACCCAGGCGCGACCCGAAGCCGACACCCACGTGTCACCGACGCGGGCCTTGGACGGCGGACACTCCGGCTCGGCGGTGGTCACCGGGGGAGCGCACTCCGACGACTGCGGAAGCTCCTGAGTGGTCAACGACTCCACCTCGTCAGTGTCGATGTTGTCCCAACCGGGTCGGCTGTTGCCGTGGTAATCGAAAGTCCAGCGGTTGCCGTCGGGGTCGACGTAGTCGTCGCCGAGACGCGCCTTGTAGGGCGGGCATTCGGCCGGATCGGCACAGTCGTCACCGAACAGTTCGAGCGTCGTGAGGTAGACGTTCTGGCCCTCGATGTTGGCCCACCACGCCGAGCCGGTGTACACCCACTCGGTGCCGTACTGGTCGATGTGTCGCTCGCCCTGGATCTCCTCGGGGCAATCGCTCGGGGTGCGCTGCGGGTTCTGGTAGCAATCGCCCGACACCCCGGGCAGGTCGGCGGTGGCGACCTGGGTCAACACTCCCTCGTCCAAGCGGGACCAGTTGGCCCCACCGGCGGTCTCGCTGCTCCAGGTCCAGACGTCCCCGTTCGAGTCGGTCCACGACGATCCGAAGATTTCGACGGGGCACGGTTGTTGCTCGATCTCGGGTGCTCCACATTGTTCGACGTATCCGGGTATGTCGGTCAACTCGTCGACGAGCGTCGCCGACGGATCGTCGACGTTCATCCACTGGCTGGTGGCGGCGACGTAGCGCCACGTGACTCCCTCGGTCGTGACGTAGTCGCTCCATTCTCCGGCGATCGTCAGCTCGGGGCAGACGGGCTCGGTCTCGGTGGTCGTGATCGGGGCGACGGTGGTGGTCGAAGGGTCGGACGTCGGCGTCTCCTCGGGAGTGGGTGGCAACAACGGATTGCCGCAGGCGCAACGCGCGCGCGGGATGCCCTGATCGTCGATGAGCAGAGCGGTTCCGGCGCCGATGATCGCGTCGTATCCGTACGCCTGGCCGTCCTTGAATCCGTACATGCGCACGTTGACGTCCTGGGTGACGAACACCGGTGTCAATGCCCGCAGATACGACGCCAGATTCTCGAAGTCGATGCCTTGGATCTCGGCCCACGCGCGTCCGCGATCCTCGTAGTAGGTGAGGAACTCGATCATCTTCTCGACGTCACAGATGTTGGTTCCCGTGCCCCCGTAGGTGCGTCCGCGGTACAAACCGGGGGCCGATGAGTCGACGGTGCCCGAGAGCGCCTCGTCCTCCTCGCCGACCTCGTAGGTGGCCAGGTCGAACGACGGAGCGAAGGAATCCGGACCCACGACTCCCGGCGGTTGGAACAACGCCCGGGCCGGACCCGATGCCGATTCGGACTCGGAGTTCTTCTCACCTCCGCTGCACGCCGCCGAGATCAACAGCATTCCGCCCAGTAGTGCGGCACCGATTCGCTTCAACATGTTTCCTCCTCCGGCGCGAGGAGCGCCGTCCACCCGGGGGTGTCCGCAACGCCGGTCTCGCTCGGGGGAGAACCTTACGGATCGCACGGGGTGGCGTTGGAATCTGTCGTTCAGTGTTCGTTTCATGGTCGGCAAGAGTTCGTGCCGACCAGAACCTCGCGCTTTTCAGAAGCCGCTGATCACCCGGGCCGCCTCGGCCACCTGTTCGCCGAAAAGACGTTGCTGTTCCTCGGAGATGCGGGTGGTCGGCCCCACCACGGCGATCGTGCCCTGAGGGGCGCCCGGGCCGTCGTAGATGACGCTTCCGATGCTGGTGGCACTGGGATACGAGCGATCGTGGACCCAGTAGCGCGGCGCCCGATCGGTCATGGGGACCCCCCACGCGGTGCGTCCGTTGGGGAAGCGCTCGAGATGCGGGCGGATGTCGTGGCGCAGATCCGAGGATCGGACGAGGTCGAACGAGGTGCCGAGGGGCACCGCCATGCGCAGAGCCTGCGGGCTCTCGACGATCTCCACCAGGGTGGCCACCCGGGCGTCCTCGGGTCCGTCGAGCCGCCACAGGGTGATCGTCTCCTGGGTGGAGGCCAACAGGGCGCTCATGCGGGGGCGGGCTCGTTGCACCATGGGGGCCGAGACCCGGGACGACAACGAGAGGACCTTGGCCGACAGCGACCACGACCCCTTGGGTCCGTCCTGGGTCAACCATCCCTGTCGACCCAGCGTGACGAGGATGCGTTGGACGGTGTTCTTGTCCATGTCCATGCGTCGCGCCAGGGCCGACACCCCGATGGGCTGGGCGTCGGCCACTGCCTCGAGCACGGCCATGGCGTTCTCGACGGTTTGCAGGGACTGAACGGCCATGGGTCGTCCATTGTGTCACATGGGAACATCTCGTCTCAATAGTCAAGACGGGATCTACTGATAAGGGCGGTTCGCAATCACCCGGTCGGTTGGGTAAGACTGAGGCGTCGGGCCGACTCTGGGGAGTGTGGCCCTGTTCGGGGGGACGACATGAGAGGTGAGGACGCGGGGTCGGTCGCTGGTTCGATGACCGGCTCGGACGACCGCTACACGGTGATCTCGGCCGACTGTCACGCGGGTGGCAACCTGCTGGACTACCGGCCGTTTCTCGCCGAGGAGTACCGCGGCGAGTTCGACGCCTGGGTGGAGACCTACGAGGTGCCCTACGAGGACCTGAAGGGTCCCGACGGCGGTCGCAACTGGGATTCGGATCGTCGACTGGCCGACATGGAGGCCGACGGGATCGCGGCCGAGGTGATCTATCCCAACACCATTCCGCCCTTCTACCCCAAGAGCTCGCTGACGTATCAGCCGCCGGCGGCCAACGTGGGCGACGCGAATCGTCGCTGGGCGGGGCTGCAGGCCCACAACCGGTGGCTCGCCGACTTCTGCGGTCGCACTCCCGGCCGACGCGCCGGAATCTGTCAGGTCAACCTCTACGACATCGACGCCTCGGTGAAGGAGATCGAGTGGGCGAAGAAGGCCGGATTGACCGGGGGCATCCTGTTGCCCGGCGTGCCTCCCGGCGTGGGACTGCCCGAGTTGTACGACATCGACTACTACGGACCGTTGTGGGAGGCCTGCGAGAAACACGGCATGCCCGTGAACCATCACGGTGGAAGCGCCAGTCCGGCCATGACCGACGCGGTGGAGTCGCCCGTGATCTTCCTGCTCGAGATCACCTGGTGGTCGCATCGAGCCTTGACCCACCTCATCGTGTCCGGTGCGTTGGAGCGACATCCCGAGATGAAGTGCGTCTTCACCGAGCAGGGAACCGAGTGGGTGCCCGGCGAACTGATGCGCCTCGATTACTTCTTCGATCGCATGCGACACGCGGTGGGCTCGCAGGAGCACATCTGGGGCGAGCCCGTGATGGCGAAACTGCCCCTGCAACCGAGCGAATACTGGGCCCGGCAGTGCTACACCGGCTCGAGTTTCATGCGCGCCCACGAGGTGCCCTCGCGCCACAAGGTAGGGGTCGACAGCATCATGTGGGGCAGTGATTATCCGCACAAGGAGGCCAGTTTCCCCTACAGCACCGAGGCGTTGCGCGCGGCCTTCTCGGGGTGCGAGCGATCCGAGATCGAGCAGATGCTCGGCACCACCGCCGCCGACGTGTACGGATTCGACCTGAAGAAGTTGGCGCCGATCGCGGCCGCCATCGGACCCCGCGTCGCCGACGTGGCCACTCCGTTGCTGAAGGGCGACGTGCCCAAGGACGCCGAACGTTGTCCGGCCTTCGTCGGATTCACCGCGGACGCGTGACGGGAGAACCATGGAGGATCTGAACGGACGCGTCGCCGTCGTCACCGGTGGTGGCGGAGGTCTGGGGCGCGCGATGGGCGAGCGGTTCGCGGCCGAGGGCATGAAAGTGGTTCTGGCCGACGTGCAGGCCGAGCTGTTGGATTCCACCGTCGCCGAATGTCGCGCGCGGGGTCTCGACGTCAGCGGATTCGTCACCGACGTGACCAAGCAGGAATCGGTCGACGCGTTGCGCGACTTCACCTTGAGCACCCACGGCTCGGTGCACGTGGTCTGCAACAACGCCGGCATCGGCGCCGGTGCCGAGGGACGCATGTGGGAACACGAGCTCAACGACTGGAAATGGGCCATCGCCGTGAACGTGATGGGGGTGGTGCACGGGATCAACGCCTTCGTGCCCGCGATGCTCGAGCACGGGGAGTCGGCGCACATCGTCAACACCTCGTCGGGCAACGGGGGAGTGTCGCCGCTCTCGGGAACACCGCAGTACGCGGCCACCAAGGCCGCGGTGGTGACGGTGTCGGAGTGCCTGTACGCACAACTACAGGAGGTCGAATCCAACATCGGCGTCTCCGTGTTGTTCCCCGGACCCAACATCCTGCGGACCGGCCTGTTCGAGTCGTGGCGTTCGCGCACCGATGAGTTCGCCAAGCAACGTCCGCGCAAGACGCCGTACACCACGGTCGAGCAACTGGAGGCCCAGATGAAGGCCGCCGGTCGCGAGATCGCCTACACCCCGGTGGAGGAGGTGGCCGGCGTCGTGGTCGACGGCATCCGCGCCAACCGATTCTGGATGATGCCGGCCAGTGACCGCGGCGACGAATCCATGCGCTTGCGGTACGAGTCCATGCGCTCGCGCGCCAACCCCTCCTATCTACGACAGGTCCCCGGCTGACCCCCGTGTCGGCTCGACTCGTCACGAAGACCCGCAAGTCCACGAACACCCGCAAGTCCACGAACACCCGCACAACCAGGAGCACCACATGACCGCCATCGAAAGTCGTCCGGATCACGCGTCGTCGTCGGTCGATCACGGAAGCGTGAACGACCCGTACATGATCATCGCCGCCGACAGTCACGCCGGTCTTCCGACGGCCCAGTACCGCACCTACCTGGAGAAGAAGTACTGGCCGCAACTGGACGACTTCCTCGCCGAGCAGGCCGCCCTCATCGAGGCCTCGACGAAGTTGGGCGTGCGCGACTCCAAGTTCGCCCAGCAGTGGTTCGACGAGCACGAGGAGGAGTTGGCCGGTGGATGGGACGCCGATCGCCGCGACCTGACGCTCGACGCCGACGGGGTGGCCGCCGAGGTGGTGTACCCCGACGCCGATGCGGTGGAGAGTCGCACGGCGGTGCCGTTCGGTGCGGGCCTCGGTCTGTCGGGGGACCTCGATCCCGAGCTGGGTCTGGCCGGATCCAAGGCCCACAACCGTTGGCTCGCCGAGCTGGTGGCCACCAGTCCGCATCGCCGTTGCGGTGTGGCGCTGGTGCCGATCACCGGCGATCTCGACGACGTCCTGGCCGAGATCGACTGGGCCAAGGAGAACGGGCTCGGCGCCGTGATGATCCCCGCGCGCTGGTGCAACCAGACGCCGTACCACGATCGTCGTTACGACCCCGTGTGGGCCCGTTGCGAGGAGTACGGCATGCCGATCGTGACGCACTCGGGATCGGCCGAGCGCGATCAGTACGGTGACAACCTCGGCATCTACGTCACCGAGGTGACGTGGTTCCCCGCGCGTCCGATGTGGTTCATGTTGTGGTCGGGCGTGTTCACGCGTTTCCCCGGCTTGAAGTTCTGCGCGACCGAGGGTGGTTGTTGGTGGTTGCCCCAGTTGCTCTGGTCGTGGGACCGTCTCTGGATGGGGCAGAAGGGCGCCGAGAAGCTGGGCAAGGGAGCCTTCTCGGGCAAGGTCGACATGTTGCCCAGTGAGATCGTCGACCGCAACTGCTTCACCGGACTGGCCAACGTGAAGCGTCGCGAGTTGGGGATGCGTTACGAGATCGGTATCGACAACATGTTGTGGGGCACGGATTTCCCGCACCCCGAGGGCACCTGGCCGGCCACCTTCAAGGCCTTGCAGTCCACATTTCACGACATCCCCGTCCACGAGACCCGTCGCATGTTGGGGGAGTCGGCGGCCAACGTCTTCTCGTTCGACACCGCCGCGTTGGCCCCGGTCGTGGAGCGCATCGGACTGCGACCCACCGATCTGGGTCAGCTCACCGACGATCGCACCGAGGCCGATCTGATCGCCCGCTGGGCTTCGGTGAAAGAAGTGGGTCGTCACTGGTTGACGGGCCACGATTTCCCGCTGATTCCGTGAGGCTCTGATCTCGGGAGCGTGATCCGACCCGGTGTCTCGATCCCATCGGGAGGCGGAATCGCGGGCGAGCGACCGCGCCACACCCCCATGATGGGATGACCACGTGTTCGTCGCCGTCCGTTGTCGAGTGTGTCGCCGCGTCTTTCGTTGCCCGGGCTCGTCGCCCGCGCCACGGGTCTGTCCCGAGTGTGCCGTGGTGAACCGGGCGGCGCGCGGCGCCGACCCCCGCGCCAGCCTGTCCTACGACGATGCCGCCCGTGAGGTGATCGCGTCCTTGAAGTTCCGCTCCCGTCGACGGGCGGCCAAGGCCCTGGCCGAGCGTCTCGTCGCCGACATCGCCGCCGACGACGCTTCGCCGCGCTTCGACGTGGTCACCTGGGCCCCCACATCCGCCCGTCGGGCCGCCGCGCGCGGATTCGACCAGAGCGAACTGCTCGCCCGCCACGTGGCCCGACGTCTCGGGTTGCCGTGTCGGCGGCTGCTCGTGCGTTCCACGGGCGCACCCCAGACCGGTCGCGGTCGCGCCGATCGTCTGCGCGGCCCCGTCTTCCGCTCCCGCCCCATGAGCAAGCCGCTCACGGTGTTGGTCATCGACGACGTGGTCACCACGGGGGCCACCTTCGCGGCGGCCGCGCACGCGTTGCGTCTCGCGGGTGCCGGTGAGGTGGTGGCGCGCGCGGTGGCCGCTACGCCCGAGCGTCGTCGAGACTCGCCAGTCGCCTGACCACGGCCACCGCCGCCGACGGGTCCTCGTCCACCACCACGCCGTGGATCCCCACGTCGACGGCCGCCGTCACGTTGCTCGCGGCATCGTCCAGGAACGCGGTGCGGTGGGCGTCGACGCCCAAGCGGTGGAGGGCCAAACGGTAGATCGCCGGGTTGGGTTTGCGCATGCCCACCTCGTGACTGTCGACGACGTCATGGAACACGTTGGCGAAATCCATCATCGGCCACCATCGTTCGCGCAACTCGCGCACGTTGTTGGTCAACACCCCGAGTCGCAGTCCGGCCGCGCGCAGGTCGTGCACCAGTTCGATCACGGGCTCGTTCGGAATGAAGTCGAACGGGATCGGCTTGCCGGGTTCGGGTGTCGGTGTGGCCACCGGAGTGAGACCGGCCTCGATCACGAGCGGTGCCAGGTCGGCGCGATACTGGTCCATGCTGATCTCGCCGCGTTCGAGTCGGTGCCACGGATGGTCGGTGTCGCTGCCGTATTCGCCCATCATCACGCGCATCACCACCTCGGCCGGGTCGTTGGGGAAACGACGGACCACGTCGGAGGGACGTCCGTTGCTGGCCAGCACCCCGCCGAAGTCGAAGATCACCGCATCGATCGTCCGTGGGGCAGGGTGGGCGGACGCGTCGTTGGTCGAGTTCACCCGACGAGTTTGCTGGTCGGACGTGGTCGTCGCCAACCGAGACGACCCCGAGCCCCCGTGAATGTGGCGGTAGGCTCGGACCCTGCATGGGAATCCTCGATCGCATCCTGCGGGCCGGTGAAGGCAAGAAGCTCAAGGCCCTCGAGGGTCTGGTTCCGGACATCAACGCCGAGGAAGCGGCCCTGTCGGTTCTGTCCGACGAGGCCCTGCGCGCCAAGACGGGCGAGTTCCGCCAGCGCATCGAGCGCGGTGAGTCCCTCGACGACCTGCTGATCGAATCCTTCGCCGTGGTCCGCGAGGCCGCCCGACGCGTCATCGGCCAGCGTCACTACGACGTGCAGATGATGGGCGGAGCCGCCCTGCACTTCGGCTGGGTCGCCGAAATGAAGACCGGTGAGGGCAAGACCCTGGTGTCCACGTTGCCGGCCTACCTCAACGGGCTGTCGGGCAAGGGAGTCCATCTCATCACGGTGAACGACTACCTGGCGCGCCGCGACTCCGAGTGGATGGGTCGGGTGCACCGCTGGCTCGGCCTCGAGGTGGGCCTGGTCATCCCGGGTCACCGCGAACGTCCCGAACAGAAGCGCCAGGATTACGCGGCCGACATCACCTACGGCACCAACAACGAGTTCGGCTTCGATTATCTGCGCGACAACATGGCCGCCACCAAGGCCAACAAGGTTCAGCGCGGTCACAATTTCGCCATCGTCGACGAGGTGGACTCGATCCTCATCGACGAGGCCCGCACGCCGCTCATCATCTCGGGGCGCGTGGCCGACGCGGCCAACCTCTACTACCGTTTCGCCAGCATCGTCCGGGCGCTGAAGCGCGACGAGGACTACGACGTCGAAGAGGACAAGCGCATCGTGATGCCCACCGAGAAGGGCATCGAGCGCGTCGAGAGCGAGTTGGGTATCGAGAACCTGTACGACGAGGTGCAGCGCAACTTGGTGCACCAGTTGCAGGTGGCTCTCAAGGCCAAGGAGCTGTACCGCCGCGACAAGGACTACATCGTCCAGGGCGGTGAGGTGAAGATCGTCGACGAGTTCACCGGTCGAATCCTCGAGGGTCGTCGCTGGAGCGAGGGCATCCACCAGGCCGTCGAGGCCAAGGAAGGCGTCAAGATCAAGGAAGAGAACCAGACGCTGGCCACCATCACGCTGCAGAACTACTTCCGCATGTATTCCAAGTTGGCGGGCATGACCGGAACGGCCCAGACCGAGGCCGCCGAACTCATGAACACCTACGGGTTGCAGGTGGTGCCGGTGCCCACCAACCGTCCGGTGGCGCGTCTCGACGAGCCCGACCTGATCTACAAGTCCGAGAACGCCAAGTTCGTAGCGGTGGTCGACGACATCGTCGAGCGTCACGCCAACGGTCAGCCGGTGTTGGTCGGAACCGTGAGCGTGGAAAAGAGCGAACACCTCTCGCGCCTGCTCACGAAACGCGGTGTCAAGCACGAGGTGTTGAACGCCAAGCAGCACACGCGCGAGGCCGAGATCGTCACCCAGGCCGGACGTCTCGGGTCGGTCACCGTGGCCACGAACATGGCCGGTCGTGGTGTCGACATCCTCCTCGGTGGAAATCCCGAGGGTCTGGCTCGTCGCGCCGTGCTGGCCGAGGGCTTCTCGGCCGACACCCTCGTCGACGAGTTCGCCCTACCGATGCCGCTCGACCAGATGCCCGAGGAGTACCGCGAGGCCCGTGCCACGGCCCAGGCCCGGTACGCCGCGTTGCTGGAAACGATCAGTGCCGATTGTCGCGCCGAGGGCGAGAAGGTGCGTGCGGCCGGCGGTTTGTACGTCATCGGATCCGAGCGCCACGAGAGTCGCCGCATCGACAACCAGTTGCGTGGTCGCGCCGGTCGTCAGGGCGACCCCGGTTCGAGTCGCTTCTACCTGAGCCTCGACGACGAACTCATGCGATTGTTCGCCACCGGTGCCCTGAACTGGGTGATGGGTCGGGCCCTTCCCGACGACGAGGCCATCGAGCACAAGATGGTGACCAAGGCCATCGAGCGGGCGCAGAGCACCGTCGAACAGCGCAACGGAGAGATCCGCAAGAACGTTCTGAAGTACGACGAGGTGATGAACGAGCAGCGCAAGGTGATCTACCAGCGCCGTGATCAGATCCTCGACGGCGTCGACCTGAAGTCGGCCGCGATGGAGTACCTGGCCGAGGCCGTGAACTCGCTGATCGAGACGCACTGCGTGAGCGAGGCCGACGACGAGTGGGACCTCGAGGGTCTGGCCAAGGAGTTGCGAACCTTCTGGCCCACCGAGTTGAACGCGTCCACGTTGGCTCGTTCGCGCGACACCGACGAGATGTACGACGTCGTGATGGCCGACGCCTCGGGCTTCTACGAGCGCCGCGAGGCCGAGCTGGGCGAGAACGTCATGCGCGACGTGGAGCGTCAGGTGATGTTGCGCATCATCGATCAGCGGTGGCGCGAGCACCTCGAGGAGATGGACTATCTGCAAGAGGGCATCAACCTGCGCGCCATGGGGCAGAAGGATCCGCTGGCCGAATGGCAGCGCGAGGGCTACGAGATGTTCGGGGCGATGATGAAGGGAATCGCCCAGGACTTCGTCCGCTACGTGATGCACGTGCAGGTGGTGCGCAACGACGAGCCGGCGCCGGCGGTGCAGAACCTCCAGCAGACCAAGTCGGCGGCGCCCTCGGCGACGAGTGGCGCGGCGAGCGCTCCGAACGCCGTTCCGACCGCACCGACCCCGACCAAGCAGACGCCGGTGGTGAACGACGAGTGGTCCAAGACTCCGCGCAACGCCCCGTGTCCGTGCGGTTCGGGCAAGAAGTTCAAGTTGTGCCACGGCGCGAACTGAGCCGACATGCGCGACTTCACCGACGATCTGAAAGAGGTGTCCCGCCGTCTCGGTGAGGCCCGGGGCTACCTGAAGATCGACTCCCAACGCGAACGATTCCGCGAACTCGAGGTGGAGGTCTCGCGACCCGACCTGTGGGACGACCAGGAGAACGCCAAGCGTCTCAACGCCGAGTACGCCAACGTGAAGGGTGACATCGACCAGTTCGATTCGCTCTCGCGCCAATTGGAGGACGTCGAGGTGCTCCACGAGATGGCGCGCGAGGTGGACGACGCGTCGCAGGAGACCGACATCGAGAGCGGCATCGCCGTGATCGCCGACGCCCTGAGCGTGCTCGAGATGCGGAGCCTGTTCATCGGCGAACACGACGAGGCCGACTGCATCGTCCAGATCAACGCCAAGGACGGCGGCGTCGACGCCCAGGACTGGAGCGAGATCCTGTTGCGCATGTACCAGCGCTGGGCCGAGCGTCGTGGTTTCTCGGTGGAGATCGACGACATCTCGCCGGCCACCGAGGCCGGCATCATGTCGGCGGAGTTCACGTTGAAGGGTCGCTACGCCTACGGACTCATGACCTCGGAGCGGGGAACCCACCGACTGGTGCGCATCAGCCCGTTCGACAATCAAGGTCGACGCCAGACCAGTTTCGCGGCCGTGCAGGTGTGGCCGGTCATGGACGATCCGAACGTCGAGATCAACGAGTCGGACGTCCGCATGGAGGTGTTCCGCGCGTCGGGTGCCGGTGGACAGCACGTCAACAAGACGTCGTCCGCGGTGCGCTTGATCCACGAGCCGACCGGTCTGGTGTCGTCGTCGCAAGAGGAGCGCAGCCAGTTGCAGAACCGCGAGAAGGCGATGAACCGCCTCAAGGCGATGGTCGCGGCGCGTATCGAGGAAGAGCATCAGGCCGAGTTGGATCGCATCGCCGGCAAGCAGGCGACGGTCGGTTGGGGAAGCCAGATTCGCAGCTACGTGCTGCAGCCGTACCAGATGGTGAAGGACCTGCGTACGAACGTCGAATCCAGCAACGTCGAGGGAGTTCTCGACGGCGCGATCGACGAGTTCATGGAGGGTTACCTGCGCTGGCGTCGTTCGGGTGACGAATCCTGAACCGAGGCCACTGGTAGCCTGACCTCGCACTCATGTGACCGGCCCGTTCGGCCGCCGACTGCCCGAGGAGCAGCATGATCCGTCTCGACAGCGTGACGAAGTCCTACAGCACCGACGTGACTGCTCTTCGTGACGCCTCCTTCGAGATCGCCAAGGGCGAGTTCGTCTTCCTGGTGGGACCCTCGGGGTCCGGAAAGTCCACCCTTTTGCGGCTGATGAACCGTCAGGAGCAACCGGAACGCGGCGAGGTGTGGGTGGCCGGCAAGGACATCAACGCGATGCCCGATTCCAAGGTGCCTTTCCTGCGCCGCAACATCGGGAACATCTTCCAGGACTACAAGCTGCTCCTGAACAAGACCGTGTTCGAGAACGTGGCCTTCGCCCTCGAGGTGATCGGCCGTCCCAAGCACGTGATCAAGCAGCAGGTGCCCGCGGTGCTCGATCTCGTCGGTCTGGCCGATAAGGAGGACCGTTTCCCGCACCAGTTGTCCGGCGGCGAACAGCAACGCGTGTCCATCGCCCGCGCCTTCGTCAATCGGCCGCTCATCCTGCTGGCCGACGAGCCCACCGGAAACCTCGACCCGGCCACCGGTGAGGGCATCATGCGCCTGCTCGACCGCATCAACGCCACCGGCACCACCGTGGTGATGGCCACGCACGACCAGCGCATCGTGAACCAGATGCGCAAGCGGGTGGTGCAGCTCGACCGTGGGGTGATCGTCCGCGACCAGGAACGAGGGGTGTACGACTGATGTTGGCCCGAGTCAGTTACGCCTTCCGTGAGACGTGGGCCAGTTTCAAGCGAAACGTCACCCTCACCGCCGCCGCGGTCATCACCTCGGCCGTCTCGTTGTTGCTGGTGGGTTCCACCTTCCTCATCCAGCGGGCCTTCGACAACCTGCTCACCCGCTGGAAGGGCGACGTCGAGTTGATCGTCTACGTCCGCTCGGACGCGTCGGTCGAACAGATCGATTTCATCCGCGAAGCGATCGAATCGCAGCCGACCATCATCGACGTGTCGAAGTTGCGCTACCTCGACCAGGCCGAGAGCTACGCCGAGGCGCAGAAACTCTTCGCCGGTGACCCCGGCACCCTGCGACTGCTCACCCCGGAGAACATTCCGTCGCAGTTCAAGGTGGTGCCCACCACCGACGACTCCAACCTCATCAGGGAATTGGGCGAGTCGTTCCGCGGTGTCGAAGGAGTGCGCGAGGTGGCCTATGCCCAGGACGTCTTCGACGTCGTGTCGCGCGTGTCGCAGTTCATCCGCGTGGCCACCACGGTGATGTCGATCGTCCTGTTGGTGGTGGCCATCGGCCTCATCTGGAACACCATCCGAACGGCGATGTTCGCCCGGCGCCGCGAGATCGAGGTCATGAAGTTGGTCGGCGCCACGAACTGGTTCATCCGCATCCCGTTCATGCTCGAGGGTCTGTTGCAGGGTCTGATCGGCGGCGTCCTGAGTTGCGTCGGACTGTGGGGGCTGAATTCGGCCTGGTCCAACGCCGTCACCGAGTTCAACGACACCGAGCTGGCGGCCCTGGTGGTCTCCGACGGCTACGCGCGCTGGGTCATGGTGATGTTGCTGGTGATCGGCGCCGCCGCGGGTGCGGTGGGGTCGGGTATCGCCGCCTCGCGCTTCCTCGACGTCTGATCGACGCGCCTGACTACTGTCGGGGGATGAACTTCGACGAGATCACCTACGAGGTGGACGATCGCGTGGCGACGATCACGCTGAATCGCCCCGACAAGATGAACGCCTTCACCAACCGCATGTTGAAGGAGATCATCGGAGCCATGGATCTGGCCGATGCCGACGACTCGGTGCGCGCGATCATCTTCACCGGAGCCGGTCGGGCCTACTGCGCCGGTGCCGATCTGTCCGGTGGGGGAGACACCTTCGCCAAGGGAGGAAGCGACGTCGCGGCCCGGACCGGTGTGGTGCGTGACGGCGGTGGTCTCGTGGCCTTGCGCATCTTCGAGAGCACGAAGCCCGTGATCGGTGCCATCAACGGAGCCGCCGTCGGAGTCGGGGTGACCATGACGCTTCCGATGGACATCCGACTGGCATCGGAGTCGGCGAAGTTCGGTTTCGTCTTCGCCCGTCGCGGCATCGTTCCCGAGGCGGCCAGCAGTTGGTTCCTGCCCCGTTTGGTGGGCATCTCCACCGCGACCGAGTGGTGTTTCACCGGACGGATGGTGACGGCGACGGAGGCCCGCGAAGCACGATTGGTGCGCAGCATCCACGCCCCCGACGAACTGTTGCCGGCCGCCCGGGCTATCGCCGACGAGATCGCCGACAACACGGCGCCGGTGTCGGTGGCCCTCTCGCGACGCATGCTGTGGCGGATGCTCGGGGCCGATCACCCGATGCAAGCCCACCGGGTGGACTCGCGCGCCATCAACTCGCGGGGTGCCAGTGACGACGCCCGCGAGGGTGTGATGAGCTTCCTCGAGAAGCGACCGGCAAACTTCCCCGTGCGGGTGAGCGACGGACTGCCCGACGTCTTCCCCGACTGGACGGACCCCGAGTTCTCGTGAGCGACGACGTCATGCTGTACGACCGGGTGGGAGGGCTCGATTTCTTCGTCCGTCTGGTGGACGCCTTCTACGACGGCGTGGTGACCGACGAGGTGCTGTGGCCGTTGTACCCCGATCAGGCCGACTTGGAGGGCGCCAAGCACCGTTTGACGTTGTTCCTGGCCCAGTACTGGGGTGGCCCCACCACGTACATGGACGAGCGCGGACATCCCAAACTGCGCCTGCGACACATGCCGTTCCACGTCGGCCCCCTGGAACGCGATCGTTGGCTCGTCCACATGGCCGCGGCGGTGGAGTCGACCACGTCCGACGAGGCGATCCGCTCGGAGTTGATGGCCTATTTCGTGCCCGCCGCCGAGCATCTGCGCAACGACACCGGACTGCCGATCGGCTCGCGCAAGCCCTGAGCGGTCGGTCTCAGCCGAAGACGACGGTCTTGCGACCGTAGACGAGCACGCGATGCTCGAGATGGGCCCGCACCGCACGAGCCAGCACGATCGTCTCGAGGTCGCGACCTTTGCGGGTGAGGTCGGCCACCGAGTCGCGATGCGAGACGCGAGCCACCTCCTGATCGAGGATCGGACCCTCGTCGAGTTCCTCGGTGACGTAGTGGGCGGTCGCGCCGATGATCTTCACGCCGCGGTCGTGCGCCTGCCGGTAGGGGTTGGCGCCGATGAAGGCGGGGAGGAACGAGTGGTGGATGTTGATGATGCGCGACCGATAGGCGTCGACGACGAGCGGCGACAGGATCTGCATGTAGCGGGCCAGCACGACGAGGTCGACGGAATGCGCGGCGAGTTGATCGAGCACCGCGCGCTCCTGGTCGGCCTTGGTCTGTGGGGTCACCGGCAGGTGCACGTAGGGCACGCCCATGTGGCGCACGAGGTCGGCGTGGTCGGGATGATTGTCGATCACGACGACGATCTCGGCCGGCAGTTCGCCGGAGCGCCAACGGCTGAGCAGATCGAACAGGCAGTGCGACTGCTTCGACGCCAGGATGCCCACCCGGGGAAGAGTGTCGGTGAACTTGAGGTCGACGGTCATCGCGTAACGCGACGAGACCGCGGAGAAGGCGCCGAGGATCTCGTGACGGGCCAGTCCGAATCCGTCCAACTCGAACTCGACGCGCTGGAAGAATACCTTCTCGACGTCGTCGGTGTGCTGTTCGGCGTGGACGATGTTGCCCCCGTGCTGGGCGATGAAATCGGCGACGGCGGCGACCACGCCCCGCTGGTCGGGGCAGGAGAGAAGGAGGACGGCGGTCGCGGTCACGGCGAAAGTGTACGGGCGAGCAGCGAATGACAGGCCACCGCCGCCGCGGCCGCCACGTTGAGCGAGTCGATGGCCGGGGCCATCGGGATACGGACGGCGTGATCGACGACGCTCAGGGTGCTCTCGCTGAGGCCCTCGCGTTCGGAGCCCAGAACGATGGCCACCCGCGCCGAGTCGGGGAGTGTCCGACCCACCTCGGTGATGTCCTCGGCATTGGATCGGGGGGTGAGCCCGCAGACCACGAATCCCCGTTCGCGCAACGACGGCACGATCGAGGAGATGGTGTCGACGCGACAGTGGCGCATGCTCAGCGCGGTGCCCATCGACACCCGGAGCGCGCGACGGGCCAACGGGTCGGCGCTGTTGTGGTCGAGCACCAAGCCGTCGACACCGAACGCGGCGGCGCTACGGGAGATCGCTCCCATGTTCGTGGGGTTGTCGACGTCCTCGGCCACCAACAGATGGCGGGCCGACGCGAGCAGATCCCCGACGTCCATCGCGGGTGGACGTTCGAACAACCCGATCACATCGAGGGCCACACCGAGACCGGTGAGCATGCGACGTGCTTCGGCGCGCGCGGCGAAGACGGGGACGTGGCCGGGCACCGAGGCGGCGATCGGGGCGGGGGAGTCGGCGTCGGTGAGCAGTGCGACGGGCGCGCAGCCGGCCGCCAACGCGCGTTCGACGACCAGATCCCCCTCGGCGACGAAGTGTCCGGCGCTCACCCGTTCCACGTCGGCCGCGGTCATTCCGTTGGCGAGTAAACCTTTGGCCACGCGGGCCGGTACGCGACGGGGACGTAGTTCTCGTTCCCGCAATCTGAACTGCTCGAGACGAGGATCGTCGGGCGACTCGATCAGTAGTACCACGGGTAGGACGACCAGTCCGGATCGCGCTTCTCGAGGAAAGACATGCGGCCTTCCTGCGCCTCGTCGGTCATGTACGCCAGACGCGTGGCCTCACCGGCGAACACCTGTTGACCCACCAGTCCGTCGTCGATGAGGTTGAAGGAGAACTTCAACATCCGCTGCGCCGTGGGGCTCTTGCCGTTGATCTCCCGGGCCCACTGCAGGGCCGTGGCCTCCAAGTCGGCGTGATCGACGACGGCGTTCACCATGCCCATGCGGTGCGCGTCCTCGGCGGAGTACTCGCGGCCGAGGAAGAAGATCTCGCGAGCGAACTTCTGACCCACCTGGCGGGCGAGATACGCCGAGCCGAATCCTCCGTCGAAGCTGGCGACGTCGGCATCGGTCTGCTTGAAGCGGGCGTGTTCACGGCTGGCCAACGTGAGATCGGCGACGACGTGGAGGCTGTGGCCTCCGCCGGCCGCCCAGCCGGGAACCACGCAGATGACGATCTTGGGCATGAAGCGGATGAGGCGTTGGACCTCGAGAATGTGGAGACGACCGCTCTTGCCCGGATCGATGGTGGCCGCGGTGTCGCCCTCGGCGTACTTGTAACCGTCGCGACCGCGGATCCGTTGGTCGCCTCCGCTGCAAAAGGCCCAACCGCCGTCCTTGGGGGAGGGCCCGTTGCCGGTGAGGATCACGCAGCCGACGTCGGTGGACTGGCGGGCGTGCTCGAGGGCGACGTACAGCTCGTCGACGGTGTGCGGACGGAATGCGTTGCGCACCTCGGGGCGGTCGAAGGCGATGCGAACCGTTCCCTGGTCGACGGCCCGGTGATAGGTGATGTCGGTGAAGTCGAAGCCCGGGACGGGGGTCCACGCCGCGGGGTCGAAGATCTCGGAAACTCGGGTCACGGGGGCAGTCTCGCAGGAGAAGAGGAGATTTGCGTCGTCGTTCGGGGCTGCCAACACCTGACGGGTGCTGGTCGGTACCTTGAGACGGTGATCGATTCGGGCCGAGCGAGAGGTGTGGCGATGGTCGCCGCGTGCGCGAGCCTGCTGTTGTCGTGCGGCGGCAACGCGGCGGAGGGCTCCACCGTGCCGGCCGTGGCCACCTCCACGTCGGTGGCGCCGACCACCACCTCGACCACCACCTCGACCTCGACCACGACCACCACGGTCGCTCCGACGTCGACCACCACCGTGGCGCCCACCTCCGTTCCGGCTCCCGAGGTGTCGGTGTTGAGCGGGCCGCTGCCCGCGGTCGGAACGCGCGGCGGACTGGGCACGGCTCTCGTCCAACAGCGGCTGCTGGAGTTGGGATTCTGGTTGTACGGCGTCGACGGCGAGTACGGGTCCACCACCAAGCAGGCGGTGATGGCGTTCCAGAAGTGGAACGGGCTGGATCCGTCGGGTTCGGTCGACCAGGCGACGGCGAACGCGTTGACGATGGCGACCGCGCGTCCGGTGGGACAGAGCACGTCGTCGGGCGTGGTGGTGGAGATCGACAAGACCAAGCAGGTGATGCTCATCACCGCGGCGGGCAAGTTGGTGTGGGCGATCAACATCTCGACGGGCAGCGGGCAGTACTACCTCGAGAAGAATCAGAAGGACCCGAACAAGTGGGAGACGGGACGGTCGCTCACGCATTCGGGGCGGTTCAAGATCCAACGTGAACGCGCCGACGGTTGGTGGGACGGTGACCTCGGCAAGATCTACCGGCCGAAATACTTCAACGGCGGGATCGCGATCCACGGGTCCAAGTCGATTCCGAACTACCCGGCGTCGCACGGTTGCGTCCGTGTGAGCGTGGCGGCGATGGACATGATCTGGGCCTCGGGGCTGATCCCGCTCAAGACGGCGGTGTGGGTGTACGGAGAGGACATCGAGGCCGAGGGTGAGCCGCCGGTGATTCCGACCACGACGACGGTGTTGCCGGCGCAGCCGCCGTTGGTGCTGCCGGTGGAGCCGCCGGCGCAACCGCCGGTTTCGAGTTCGTCGCCGACCCCCGCGCCCTCCCCTCCCACGACGTAAATGCGACAAATTGTCGCTTTGTGTACATTGCCCGTGTACGTAAAGCGACAAATTGTCGCATTTTGGTAAGTGGGGTGGGGGATGGGTGGACACATTCGGTACGAGCGCATTGCCGTCCCGTCGCCTGCTGTTTCTCCGGCTCCGTCGCCTGCTGTTTCTCCGGCTCCGTCGCCTGCTGGTTCCCCGGCTCCGTCGCCTGCTGTTTCTCCGGCTCCGGCCGCCGGGTCAGCCCCCTCGGCCCCCTCCATCGGGGTCATCACCATCGACCGGCCCGAAAAGCGCAACGCCATGACCTTCGCGGTCCTGTTCGAGTTCATCGAAGCGGTGCGTGAGGCCGGCAACGACGAGTCGACATCGGTCCTCATCGTCACCGGCGTGCCCGGGGCGTTCTGCGCCGGCACCGATCTGGCGGACCTTTCCACCATCCCCGGCGAGCAGCGCGGGCTGCGCGGCACCGCCGAGGAGACCGACAAATGGTGGCCGCTCGTCGAATGCTCCAAGCCCACCATTTGTGCCATCGACGGCCCCGCGGTGGGCATGGGGGCCGAGTTCACCTCTCAGTGTGATCTGCGCATCGCCTCCACCAACGCCCGATTCTCATGGAACTTCGCTCACCGCGGACTGGTTCCCGACACGGGTGCCGGCACGTGGTTGCTGCCGCGCATCATCGGTCTGCAGAACGCCCTGCGACTCACCTACACCGGGGACATGATCGACGCCGACGAGGCGTTCCGTCTCGGCTACGTGCTCGACGTGGTGCGGCCCGAGGAACTGATGGATCGAGTCGTCGCCCTCGCGGGACGCATCGCCCTGGGCTCGCCGCACAGTCATCGTCTCATCAAGAGCCTCACCTACGAGGGCCTCACCTCGTCGGTGCCCGAGCACATGGAGCGTCACACCTCCGCCATGTCGGCCAGTTTCAAGAGCGACGATCACCGTGAGGGTGTGGCCGCGTTCCTCGAGCGACGTCCGGCGCGATTCACCGGGCGTTAGGTCGGCGTTCACCACGCGATGCCGATCTCCGGGTTGCGATCGGCAACGATGGTCTCATGCGAATCCTGCTCACCAACGACGACGGCATCGACTCGGTCGGACTGCACGTCCTGGCCCGCGCCATGCGTCCCTTCGGCGACGTGGTCATCGCGGCCCCCGATCGCGAGTTCTCCGGCGCTGGTGCCGCTCTCGGCGCACTGCACCTGATGCAACCCGAGGTCCATCGCGTCCACGTCGACGGCATCGAGGAGGCGTGGTCGGTCACGGGGCCCCCGGCGTTGTGCGTCATGTTCTCGCGGCTCGGGGCTTTCGGCGAGCCGTTCGATCTGGTGGTGTCGGGGATCAACCCGGGAGCGAACGTGGGTCGCTCGGTGTACCACTCGGGTACGGTCGGCGCCGCGCTCACCGCCCGCAACGGACGCGTGTCCGGAATCGCGGTGAGTCAAGCCGTCGCCGGATTCGGCGTGGAGGGTCAGGGCTGGGACGAGATGCTCGTCGGACAGAAATGGGAGAGTGCGGCGTCCGTGGCCGCCGCTTTCGTCGAAGGCTTCGTGCGCGACATGCCCTCCGAACCGGTGGTTGTCAACATCAACGTGCCCAACAAGGAGATCTCCGACATCAAGGGCTGGCGGACGGCCCGACTCGGTCACGAGCCACCGCGACGCATGAGCACCGCTCGCCTCGAACCCAAAGTCGGCCACGAGGGCACGTATCACGTGCGGATGGCCTGGGGTGAGGCGGCCGAGTTGCCGGTCGACACCGACGGCGGAATGGTCGAGAACGACGTCGTCGCGATCAGTTATCTGGGTTCGATCCTCAACGTCGAGCGCACCGACGTCGGCGAGGCGGAACGTTCACTGTCGTCGCTGGTGCGCGACGCGCGCTGACCGGGCTCGGTCCGTTTCGGTTCAGATCACGACGACGGGGGTGCCCACTTGGGCGAAGTCCCACGTGAAATCGGCGTCGAGGTTGGCCTGTCGTTGACATCCGCCGGACAGGCGTTGTCCGAGTTCGGCTTCGGTCTGATACGGCGAGTTGTCCTCCACGTGGATGGGCAGGGCGTGGAAACCGATGGCACCGATGTCGGTCTTCAGCCAGCGGACCATCTTGTACAGGTAGGCCTTGCCGTTCCAGGCCGTCGACACGTCGGACCGGCTGTACACCTTGTGGGTGCCGGGGGATTCGTTGTTGTACTTACTCCCCGAGACGAGCCAGGAGCGGATCACCACGTTGTTCTCGTCCACGGCCCATACGCGTTGTCCGGCGCGCTCGTACACCAGACGCCGACCCGAGCCGGAGTTGGGTGGCAACGGTGGGGCATCGGGTCCGCTGGTGGCCACGCTCGAGAGCGGGTAGCCGAGCAGGTCGACGGCGCCGGGGGCCGGTGGTGGTGTGCGCACCACCAACGACATCTCGTCGGGCCAGATGCCGAGCGACAGCGCGGTCTCGCGTCCGGTGAGTCCGTCGACGAAGAGGTTGCGCTCGGTTTGTAGTTTTTCGACGGCCACCGCGGTGGCATTGTCGTACACGCCCGATGGGGTCCCGGACATGTAGCCGGCTTCGATCAACGAACGCTGCAGGCAGACGACGTCGTCGCCGCTGTCTCCACCGCCGAGCGAACGTGCCTTCAGCGTGCAGGGCTCGTCGGCGGTCGGGTCGGCGCCGGCCAGGTCGGGCACGCTCTCGGTGGGAGAGGCCACGGTGCTGGAAACGTCGGTGACCACGGTGGGGGCCGGCGTGTCGGATGCCACGGGGGTCGTGGTGGTCCCGTTGTAGATCTCGGCCGCCGAAGAACCGGAGTTGTCCGAGCCCAGCACGGCGACCAACAAGCATGCCGCCACCACGGTTCCGATTCCGGCGAGGACGAGGGTGCGGTGGGGGACGGTGTTCATGATCGAGCGAGTGAGAGCGGCAGACGACCGCCCTCGAAGATTACTGAAACCCCTCGGCGCGTGGTGGTCACGCGTGGCGCCCGAACGTGCTCTTCGTCTCTCGGAGGTCAGGGCTTCTGCACGCGGAGGGCGTTGACGACCCGCTCCATGAGGTACACCCAGTCGGCATCGCTCGGGAGCAGATCCGGAGCCAGGTCGACCGACGCCAGCCCCACGGTGGTCGACTGGATCATGACCGCCACGCTGTGGGGGTCGACGTCGGGCCGGATCATGCCTTTTTCCTGCGTCGAGCGAACGACCGCGGCCAACTGGTTCAGCATCCGCCGTTGAACGTCGGCCACCTGCTTGGCCAGGATCGGGTCCTCGAGAGCCGCCGCCAGCACCTGCACTCGCTCCCGTCGGGCCAACACCCGTTCGGCGTCACTCACCCGCACCGTGATCTCGGCCAGTAGATCCAGCGGGTCGCCCACCACCAGACCCTTCTGGATGATGTCCTCCGCCGCATCGGTCAGCTGGCGCATCTTGCGGACGTATCTCTCGGCGAGAGCGGCGTTGATCAGGGCCCGTCGGTTCTTGAAGAACCAGTACAGGGAACCGGTCGTCATTCCGGCGTGTTCGACGATGTCGCGTAGTCGCGCGCCGTCGATGCCGTCGCGATCGACCATCGCCAGAGCACTGTCGATGAGCCGTTCGCGAATCTCGCTGTCGGTGTTCTCGAGTCCTCGGGTCATGGATGTCTCCGGATCGGTAGTTGGTGGAACAATAGTCTGCGGGTCGATCGAATGAACAAGCGAGGGTGGTCTGCGGTGGATGCGGAGCAACGAACATGGAACGTGGGGTCCATTCCGGATCTCGGCGGTCGGCTCGTCGTCGTGACCGGCGCCAACTCGGGTATCGGTCGCGAGGCCACGCGGTTCCTGCACCGATGTGGGGCCGACGTGGTGATGGCCTGTCGCAACACCGTCAAGGCCGAGGCCGCGGCCGAGGAGATCCGTCGCGCGGGCGGCGCCGGTGAACTGGTGGTGAGCCCCCTCGATCTCGCGGACCTCTCGTCGGTCCGCGCCTTCGCCGATCGGTCGATCGCCAAGGGTCGGGTCATCGACGTTCTGATGAACAATGCCGGCGTCATGGCCCTCGATCGCGGTCGTACGGTGGACGGCTTCGAATCGCAGTTCGGCACCAACCATCTCGGTCATTTCGCGCTCACGGGTTTGTTGTTGCCGATTCTCGGTGGTCCGGGAGGGGGCAGAGTGGTCACCGTGTCGAGCATCGCGCACCGAGTGGGGCGCGTGAGGTTGGACGATCCGCACTTCGAACGTCGTCGTTACAGTCGATGGGGCGCCTATTTCCAGAGCAAGTTGGCCAACGTGCATTTCGGATTGGAGCTCGATCGTCGATTGAAGGCGGCGGGTTCGTCGATCCGTTCGGTGCTGGCCCACCCGGGAACAGCGCGAACCGAGTTGGGCAAAAACGGCACCTCGACGACCAACGTGGTGATGCGACGTCTCACACCGGTTCTGGTCCGAACCGGCGTTCAAGGGTGCGAGGCGCAGGTGCGGGCCGCCGTCGAGGAAGCGGTCGTCGGAGGCGAGATGTTCGGTCCGCGATGGATGGCCTTCGGTGCGCCGAAGTTGGAGGTTCCCGCGAGACGCGGACGCGACGAGGAAGCGGCCCGACTGCTGTGGGAGACGAGCGAGCGAGCGACGGGAGTCGTGTTCCCGATCGGCGACACCCGGGTCTGACCAGCGGACTGTTGGTACTCCGAACCACGCCACTAGCGTTCGGTGCAACGAGGAGGTCGACGTGACGAAGGAATGGGGGCCGCTCGCCGGCCTGATCGGGGAGTGGCAGGGACAAGGCGGGCTCGACAGCTCGTATTCGCATTCGCGGGGGAAGGTGTGGCAGACCCCGTATCTCGAGAAGGTCACCATGAAGCCCTTCGGCCCGGTGGAGAACGGCACCCAGTCGTTGTTCGGTCTCGACTACAAGACGGCGATGTGGCGCGACGGCGAGGAGAACCCCTTCCACACCGAACTCGGTTATTGGCTGTGGGACGCGGCCACCGGTGAGGTTCTGCGGGCTTTCGTCGTTCCCCGCGGCATTTCGGTGCTGGCGGGTGGTCGCACCACCGCCGACGCCAAGGAATTCACCATGTCGGCCGAACTCGGTTCGCGCACGTACGCCATCGGTGAGAACACCTACCTCGGACAACACGCAAGTACCGTCGCCTACTCGGTCACGGTCACGGTGGAGGGCCCGGACTCGTGGAGCTATCGCGAGAACACCAGCCTGCGCATGGACCAGTTCCCCGACGTTTTTCCCCACACGGACGGCAACACCCTCCATCGGGTGTCCTGAGCGTCGACGATGAGGTCGGTCGTTCTCTCGCATCTCGGTGTCGCCGACGAGCTCGGTCACATCGGTGACTGGTTGTCGGAGTCGGGACACTCGATCGAACGGATCTACCGCGAGGACTCACCGTCGATTCCGGACGCGGACCTGTTGGTCGTGTTGGGTTCACCGACCTCGGTGGCCACGGGGCATTGCCAGCCGCCCGCCGAGGCCGAGATCGAGGCCGTGCGTACGTGGATGAGTCGTGGTCGGCCCTTTCTGGGTGTGTGTTTCGGAGCTCAGGTGTTGGCGCGGGCCCTGGGCGGCTCGGTGCGACGCATGGATCACACGTACCGCGCGTTCGTCGACTTCGAGATCGCCGACGGTTCGGCGACGTCGCTCGACGGGCGCTGGGCCGTGTGGCACGAGGATGCCATCACCGCTCCGTCGGACTCCACCGTTCTTGCTCGCCTGCCCCACGCCGACGTGGCGTTCCGTCGGGGCAACGCCGTGGGTGTTCAGCCGCACGTGGAGTTCACGTCGGCGATCGTCGAGCGCCTGGGTCGCGTGGTGAACATCGCCGACGACGAGTGGCGACCCCTGTTCGAGGATCTGCGGGCCAACGAGGACGACCATGCCCGCCGTTCGCGGGCGTTGTTGACCTCGTTGTTCGAGGCCGTCTGAGCGTTTCTTCCGTTCGACTCAGACGTCGATGCGGTAGTCGGTCACCTGAGCGTCCTCGGTGCCGGCGTCGGTGAAGTTGTCGTACGCCCGAGCGGCCATGAACTCGCGCCACTCGAACGCCCGGTAGCGCCGACCCGCGGAACTCAATTCGGGCATCGGCGCGATCACCGAGTCGCGGGTCGGATTCTGGAAGTAGGGGATGCTGAAACGACGGTTGCGGGTCATGGGCACCACGCGGTGGACGGCGGCCCGGTAGCGGTCGTTGGTCCACGCCTGCATGCAGTCGCCCAGGTTCACGACGATCGTGCCGGGGGAGGGAGGCACGTCGATCCAACCGTGATCGATCGACTCGGTTTGCAGACCCCCGGTGTCGTCCTGCAACAGCAGGGTGAGGGTTCCGGGGTCGGTGTGGTATCCGAGGGCCGTCTCGCCCAGTTCCGGAAGGCCGCTCCGTTCCGACTCCGGCACGGGGTCACCCACCGGATAGCAGTTCAGACGGACCATGCTGCTGTGGCGACTGCCGGCGACGAGTCGGCGCGAGTCCGCCTCGAGACCGAGGGCGCCGTGGATGAGATCCATGGTGCGGTCGGCCAGGACACTGAACTCGTCGAAGAGTTCGGTCATCGTCTCGCGGAAGCCCGGCAGGTCGCGGGGCCAGCGGTTACGGGCGTCGATGGCCGGCACCGTGGGGTCGAGGAAGTCGAAGACCTCCTTGTTGTCCCGCTTGCGTTTGGTGAGTTCGCGATCGAAGTAACCCATGGGGTTCTCGAGGTCGCGGACGATCTCGTTCTTGACGGACCGGTCGGCGTCGAAGAAGCGCTCGGTCTGACGCCAGGTTCGGTCGATCAGGTCGTCGAGTCCGTGCCCGCTGAGCAAGAAGAAGCCGTGGTCCCGACACGCGGCGTCGAGCGCCTCCAGGGAGGTGGCGGTGGGATCGGAGATGTCGACGGTGGGCACGGAGAGCACGGGCCATGTTGCCACACCGACCGCGACCCGTACACGGGCGAGAGTTCGTCACGGGACGGCCCCTCGAGCCCTGTACGCCGGCTCGGCCATGGGTAAGAATGTCCCCCGTGATCCACCATTACCTCGCCGCCCGCGCCGAACTCGAAGGCCCGGGATCCCCGTTCGCCACCCACATGACCACCATCCGCGGATTTCCCGCCAAGTCGTACGTGGCGGCCCCGCCGACGATGCGGGCCATTTGGGAGACCACGGCCGTGCACGGGGACAAGGACTACCTCGTGTACGAGGACGAGCGGTACACCTACGCCGAGGTTCACGCCCAGGTTCGCAAGTTGGCCGCCTACCTGGTGGACAACGGCGTCACCGTCGGTAGCCGAGTGGCCATCGCCATGCGCAACTATCCCGAGTGGGTCGTGGGTTACTGGGCCGGCGTGTCGGTCGGTGCCGCGGTGGTCGGCATGAACGCGTGGTGGACCGCTCCCGAGATGGAGTACGCGCTGAACGACAGCGAGCCCCGCGTGTTGATCGCCGACGACGAGCGTCTGGAGCGTCTGTCCCAGATGCCCAGTCAGCGCCCGATGCACATCATCGCCGTGCGCACCCAACGGGCCATTCCCGGTGAGGGCACCACGTGGGACGCGATCATGTCGATGCCCGACCCGGGCGCGCTGCCCGCCGTCGAGATCGACACCGACGACGACGCCACGATCTTCTACACGTCGGGCACCACCGGCTTCCCGAAGGGTGCGCAGTTGACCAATCGTGGTTCGGTGCACAACATCTTGAACATCGCCGTCATGACCACGGCCGTGGCAATGGCAGAGCAGAAGGCCATCGCCGCCGGTGACGTTCCGCCGCCGCCGCCCGCTCCGGCCGCGCTCCCGGCCTCGTTCATGGCCCCCACCCCGTTGTTTCACGTGACGGCCTGCAACTGCATCCTGCATCCGGCCACCCTCACCGGCGGCAAAGTCGTGCTGATGTACAAGTGGGATCCGGGTCGGGCGCTCGAGCTGATCGAACGGGAGAAGGTCACCAACTTCTCCGGTGTTCCCACCATGAGTCGCGAGATGCTGATGCACCCCGACTGGAACAAGCGCGACACGTCCTCGTTGGCCGGACTCGGCGGCGGTGGTGCGGCGCTCCAGCCCGACCTGGTGCACAAGATCGCCGGAGCCCTCAAGCACGGTCAGCCGTCCACCGGCTACGGCATGACCGAGACCCACGGCATCATCACCGCCAACTCGTCACGTTGGTTCGTGGCCAAGCCCGAGTCGTGCGGGCCCGCCGTTCCCACTCTCGAGACCAAGCTGGTCGACGAGGAGGGGCGCGACCTTCCGCCGGGTCCGAACACCATCGGCGTCCTGTGCGTGCGGGGTTCGGTCACCATCAAGGGCTACCTCAACCGTCCCGAGGCGACCGCCGACACCATCAAGGACGGTTGGCTCAACACCGGTGACATCGCGCGTATCGACGAGGACGGGTTCATCTACATCGTCGATCGGGCCAAGGACATGGTCATCCGCGGTGGCGAGAACGTGTACTGCAGCGAGGTGGAGACCGCGATCTACCACCACGACGCCATCGCCGAGGCCTGCGTTTTCGGCATTCCCGAGGAGCGTCTGGGTGAGGAAGTGGCGGCGGTCCTGGTTCTGCGCCCCGGTGCGACCCTCACCGAGGACGAACTGCGGGGGTTCCTGGCGGCCAGCCTGGCCAAGCACAAGATCCCCACCAAGATCTGGTTCCGCACCGAGCCCATCCCGCGCAACGCGAACGGCAAGTTCCTGAAGCGCGAGTTGAAGAAGGAACTCACCGGCTCCTGAGTGTCCGGCGGGTCAGACCGCCGCGCACTCGCCGTCGACCTCGCGCACCGCGATGTCGACGGTGTCCAACTGGACCACGATCCGCACCGCGGTGTCGGCCGTGCCGGCGTTGATGGACTCGAGGATCAACTCGCACAGTCCCACCCCGTCGAAGCTTTCGGCGCCGGCGAAGTCGAGGACGACGTCCGTGTAGCCCGAAGCTCCGGTGAGCGACGTGGAACTCACGTAACCGCCGGGGAAAAGGTCACTGCCGTTCGCCTCGACGTAGTCCGAGATGTCCCCGGTCTCCATGTCGTCGAAGATGTAGGCGCCGTTGCTGCCCGGCTCGGCGATGGTGTCGGTGGAGATCGTGGACCCCTCGTCCTCGGGCGCGATCCCGCACGTCTCGGAGCTGAACTTCTCGATCAACTCGCCGGCCGCGATCACCTCGGGATCCATCATGATCTCCATGATCTTGCTCATGGCGTCGGGATCGTTCTCGTCGAGGTTCTCGAGAGCCGTCATCACCGGGACCAGGGCCAGCATCGCGTCACGCAGTTCGTCCGACGGGGCGGCGTCGGCCAACTCCTCGACGGTGGCCACCACCGCGGCCATGTCGTCCGCGCTGGGATCCATCCCGTCGAGCGCCTCGACTTTGGCGCAGAACTCCTCGTTCGACAATGCGGTGCCCGAGCCCGAGCCCGAGTCGTCGCCTCCGCACGACGCGCCCGCCAGGGCGAGGCACAGGGCGAAAGTGGTCAGGGATCGGGTGGGGTTTCTCATGCCCGCACAGTACCGATCGCGACCGTCGGCTCGGGGTGATGCGTTTGTAACGGTCGCTACAGTGATTTCGTGGGCTACCGACACGATCGCGACGACATCATCCGCGCCGGGATCGACGTCGTGCGGGCCGAGGGCCTGGCCTCGTTGTCGTTCGGCAAGGTGGCCAAGTCGCTCGGCATCTCCGATCGCATGGTGGTGTACTACTTCCCGACCAAGGACGTGCTGATCACCTCGATCGTGACGGCGATGGGAGCCGAGTTGCAGGTGTTGCTGGAGGGCGCGTTCGCGAGCGAGGCGACTCCGGACGAGTTGTTGCGCGCGGCGTGGCCGATTCTGGCCAGCAGCAGGGTGGACGCGCTGATGGCGGTCTACTTCGAGGTGGTCGGTCTGGCGAGCGCGCGCAAGGAGCCGTTCGTGGCCTTGGCGGCCGAGTTGGTGGAGTCCTGGGTGGCGTGGATCAGCGAGTTGATCCGGGGCGACGGCCCGGCGGAACGTCGACGTCTGGCTTGGTCGATCGTGGCGCGAATCGACGGGCTGCTGATGGTGCGTCAGGTGTGCGGGGCCCGCGCCGCCAACGAGGCCGCCCGGGCGTTGGGCATCATCGACTGATGCCGGGCCGGGCGCGAGGTCGTCAGGCCAGAGCGGCCATCTGGGTGGCGAACACGTTCATGTCGAAGTAGTCGCGCCAGTGGGTGATCTTGCCGTCACGAACGGTGAAGACCCCGGTGACGGGCAGCTCGACCCAACCGTTGGCCAGACGATGACGGTCGAGGCGTTCGACGAACACCGTGTCGGCGTTGGTGGCGGTGGTGCGCACGATGAACTCGTTGCGGGTGACGCCGGCGAAGGCCGGGACGAGCACCGCGCGCATTCCGTCGGGTCCGATCACGGTGCCGGCCTCGAAGCCGAAGGGGACGTTGACGTACTCCATGTCGTCGGCGACGAATTTCACGGCCTCCTCGACGTCGTTGCCCTCGAAGGAGCGAAAGAAGTCGAGGACGGTGCTCAGGGGATCGCTCGTGTTCATGCGGCGTTTCCTTTCCGGCGGGGGAGTGTGTTCGCCGACACCAATTGGTCGGAGACGAGAATGGCGGCCAGCCCGAACAGAATCAGAGCCGCGACGTTGGCGAGTGCGGCGCCCTCGTGCCCGTAGACGTCGGGCCACAACCCGACGAACAAGCCGTCGAAGGTGACGGCGCCCGCACTGGCGATCACCACGAACCGACGACGATCGAGCGTCAAGCGATCGGCGAGGTATCGCAGGATCGCCACCGTCACCGGTCCGAGGGCGGCGGCCAGGGCGTACAGACCGAGTTTGGGCGCGGTCCGCGACAGCGCGTCGTCGGGGAGAACGGCGAAGAAGAGCGCGAACGCCAACGCGAACACCATCCCCACCGGGTGGGCGATCCAGATTGCGCGGGTCGGGTTCCCTCGTGGCGAGGCGGGGCCGTTCGAATCTTGTGTAGTGGTCACTACAAAAATGTAACCCGATCGGATGCCGCGCGTCAAGGGTCCCGGGTCGGTGTTGCGGGGTGTTTGTTGACGAAAGACGGCGGTTCGGGGTCGAGGTTTCGTATCCTTTACAACCCTGTGACTACGAAACCGACCGCCGCCTTTTCCATCGCCCTCGACTGCCAGTTGGACAACGTTCCGGGCACCCTCGGACGCCTCTGCACCGCCATCGGCGAGGCCGGGGGCAACATCGGTGCTCTCGACGGTTTCGACGTGCGGGGACCCGTGTTGCGCCGCAGCCTGGTGGTGCACTGTCGCGACGAGGCCCACCAGGCCAAGGTCGTCGACGCGGTGAAGAAGCTCTCGGGCGTCACCCTGCTCGATTGGTGGGACCGCACCTTCAAGATGCACGAGTCGGGCAAGATCCACGTGCTCTCCACCGCGCCGGTGAACGATCGCGACGACCTGTCGATGGCCTACACCCCCGGTGTGGCCCGGGTGTGCACCGCCATCGAGAACAACCCCGCCCTGTCGCACGAGTACACCATCCGTAAGAACACCGTGGCCATCGTGAGCAACGGCACCGCGGTGCTCGGTCTGGGCGACATCGGTCCCGAGGGCGCCATGCCCGTCATGGAGGGCAAGGCCCTGCTGTTCAAGGAGTTCGGCGGCGTCGACGGGTTCCCGGTGTGCATCAACGCCTCCACCGCCGACGAGGTGGTCGATTTCGTGCAGCGCATCGCGCCCACCTTCGGCGGCATCAACCTCGAGGACATCAAGGCCCCGGAGTGCTTCGAGATCGAGGAGCGTCTGCGTGCCAGCCTCGACATCCCGGTCTTTCACGACGACCAGCACGGAACCGCGGTCGTCACCTTGGCCGCCCTGTGGAACTCGCTGAAGATCACCGGTAAGAAGATGGAGGACCTCACGGTCGTCATCGCCGGCGTGGGTGCCGCGGGTGTGGCCATCGGCAAGATCCTGCTGAACGCCGGTGTGGGCGACGTGATCGGTTGCGACCGCGTGGGCGCCATTTACACGGGCCGTGGCGAGATGAACTCGGCCAAGGAATGGTTCGCGGAGAACACCAACCGCTCGCGTCGCATGGGAACCATCAGCGACATCATGAAGGGCTCCGACGTGTTCGTCGGAGTGAGCGGACCCGACCTCATCACGGCGGCCGACGTCCGCTCGATGGCCAAGGACCCCATCGTGTTCGCCATGGCGAACCCGAACCCCGAGATCCGTCCCGAGCAGTGTGACGGGTTGGCGTCGGTCATGGCCACCGGTCGCAGTGACTACCCCAATCAGATCAACAACGTGTTGGCGTTCCCCGGCATCTTCCGCGGGGCGCTCGACGCCCGCGCCACCGACATCACCGAGGGGATGAAGCTGGCCGCCGCCATCGCCATCGCCGAGTCGGTGACCGACGCCGAGTTGAAGCCCGAGTTCGTGGTGCCGTCGGTGTTCGACCGTTCGGTGGTGGCCCGCGTGGCTCCCGCCGTGGCCGCCGCCGCCGTGGCCGATGGTGTGATCCGCAAGAGCTGAACATGGGTTTCGACCTGCGAATCGAACGCGTGGTTCCGATCAGCGCCGACGAGCTGTACGCGGGATACGTCGACACCGAGCTGTTGAAGCAGTGGTTCACGCCGGCACCGTGGCGCACCACCGAGGCCGAGGTCGACGCCGTTCCCGGAGGGATCTTCCGCACGGTGATGTGCGGTCCCGACGGCGAGCGCAACGAGGGCACGGGATGCGTTCTCGACGCCCGTCCCGGTCGGAGGTTCGCGTGGACCAACCTGATGGGGCCGAATTTCGAACCGCTCCGACTCGGAGAAGGCGAGTTCGGGTTCACGGTCACGATCGATGTCGAACCGGTCGGAGAGGGGGCCCGGTATTCGGCGGTCGTGCGCCACGTGGACGAGGCGGGCATGCGCACGCACGACGAGATGGGCTTCCACGACGGCTGGGGGGCGGCGCTCGATCAGTTGGTCGAACTGATGATCCGACGTCGCGGCTGATCCGGAACGGTTCGACACGCGAATGAACGGGGTCGCCTGGGCGTTGTTGGGGTTGGCGGCGGTCATGTCGCTCGCCGATTGGCTGGCCGTGGCCCGCGACAACGCCGTGCTGGAATACGTCAGCAAGCCCTTGGCCACGGTGGCCTTCGCGCTGTTCGCGGTGTCCGTCGACGTGGAGCACACCGCCTCGTGGGCGTGGTTGGTCGTGGCCCTGGTGTTCTGCCTGTTCGGTGACGTGTTCTTGATGTTGCCGGGGAACCGGTTCGTGCCGGGACTGGCCTCGTTCGCCGTGGCCCAGGTGATGTTCGCCATCGGGTTCGCCGTGGGGGAGACGAGCGGGGCGCGTTGGCTGGTGGCCGCCGTGATCGCGGTTCCGGTGGCCTCGCTGTTGGCGCGACGTTTCGTGGGGGCGATCCGTCGTTCGGGGCAC
>VFQT010000315.1_pt1 | contig 74410 bp, 75 predicted proteins | sample 3512381 | NCBI WGS metagenome assembly VFQT01 (sample SAMN10412376, study PRJNA504923) | tailings metagenome | isolation source: Relicate 2 Philex TSF3 active mining site | place: Philippines: Tuba, Benguet | collected 2017-08-29
ATGCAGATGGAGCAGCAAGCTCTGGTGCATTCGTAGGACGTCAAGTTGGTTACACAATCGCTGACGTTGTCGCGAAGTGCGTATGGGGTCTAACAATTCTTAAGATCGCTCGCATGAAGTCCATTGCAGAAGGCATGAAGGACGATCACTAAGAAGTAATGAAATGAAGTAAATAAAGTAGTAGTAAAGATAGGGCCCGGGAAACCGGGCCCTATTTCTTTTTCAGACAATTATTCTGCGCTTATGGCATCAAGTAGAGATTGCTGCAACCAACCAATCCAGGAATAGACCGCATAAACCGCTTTCATGGGATCAGACTCAATCATTAACTCATACTTTTTATGTAGAGATTCACTGTTGTTTGCATCAGAATCATCATTGACGCCATCAGATTGACCTGGTTTTCCTCTTTCATCACCAAATCCCAGTCTTACCGCAAGCGCAATACGCAAATCATTTAATCCCCCAAGCCATGCCATTGCATCAGCACTGGGAAACCTCACCTCTATCTTTCCCTTATCCAGCGGAATATCTCCATTCCAATCCTCGTCTTGAGGAAGTAAGGCTTCATAAATCAAATGCGCGTGAGCTTTTTTCTTTTCCCGCAGACCATGCTCGGTATAGCGACGAAACTCGCCCGCCTCTTGGTCATCATCATAGGCGCTCGGCAACAATCGCCTTAAGACCGGGTCTTCTGGTGGAAGCTCCGAACTTGAAAATCCAATCACCTGCAAAAGTGGGTCAACTTGATGTTCTTGCCCATCGCCATCAGCCAAGAGCTCAATTAGTTGCTCCGTTAAATTAATTAAAACATGAGCTTCTTGAGAAGTGAAAACGATTGATAACTCATCATTTTCTTGTCGACGAAATGTAGACATTTAAGGCACCTTAATTTTCATGATTCATCATCACGCTGCACGGTAGCCCACAATCCATATTCATGGAGCCGTTGCACATCTCGCTCCATCTCTTCTCTAGTACCTGAGCTAACAACCGCTTTGCCCTCATTATGAACTTTTAACATCAGTTCTGTTGCTCGCTCTTTTGAGTATCCGAACAAAACCATAAACACATGGGTCACGTAGCTCATTAAGTTAACTGGGTCATCCCAAACTACGCAGACCCATGGGCGATCGGCACGTAAATCAAATTTGATTTCAGATTCAGTTAAAGTCCCGGTGGCCATCTGATTTAAGGATTTTGACTAATTGTTACTTGGATTCATCTTCAGGGCCCTTACGTAGCCCAGCATGAATCTCTTTACAGGTTGGACAGATAGGAAATTTTTTTGGATCGCGAGAAGGAATCCATTTCTTGCCGCAAAGTGCAGTCACAGGCTTTCCAGATACAGCTGACTCCACGATCTTGTCTTTACGTACATAATGCGAAAAACGCTCATGATCTCCCGACTCTAAATCTTCGCGATTTTCTTCCCTTAACTGCTCATCAGTAACCGATTCGGTCAAGGTGTCGGTGTCGCTCGAGATGCCTTTGCCTCTTGTAAACAGCCCCATCTTCCAATTTGGATGATCGCTCCGGTTGCCCATATTCCAATAATAAAGCTATCTATCCGGTACAGAAGTGGTAGCCAATCGGTTTCGAAGTGGTCTAGAGGCGGTATCGAATGAGTCCAAAAGCCAACTAAAGCAAGGCCAGCTAACTCGCGCGCCGTAAGATAAGCGGGTGAAGGATCTTCTCAAGACTGAGCATCTATCTCGTGGCGATGTTGAGCTGTTGCTAGAAACCGCCGCAAGGTTCTCGGTAGATCAGACCGCGGCTTCAAACACCCTCGCTCACAAAACGGTAGCGATTTACATGTCCAAGCCATCTACCAGAACCAGACTTGCCTCTGAAACCGCTGTTGCACATCTCGGCGGTACCCCGGTTTTTCTTCGCGGCGACGAGTTGCAGATTGGTCGTGGCGAAACAATCGCCGATACCGCAAAAGTTATTAGTCAATTCTGTAGCGCGCTATTGATTCGCACCTATTCTCAAAGTGAAGTTGATGAGCTTGGCGCTAATGCGACTATTCCGGTTATTAATGGATTAACTGATTACGATCATCCAACTCAGGTGTTGGCCGACTGGATAACGATCAGAGAGAAATTTGGAACTGATATTTCGGGTCGTAAGTTTGTTTATTTTGGAGACGGAAACAATGTCACCACAGCTTGGTTAATGATGGGCGCAATTTTGGGCGCGCATGTAGTTGCAGCAACCCCTGAAGGTAAATGGGCACCTGATAATCTAGTTGTCGAAACAGCTAAGAGAATTGCAAAGGAAAATGGTGGATCCATCGAAGTGGTCCATGATCCAATCGCTGCTGCTAAAGATGCATCTGTGCTTTACACCGATGTTTGGATGTCAATGGGTGATCCAGAAGCAGAGCGCGCAGAAAAAGAGTTGGCGCTAAAGCCATTTAAAGTCACCGAGAGTTTGTTGGCACAAGCCGCATCAGATGGAATCTTCATGCACTGCTTGCCGGCACACCGCGGCGAAGAGGTTGATGCAAGTGTCATAGATGGCCCGCGTTCGGTAATCTGGCGAGAAGCCTTTCATCGCCGGACGACTATTCAATCTATTATTTTTCACCTAGTTCGCGGGGAGCTTAAGGGCTAGGCTGAGGCCATGCGCGTTGCGGTTCCATCTGAAACTAAAGCTGGCGAAAAACGTGTTTCTTTACTTCCGGACATCATCTCCAAGCTCACTAAAGCTGGTTTAGAGGTTGTAATTCAAGCTGGAGCTGGAAATCATGCCGGAGCACTTGATGCAGATTATAAAAATGCCGGAGCCATTATTTGTCAGGCTTCAGATATCGGTAAAGAGCTCAGCAGCGCAGATGTAGTTGTTTCAGTTCAACCATTAAATTCATCGGTCGCCTCCACTTTGAAAAAAGGTGCGATCACAATTTCATTTTTGTCGCCTTCGAATGCCAGTGACTCAATTGATGCATTAGCAAAAGCTGGCGTGACCGCGATTTCATTAGAGGCGGTTCCTCGCATTTCGAGAGCACAGTCGATGGATGCGCTTACATCACAGGCGCTTTGTGCTGGATATAAGGCAGCTTTAGTAGGTGCCGAGCTTTCCCCAAGATTCTTCCCACTCTTAATGACAGCAGCCGGAACTGTTACACCTGCAAATGTTTTGGTTTTGGGAGCGGGTGTTGCTGGACTTCAAGCAATAGCAACTGCAAAGAGATTAGGTGCTGTGGTTTCCGCCTACGATGTGCGTCCTTCTTCAGCTGATGAAGTTAAATCAATGGGTGCCACATTTATCGAATTGGAACTTGAAGCTCTTGAAGGTGCCGGTGGTTATGCCCGGGAAATGACCGAGGAGCGTGCAGCTAAGCAACGTGAATTGTTGAAGCCGCATATTTCTAAATCACATGTTTTGATTACAACCGCTGCGGTTCCTGGGCGACCAGCACCGAGATTAGTTACTAAAGAAATGTATGACGCTATGGCACAGGGATCTGTAATCGTTGATTTGGCCGCTGAGAGTGGTGGAAATGTCGAAGGTTCAAAACCAGGTGAGGTAATAATCACTGAAAACGGTGTGAAGATTTGGGGCGGGAAAGATGTGCCGAGTCAGCTTCCATTCCATGCCTCTTATCTTTACTCCCGGAATGTGGTGAATTTGCTGTTGTTGATGACCAAAGAGGGCGTAGTTACCCCTGATTTTTCCGATGAAATCATTGATGCCGCTGCTCTCACCCATGATGGCGTAAAGCGAAAGGGTGCTTAGTAATGGACTTAGTCGCGATAGTTACGATCTTTGTTTTGGCGGTATTTGTGGGATTTGAAGTTGTTTCGAAAGTCTCCTCCACATTGCACACCCCGCTTATGAGCGGTGCAAACGCTATTCATGGTGTGATTTTGGTCGGCGCGATAATCGTGGCAGATCACAGTGAAACAAATTTGGAGTTGGGCCTTTCGGTTGCCGCCATTGTTTTAGCAACCATAAATATGGTCGGCGGATTTGTAGTAACTGATCGCATGTTAGAGATGTTTAAAGGTAAGTCTGGGGCGGGTAAATCTGGGACGGGTAAATCCGACGCGGGTAAGCCTGGGGCGGATAAATCGGACGGTGCCAAGTAATGAGCCGCACTATTTATGACCTAATCGGCTTAAGCGCTGGAGTGATGTTTATTTTGGCGCTAAAAGGATTGTCGCATCCAAGAACAGCACGGCGTGGAAATCTTCTTGGCGCACTGGGAGCTGCCGTTGCAACTTTTGCCGTGTTTTTCTATGCGCCCGAGGGTTCCGAACTGCCTTTAAATAATCTTGGCTGGATTGTCGGTGCGATTGCATTTGGAGTTGTGGTTGGAGTTCCTGCAGCTCGTCGGGTTCAAATGACCGCAATGCCGCAACTTGTGGCCCTATTTAACGGTGTTGGCGGTGGCGCTGCAGCGCTCGTGGCCATTGTTGAGTATTTAAAGCTTGGCGATAGTGCATCTACCGGAGTAGTTATTGCAACAGTCTTTACTGTTTTGGTCGGATGCGTTTCCTTCTCTGGATCAATAATCACATTTTTAAAGCTTCAGGAACTTATGACTACCCGCCCAGTTGTTTTCCCGGGTGGAAGGTTCTTGATCGCAGCAACTTTGATCGGAACTGTTGCTAGCTCGGTTTGGGTGGTTGATTCACTTGGCACTACCCCGCTGCTGGTTTTAGCTGGACTTTCGCTGTTATTTGGCGTCCTCTTTGTTCTTCCGGTTGGTGGCGCGGACGTGCCAATCGTTATCTCCTTACTAAATGCATTTACTGGCTTAACCGTTGCAGCCGGTGGCTACGTATTGGATACAACTCTGCTGATTATTGCGGGAACTTTGGTGGGCGCTTCGGGAACCATCTTGACCAGATTGATGGCTGAAGCGATGGGTCGCTCACTATTTGGAACCTTGTTTGGGGCATTTACTGCAAAGCCTCAAGAAGCGGGCGCAGCCGCTGAGTCTCGTCCAGTGAAATCTGGAACCCCTGATGATGTTGCAATTTTGCTTAACTATGCGCGCCGTGTAGTGATTGTTCCGGGATTTGGTTTAGCGGTAGCGCAGGCACAACATACGGTGCGTGAACTTGCTGATTTATTAACGGCAAAGGGAATAGATATCGCCTATGGAATTCATCCAGTTGCAGGTCGTATGCCTGGACATATGAACGTGCTTTTGGCGGAGGCAAATGTGCCGTATGAGCAGCTTTCTGAAATGGATGAGGTTAATCCAACATTCCCGCAGACTGATGTGGCATTAATAATTGGTGCAAATGATGTGGTAAATCCTGCTGCCAAAACTACCCCGGGTTGCCCAATTTACGGAATGCCAATCTTGGATGTTTCACAGGCCGGTAATGTGATTTTTCTGAAGAGATCAATGCGTCCTGGTTTTGCCGGAATTGAAAATGAGTTGTTATTTGATTCAAAGACTACCTTGTTGTTTGGAGATGCCAAGGCTTCACTAACAAAGGTTGTAAGCGCACTTAAAGTTCTTTAGAAGTTATATAGCCCTCGTAACTCCTTTATTTGCTGTGTTTGCTGTGTTTGCTGTGTTTGCTGTGTTTGCTGTGTTTGCTGTGTCTGATTCAAACTTGTCTAATTAGGATTTAGCACAAGCTTGTTGAAAACTTTTTGGCTTTGTCACCGCATCCATCCAGTATTTCCCCGTGCGCATATCTCTTGATAAACCAACCGAAGAGCAGCTAATTGAGCTCCTGCACCAGCCCGGTGGATATGAGGCTTTGGGTCATTTGATATCAATTAACCCAGAGAGCTTAACTTCGGCCGGGAAAATTGATTATTTGGCTGCGCTTGAGAAGCAAAACTCATGGTTGGCAGCTCTTATCCAGCGTGCGACCCTCGCAATCGCGGGCTCTCAGCCATCTGAAAGTGAGAACATGTGGGAAGGGGTTGATGAAGGAGAGCGCGAAGATGTTGCAACCGCCTTACGACTATCTACTAACACTGCTCAATCCCGTATCGATGTTGCAAGAGTTTTGACCAACCACTTACCTGCTACATGTGAGGCACTGGCCAATGGCGACATTTCACCTAGTCACGCAACTTTAATCGCTCGTGAATCCTCCGAAGCAATAAGAAGGGGGATTTCAACTGAGGATCTTATAAAAATCGAGGGTAAGGCATTAGCCCATGCAGAGTTTCATACCCCTGCCCAAGTTGGCAGAAAGTTACGCTCTCTTTTTGCACAAGCCTCTCCTGATTCATTTGAAGAAACGGTGGCTATCGCGCGAGATACAAGATCAGTCCGTATGTATCCAGAAAGTGATGGCATGGCCACGATAATTGCTTTGCTTCCTGTCGAGGATGCTCAGACGGTTATGCTCGCTATTAATTCTCTTGTCTCACTAAAAGATTTAAAGTTTTCCGAAAAAGTTAATGGTCAAAATTCTTGCAACTCTAGTCAGATTAATTCCAGCCAGATTAATTCCAGCCAGATTAATTCCAGCCAGATTAATTCCAACCAGATTAATTCCAACCAGATGAATTCCATTAAGATGAATTCCAGTCAGATAACAAATATCGCGAATCGTAATGATGGATTAACCAAACGCAACATTGAAATGAAAAGAGCAGATGCTTTGTCGGAAATTTGCGGAGATCTATTGGCCCGAATTTCAGATGAATATCAGCCGCACCGTCGCCCAGTTTCAATTAATATAACCATGGATCTTCACACCGCACTTGGGCTAGCGGATAACCCAGCAGAGTTGGCAGGGTATGGACCAATACCAGCATCGATTGCTAGACAGTTGGCTAGCGACGGAAAATGGCGGAAATTTATAACAGATCCCGGCACGGGAAATCTCTTAAGTTTTGGCAGAGAGAGCTATATTCCTCCCCAATCTTTAGCTGATTTCATCGCCGCTCGGGATCGAATTTGCAGATTTCCCGGCTGTAGTCAGCCAGCTCGCGTTTCCGATATAGATCACGCTATTCCTTGGGAAGATGGTGGTGAAACCTCAGCCGAGAACCTTGGCTTACTGTGCAGACGCCATCACAGAATGAAAACTCATGACGGTTGGCGGCTTCAAAGCAATCCCGATGGTTCATGCAACTGGGTCTCCCCTGCCGGGAAGGAGATTTTCGTGCCTGCCAGACCTATAAATGAATCTGCGTGAAAACTGATACTTACTTGTTAGCTCCCGGAATAACATGTCTATGAGCTCTCGGAAAGCATGAAGAAAAGCTCTCGGAATAACATGTTTATGAGCTCTCGGAAAGCATGAAGATAAGCTCTCGGAATAACATATTTATCAGCTATCTAAATAATACGTTTATCGGCTCTCCAAATGACATGCCATATTTCAGATTTTGGGTCTAGCATTCCTATATGGAGTCCTTGGCTTTACTAGTAGCGATTATCTTGTCGGTCGCTATTGTGGGAGGTCCGTTGTCACTGTTGTTTGCGTTTCTATACCAAAGAAATAGTAGGAAGTTTTTCAATAGAAGCGTTTTTAAAACTCGCCTTTTTTTGATTCTTACAATCTTATTTGCTGTTCCCGCTATATTGGTCGGAATTCGACTACTTACTCTAGACATAGCCTTTGGCGGAAAATTTTTTGGGGGTCTTGGAGTTCTAACCGGGGCTTCATCTCTCTATAAAGTATTTGAAAGTAAATTTAGAAGTCACTAGTTCTTAATGCCGAGAATGTAATCGGAGCAGCTCAGAAATATAGATCAATCGCCGCTCTAATTTTATGTAGCGCAAATCAACCGCTGGTGGAGGTGCCGGGAATCGAACCCGGGTCCTTCGACACTGATACAGGGCTTCTACGGGCGTAGTGTGCTAATCGCTTTCTCAGTCCCGGTTCTCACGCACACAAGTAACCGACGAACTCAGTTGTGTTTGATTTCCTTTCCGACAGTCACAACGCTATCGGTTAGTAAGCTCTCTATCGACGTTGGCACCTGAGGCGAGAGCAAGCTCAGGACAACGGATTACAGCGCTCGCTTAGGCAGCGAGATCGTAATCAGACGAAGTTTTATCTGCGTCTGTATTTATGCACGGGTTTTTGTGGTTAACGAGATCATCCCGGCTTCCTCGGCCCGCTTCCCCTGGCTCAACAATCGAAGTCGAGACCGTTCACCCCCGCGATTAACGTGGATTAGAAGCTGAATGAGAATTGTACGTCAGTAAAAACACAACCAACAACCAAGATATTCCCGCTCGCATACAACCAAGATATTCCCGCTCGCATACAACCAAGATATTCCCGCCCACAACCAACAACCAAAATATTACCGCCCACAACCAACAACCAAGATATTCCCGCTCGCATACAACCAAGATGTTCCCACTTCTCTATCTAGCCAGCCAAAACTATGGGTTGGCCACAACCTGATTTAAAGGTCAAAACCGCATCACAAGATGACTCTGAAGATGACCTCAGTACTCTCTTTTTCCCGTTGAGTAACTATCTAGGCAAAAGCAATTTCCACATAAAACTAATCTCACTCAAAACTGATTTTGCCCGGGAAACTTCCTTCATGCACAACTACTTTTTACTAATTAAATCTCTGTCTAGGGTTTTTAATATTTCCCAAGGCAAAATGAGAGTCAGTCGTCGAATCCGCCTCGTCGAGAACCACTGCCTTTACCTGAGGAGCGACGAGATAGTTCTCGATCAACCTCTCGACTAGCCTGCTTTTCCATCAAAGTAGCTCGCTTGTCATGGGCCTTTTTGCCACGTGCTAATCCCAATTCAACTTTGGCTTTTCCATCACTGAAATACAACGAAAGTGGAATCAAGGTGACGCCACCCTCTTTTAATTTTCCAATCAACTTTGAAATCTCTTTTTTATTTAAAAGAAGCTTTCTTTTACGACGGGGTTCGTGATTTGTCCATGATCCCTCGTTGTATTCAGGTATATGAATTCCATTAAGCCAGAGCTCTCCATCCTCTACAGCCGCATACCCATCAGTGAGAGTCGCTCTTCCGGCTCGGAGAGATTTAACTTCGGTGCCCATCAAAACCAATCCAGCCTCAAAAACCTCATCAATGAAATAGTCATGACGCCCCTTCTTATTCTGGGCAATCAATTTCTTTCCTATTTCCTTAACCACGGGCCAAGGGTATCGAGTTTACGGCTCACTTATCTGCGAACATTCAGGCCGCAATTAAGTTTTACAGGTTAGGCACAACTCCCACTTATTTCTTCGCAATTAGAGAAGCCAATCCACCGAGTACTTGAAGCGACTTTTCCCCAATTTGAGATGCTGGAACTTCGAGATCTGGAGTTATGCCAACTTCATCAATTACTCGACCACTTGGTGTTCGATAAAGCGCAACAGTTAACTCAATTTTTGAGCCATCGCCAAGAGTGACAAACTCCTGAACCGAGCCTTTTCCATAGCTGCGCTCTCCCACTACTACGCCACGATTTCTATCCTGAAATGCTCCCGCCAGAATTTCAGCTGAACTCGCAGTATTTCGATTTATCATCACAATTACTGGGGCCGTGACTGGATCCGGATTTGATGCTTTAAATAGGCGCTCTGCTCCGCTTACTTGGTATGAGACGATTACACCTTTTTCAATAAAAATCTCCGCAACTTTAACCGCCTCTTCAATCAGCCCTCCGGGATTGTTGCGTAAATCAAGAATCACTCCAGAGTCGAATTTCAGATTTTCAAGAGCGGCCTTTACATCTTCTGCAGTTCCTGAGCTAAATGATGTTATTTCAATAAAGGCAATTCCGTCACTAACCTGGCTAGCCTCAACGGTCCTAACCGCAACTTTCTTAGTCGATAAGCTAACTAGAACCTTTTTATCATCTCTGGAAACCACAAGTTCAATTCGTTTTCCTACGGCACCTCTTATCAAGGCAATAACTGAAGTTAACGATGCCCCTCGGACATCTGTTCCATTCACCTCTAGAACCTGATCGCCTACCAAAAGATTTGATTTCTCTGCAGGTGATCCAACTTGGATAGAGGAAATCTTTATCTGGCCGCCTCGAGATTTACTAAGCCACACTCCGACGCCTGTGAACATACTCGAGCTCTGCTCGCGCAACACCTGTAAAGCGCTCTTGGGAAAGTAATTGGCCCATTCATCTCCAGTGGCCTTCAATACACCTTCAATAGCAGCCCGCTCCAGAACTCTACGATCGAGCTCCTTTGCTCCTGTGTTCAAAATTGTTTCGATTGCGTTGTCGACGAGTGCATCACTATTTCGAGTTCCAACTTCGACTCCGATAGCAAATATTAATCCAGCCGAAATTGCCGCAATAGAGCCCTGTCTAATCTTGTTTCCAGCGGTTATATTCCCGCTAGCTACTCGTCTTGGTCCTTGATTAATAGCTGAGGTTAATTCGCTATTTAAGTCTTGATTTAAGTTAACTTCGACTTCGCGTGTTTTGATCTTTGCGGAAGCTGTTTTGTTTAAATTCTGCTGGCCACGTATTACGGTTGGGCGACTCTTATTATTTTTCGATGAGGAACTGATAGATGGCTTAGTTGATGGCTTAGTTGATGGCTTAGTTGATGGCTTAGTTGATGGCTTAGTTGATGAACCGCCTCTTGCCTTCTTGTCTTGCAAACCAGCCACTTGTTAATTCCTTCTATCTGCACCAGAGCTTTGGGGAGTTTAAGCCAGGACAATTCTGCATGTTAAAGCTGATATCTACAACTCACTTTGACGAGCGAATCGAGCAGGCTCAGACCGCTTTGATGCAATTGCTGTAGGCGCAAGTTGGATGAGCTCCTTTCTTGCACCCAAAAGACAGCCGTACTTATAACGGCAGTAGTCTTTAAACCTTTAGATATTTGCGAAGCGTTAAGACTGAGGCCAACGAAGAAACCACGATTCCGGTGGCTAATAAATAAGCTGACGCTAACCAAACATCACTCCAGGTGAAGAAATTAGTAAATGTGAGCAAAGGTGCGATTCGATCGTCAATTACAAACTTCAAACCAGAGAGAAGTCCGACAGAAAAACCCCAACCTAAGATCGCAGAAAAAACGCCCTCAAGAATGAAAGGCAGTTGAATCGAAAAGGAGCTAGCTCCAACCAGTTTCATAACATTGGTTTCACGTCTTCTATTGAATGCAGCAATTCTCAATGTATTACTAATTAATAGTGCAGCAGTTAAAACGCTGGCAAATCCGATTGCTAGAGCTCCATCACGAAGAACATTGAGCAATCGGAAAAACTTCTCCAATATCGACCGCTGATCTTGAACCACATCGACCCCAGGTCTGCCTGAAAAAGCACTTTGGACAACTGCGAATTGAGTTGGATCCTTTAGCTTGACTCGGAATGATTCAGGAAGCTGATTTGCAGTTACATTTTGTGAAATCGCAGAGTCTTTAAATCGCTCTTGAAACCTTTGGAATGCTTCAGTTTGAGACTCGTAATAGACGGTTTCTACTACTGGAAGCTCTTCAAGATCGCTTTGAATCTCCAAACGCTGCTCCGGGGTGACAACTCCACCAGCGCATGAAGGAGAGTCAGAGAGCGAGCCGCATAGGTAAACGGAAACTTCAATCTTGTCGTACCAATAATCCTTCATGACTCGAACCTGCGCGTTGGAAAGAAGTCCGAAACCAAGTAGAGATAGTGAAATCGCAACTGTAATGACAACAGCAAACGTCATAGTCAGATTTCGACGCAGGCCAATTCCAACCTCGCTCATGATGAATCTAGCGCGCATTGCTCACCAACTTTTCTAACTCTCTAAGGATGCTCTTCATATCAACCGGTGTATCCATAAACACCGCGGGCTTGATCACGGATTACCTGACCTTTATCCAACTCAATAACTCTTTTTCGCATCTGATCAACAATTCCCGCATCATGCGTTGCCATTACAACTGTTGTGCCTTCTCGATTAATGCGGTCCAACAGCTTCATGATGCCTACAGAGGTTGCTGGATCAAGGTTTCCAGTCGGCTCATCCGCAATAAGAATCGCCGGATTGCTGACGTAAGCTCGAGCGATTGCCACTCTTTGCTGCTCTCCACCGGAAAGCTCTCCAGGTTTACGATCTGCTTTATCCTCAAGTCCTACTAACTCCAAAACCTCTGGAACCTCGCGAGCGATTTCCTTTTTTGAAAATCCTAAAACATGCAATGTGAAGGCCACATTTTCAGCCACTGTTTTATTAGGAAGTAAACGAAAATCTTGGAAAACCGTTCCAACCTGACGACGCAACTCGGGAACTTTCCAATTGGAAAGTGTTCCTAAATCTTTTCCGGCCACATGTATCTTTCCTGATGTTGGCTTTTCTTCTCTGAGAACTAGTCGCAGAAAAGTTGACTTACCGGAACCGGAAAGACCGACTAAAAAGACAAACTCGCCTTTTTCAATATCGATGCTCACATTGTCGAGCGCAGGTCGATCCGTCTTTGGATAGACCTTGGTTACATTTTCGAAGCGAATCACGGGTGTGATTTTAGGTAGATGAAGGGTAAAAGCTCTGGAGAAACCCGCGTATTTCGAGTGAGAAAAAACTCAGATTACGCGTAACTAAAAAGAAAAATTACTTATTTTTGGCGACGCCAACGGATGCCGGCAGCTATGAATCCATCAAGCTCACCGTCTAGAACGGCTTGAGTGTTCCCGGTTTCAAAATCGGTTCGATGATCCTTAACCATTTGATATGGATGAAGCACATAGGAGCGAATCTGATTACCCCACGAACCGCTGGTGTCTCCTCGAAGTGCATCTATTTTTGCCCGCTCCTCTTGATTTCTCTTTTCAAGAAGCTTGGACTGCAATACCGCCATTGCTGTGGCACGGTTCTGAATTTGAGATCTTTCGTTCTGGCAAGACACCACAATGCCAGTTGGAATATGTGTAATTCGAACTGCGGAGTCGGTCGTATTTACCCCTTGTCCTCCAGGTCCAGATGATCGATAAACATCGACTCGAATATCTTTCTCATCAATTTCAATGTGATCACTTTGATCAACCACTGGCACAACTTCAACTCCGGCAAATGATGTATGTCTGCGATTTTGGCTATCAAATGGGGAAATGCGAACTAGTCGATGGGTTCCTTGCTCTACAGACAAAGTTCCATATGCGTAGGAGCCATTGACTCGAAAAGTAGTTGATTTAATTCCAGCTTCTTCTGCGTAAGAGGTTTCCAAAACATTGACCCCATAACTATGTTTTTCGCAATATCGGAAGTACATCCGCGAAACCATTTCCGCCCAATCAGCGGCATCTACGCCACCAGCTTCGGATCTAATTGTGACAAGGGCATCTCGATGGTCATACTCACCGCTAAGCAGAGTTTGAACTTCGAGTTCTGATATTGCTGCTGTAAGTGAATCTAATTCTTTTTCAACTTCACCCTTGGCGCCAGAATCTGATTCGGCGTCGGCCAACTCGAGCATGATCGGCAAATCCTGAATTCTGGAGCGAAGTGAAGAAACCTTATTAATAGTGGATTGAACACGTGAAAGTGCGCTTGTTACCCGCTGTGCGTTTTCTGGATCATTCCAAAGATCTGGCTCTCCGGCCTTTGCTTCAAGCTCAATCTGATCCTTTCGAAGTTTCTCTACATCTAGAACAGATTCAATGGATGCCAAAGTTGAACTCAAAGCACCTATTTCAGAGTTCAAATCGCGTTCGGCCACGGGTAAAGAATAGTGCAATATTCAAAACGATTGAACTTAATTGCTGAAGGCCAGCTTCGCGACTAGTGCTATTGCATCACTAGAGGAACTAGGTGAATGAAGAAGTAAAGTGAGTAGAGGTGCTAGGTCAATGAAGAAATAACGTGAATAGAGGTGCTAGGTCAATGAAGAAATAACGTGAATATAGGTGCTAGGTGAATGAAGAAGTAGAGTGACTAGAGGTGCTAGGTCAATGAAGAAGTAAAGTGAGTAAAGAATCTAGGTAAATATGACTGGGACACTGCTAGCGATACTGCGAAACAATTGTCACAGATATTCTATTTGTGTATGACTCTAACTTGAGGAACTTTGTCGCGAATGGCAGCAAATGCTCTTGCCTAACTTCTGCTCTTAACATACGTCCGTTGCACTGAAAATCAGTAATTTCTGGAATGGCCAAATAATCTTTGGTATTCAAGAGCTGCAATTCTCTGTAAAAAACCCTTCCGGCATCACTGCAATTTATAGGTACAAGTTGATTATCTTCACCAAACAAAGTGGAGGTAGGAACTTGGTAGTAATAAACAAATTCATCCAATTCTTGAGCAGCTTTTGAAAGTGCGGCCTCGGTTAAGTTGATCAAATCTCGTCGCGCCACGTAAGTCGAAGCTACATTTGCAATCACAAAAATCGCCAACATGGCAAGAGTAAAATAGAGCGTAATCAACGGTGTAATCGATCCTTCTTCCCTAGTGCCCATTTCTGTGATCCGCACTTTATTGACGTCCATGCTCAAATTTTTGCGGACATTATTGGTTTTCTCACTATCAACTAAATTGGCCAATAACTTTCTCATCATGATTCCAAATTCGGCATTTCACGCCATTTATCAACATACGTTCTTGCGATTGCAATAGCTTTTCTACTTTTTGAGTCACTAACGCTTTCGTTCACCTCAAAACTCCTGAAAAGTTCAAGCTCTACCAGCGAACCGGGGGTCAGGCACTTCTCTGCACCGCACTTTATGTTGTAGGTAAATCCGTACTTCCCGCCAGAGACTCTCGAATTAGAATTTTCAATTTCGGCAAATCGATCTAGAACATACTTCACTCTTGTATGTCCCATTTGAAGATCTGAAGAGGTGGCAAAGGCTCTAACCGCTTGGCGAGCTATGTGTGAAACATTTATCTCTTCACTAGCGGTGGAATGCAGGGAGTTAAAAAACAGAATAGCTGGAAGAAACAATGGAGTCGCCACCATAACAAATTCCGTTACCGCGGAGCCTTTATCATCAAACTCAATGCCACACCGACCGACCATTCTTTTCAGGAATGGAAGTTTTGAGAAAGATTTGCAGTTATTCACTAATCGCAATTGCTTCAGCTTTCATGAGCGGATTTCGCGTAACGAAATCGGAGACTCTTGGTGAGGAAACCTCAGAGTTGGCAAGAATTAGCTCTCCTCCGCCAGGCATTGATTGATATTTGTAATTGAGGGTCCGATTTGGGTAAGCCTGTCGCTCCCCTTCACTTTTATCTCCCAAAGCAAACTTAGTTACCATACTTTGCAATTTCATAGTTTCAACCACCTGGTAGCTTCCCGAAATCACTAACTGCAAAGTAAGCAGGAAAAAGGCAGTAGTCGGAATTATGGTCAACCCGGCTTCAATTGAACCTCGTTCTGAAAGGAATGCGTGATAGGCCTTTCTACTTCGATTAATTTTCACCGAATTCCATTCATTGCATCGAGAGAGTTTTTAAGAATTGCACTTAAACGAGGTGCGGCAATAGTCCAAATTGCGGTAACTAAACCAGTGGTCATTAAAACCACCAATACCCAGCCAGGGACATCTCCTCTTTCATCAAAACTATAAGTCCGGGATTTGACACTGGATGAATCAGTTTTACCTAATTCGCTTCTATCTCGTCCCTCTTTCTTCTGTTCATCATTAATTTCAATCTCAGTTCTTTCTCCGAGGAATACATCCTTTTTGGATTGGGCTCCAGAATCATTTAGATAGGAGCCAAAATAATTGTGACGGGTGGTTGATGATTCAGGATTTACATTTATTAATCGATGGAATTGAGTACGAACTTTTCCTATGTATCCTTGTAAATCTGATTCAATTCTAAATATCTGCTTCTTGGTGTTTACAACAAATAACTCAAGATTCATAGCTTCACTCCTATAGTTTGTTGGACTTTTGCGATCCTCTTCATAGTCATCGACTTGATGCTGATCTCGGGGCTCTAGTTCGGGGCTCTAGTTCGGGGCTCTAGTTCGGTGCTTTAGTTCGGTGCTTTAGTTCGGTGCTTTAGTTCGGTGCTTTAGTTCGGGGCTCTAGTTCGGGGCTCTAGTTCGAGATAGGCAAATGATTGCTTTGTGCTGACTTATTTCGGATAAGTTCGCGCTTTCTGTGGAAAACCCCGGTTGTGGAAATCAGTTACCTCAATCTCTTCCTTCACACTCCCCTCCATCTTTGATTGAGAACTCCCACTTGAACGCGCAGGATCATAAGAACGAACCAAGTTGATTGAATGACGGCCATAGCGCGAAAAGAATTGAGATGGGAAGAATGAGGAATACAACTGGAATCATGAGTCCAATCTCAGCTTTTCCTGCTTTCTGCATAATCTCTGTTTTTTGTGCTAAACGAGAATCTCGCACCTGTGAAATCAGAATAGGACTCAGTGCAGATCCTCTTTCAATTCCGAGAATTAAGCTTGTTATGAATCGTCGTAGAGAATTTGACGCATATCGATTTTTCAAATGGTCTAGCGCTTCAACGACTGATAATCCCTTTTGAATATCTTCAACGACTGTTCTAAGTGCGCGTGAGCTAACAGAGTTTGATCTCTCTGATATTAGTTCAATTGATCTGGCAGGGCTGATTCCTGAAGAGATCAATATGGTCAATAGCTGAATTTGGGCCGATATTTCTGACTCTATATCCCTTGTAATCTGAGCTAGAGATTGCTTTTCTCTTCTTCTCATTATTGAAATGAATGTAGTTAAGCAAAATAGAAGAAAGGCAGTAGGCAATAGCAACCTAGTGCCTTTTGTCGACAAAAACATCCCAGCCAGAATCAATAAGGTGATCAGTAGGAAATAGATAGGCAGGATTTTTTTTCTTATGACTCGCGCAGAGTTGTAGTTAAAAAGATTCTTCTGCAATTGACTCCAGCGATTTCTAGAGTTCAATTCATCAAAACTCTCCTCGCTGATAATCCAAATACCCCACATCAAGATAGGAGCCATGGCAGCCACGGACAGGAGGAAGAGATCTGAATTAGACATGGTGAATTCCGCTTTTAATCCTCATCGAAGTGCCCTTGCCGGCCGCGGCAACTTCCCGACTTTTTCCATCCAGAGATATGCGACCGCGGTCATTACTACGCCCAACATCAAAACGCCCACACCTGCGCTGGTTGCGAAAGCCTCTACAGTAGTTTTTTGAGAAGAGAGTAGAACCAGCAGTAGCCACGGCGCCGCGCTTGCTAAAGCAGCTGAGTTTCTAATCCACCCAAACTTTGTTCGTATTTCTTCCACAACCTCTATATCGTCCCGGACAAATTCGGATAGAAGCCGAAGCGCGTTATTTGAATCCTTACCTCCAAATTCACGCGCCAGAAGTAAGGTTTCAAAAACCTGATCTGATACTGCGGAGTTCAAAAGACCTTTTTCCTCAAGCATGGCATTCTCTAGAGATTTTTCGGCGCGAACACCGCTTTTGATTCGGCCAAAAGAAGGTCGAAGTAAATGCGGACCATGGTCAGATAGCGATAGCAGCGCATCGCTAATCGAGACGCCAGATTGCAGAGCAGAAACCAATGAATCAATGGCTTCTGGCCAAGCTAATTCACGGGCTCTTTGAACTCGCTCTATTCGATTCTTGTTAATAAAGAATGGTATCGAGGTTGCAAGTAAAGCTATGGCTGCTGCAATTGATGCAGAGCCGATTAACAAAAATAGAGTTGCATAAACTGTTGCGGCAGTAGCAATCATTATGAGAATTTGTTTTGAATCCCTCGATGCCTTCTGCCCGCCTTTACTGCCTCCGGAACTCAATGCTCTCCAATGCGAATCGGGAAGCTCCTTGGAGAGAATCATGTATCCCAATCCACATAGAAATGCGCAGCTCAATCCAACTAAGGATGCTTGATTAGATGCAGATACCGCTAGCATTTCAAATTCACCTAGCGATTCCCTTGCGATACTTGCCCTGTCCCCAACTGTAGACATCTTCAATCTCAATGTTGAAGTTCTCAACTCTGCTATTTACTTTGCATAGCTGAAGTAGGCGCCGATCGCCATTTTCATCTAAACCAACATGGATCACATAGTCGATTGCGCTGGCCACAGTTGGAGTTATGAAATCCTGGGTGATGTTTTCTCCGGCCAACATAGGAAGGACTTGAAGTTTTCTGATGGCCTCCCGCGCCGAGTTGGCATGAATTGTTGCCATCCCAGGAATGCCAGAATTCAAAGCTATTAGCAAGTCCAGCGATTCTGCTTCGCGAATCTCTCCGATTATCAATCTTGAAGGCCTCATTCGAAGAGCCTCCTTAATTAAACGCCTAATACTGACTTCTCCGACACCATCTAAGCTCGCACTCCTGGTTTGCATTGCAACACAATCAGGCACCCTAGGTTTCAATTCAAATACTTCTTCTATGGTTATGACTCGTTCAGAGATTGGAACGGTGCTTGCTAAGGCATTTAGCAAAGTTGTTTTTCCGGCTTGGGTAGATCCACTGACCAGAATGTTTTTCCGGTTCTGAATTAAAAGTTCGAGATACGATCTGAGTTCTTCATCGAATACCCCCAGCTCCATAAGTCCAGTCAAATTCTTTCCACGCATCAAATGTTTTCGAATGTTTATCGCCCAATGCTCTGCCGTTATTTGAGGAATTGTTATGTGCAACCTGCTCCCATCGGGCAATCGCGCATCCAAAAACGGATGGGCCAAGTCGATCCGCCGACCACACCACATTAATATTCGATCCATAATTGCTTGCAGCTGAGCAGCGGTCAAGACAATGTTGGTTAGCTCGGATTTTCCTTTGCGAGCAACAAAAATACGTTGAGGTGAATTTATCCAAATTTCCTCAATCTCAGCATCGTCAAGAAGTGGCTGAAGGGCTCCATATTGAGAATTTGACTTAGATGTCGAAGAATCCGTTTCTACTGCTTCTACGCGCTTTAATGATGGTGATTTGTTCACTGGGCATGCTTAGGCGTTCGACCACCGACATCTATGCGTGGAAGAACTCCAAGCTGTTGATAACAGAAAGCTCCGCCCATTCGGTATTCGAGCATCTACTTTCCGTGTATTCAGGAGTTAAAGATTCAGTGCCAAATACTCGTTTTCGCTCTCGGTTGATGGACGGGTAGACTACGGGCAACAAGTGAACATGGTGGGCGTAGCTCAGCTGGTAGAGCACCCGGTTGTGGTCCGGGATGTCGCGGGTTCGAGCCCCGTCGCTCACCCCACTTTTTCACTTTGCGAGTTTCCTAAAACTGAACCAAATCGAATTTTTCGCTCAACCGGTTCGCCAAATTTATCTAATCTTGTTTTAGAGGCTGATTGGTCGATTTAGAGGCTGACTGCTGAATTAGGGTCTGATTGGCTCAGTAAATAGATATGGTCCTTATCTTTCAAAAACTACTCACAAACAAATACTAATAAATATAAACTAATTAATGGCAACTAATTAAAGTCAACTAATTAACGGGAACTATTTAACAACTACTTATCAACAATTACCTATTAACAACTACTTAGGATTCGAGTCATTGCATCCTTTTCTGACTTTGTAACCCAGAGACCGTATTTCGCCTTTACCTTAACCTGTAGCGCCACATAATTGCATCGGAAAGATTTATTTGGTGGAAGCCAAGTTGCTGCATCTCCATCGCCCTTCTGTGAATTGAGCGATCCCTTTACTGCCAACAAATTTAGCGGATCATTTGCAAATTCTGTCCGAGTCTTTAGATTTGCTTTAAATATTCCAGTTTGCCATGCATTCGATAATGAAACTACATGATCGATCTGGACCAACATGCTAGTTTTTTCACCGCGCACAAAATCAATAACAGTATTTGAAAATGGATCCAATAACTTTCCAGTCTCAACTACACAATCCCGCGTTTTAGCTCTAAAAACAATATCTGTTAAATCGCGTTTCAGAATGTCATTTCTAGTATCGCAACCGTTTCTATCAACATCTGACCACTGAGGACCGAACGCGCTTCGTGAGTAACCCGTTTTGGGAGCTCTTCCCTTTACTGGAATTTGTTCTAGCGTCTGAACTAGCTCTTCAAATTCGATTTGCGCTTGTATTGCATCTGACTTGGCATGTGGTAGTTGGATTCCAATGCTAAAAGTGATGTTCAGAGCGAGTACAAATAGAGCAGATCGTGAATTGGCTCGCCTAAAGCTCTCTTGCCAAATCGACCTCACGGCTTAATTGTTACTCAAACTGCTCAAATAGACCTTGCAGGGCTAGGTTCCGAGAGGGATGAAAGGTGGGTCAACACTGGATCTTTTTCCCTTGAATTGGTTTAAGGCACCTCAAATGGTTATAGTGTGCCCCGCTTGACCACGAAAGTGTTCAACGGGTTGTTAGCTCAGTTGGTAGAGCAGGTGACTCTTAATCACCGGGTCGTAGGTTCGATCCCTACACAACCCACGTTATACCTGTGTTTAGGGAGCAAACCCAGTTAAACAAGGAAATTCCCTGGTGATTCCAAAAGGCAAGATTTAAAGCAACTTGAAATTGGGTCGCTGCCAGTTAACGGCCGCGCGAAAATGGTATGGCCTTAAGCCCTCGTTTTTCTTTAATAACCATGACCTCATCGCTCTGAATTGACTCAATTAAATCAATCACTTTCTGTCGATCCCAAGCCGAAACGCCATTTTGAATTGATCTCTGTTGTTCGCTCGACTTCTCTACTGCTTCAGGTTGCTCCTGGTCCTCTGATTGCCACATCTGGACATGTCCCCCAAATTGCAGCTGAATTGCGCGGGCGAGACTCTCATCACGAGGACCTACCAAGACCACGAACTTTTCTTTGCGGGCTTTGCGAACATTCACTTTTCGTTCATCTCGATAAATATTCCAGTGGTACCAGCCAATTGCCGCATTAGATACCAAAATTGCGATCGCAAAACGCATTTGCCGCAAAGTTTCCCCGCCTAGTTCATTATTCAAAAGATCATCTAAGAAAAGAAATACCGCGGTCAGCACACTGATGACAGCAGCAACGGATGCCACGCCAAACAACATCAATAAAAAGATTCTTCTAGTTGGCGAACTAATTTCCTCACCATCGGCTACTAAGTGACTTTCGATTCTGCTCCAAAAGAAGTACCAAATTGGTGCGCCAACAATTAATAAAGTTATTGCAACCATCAAAGTATTTGTAGAGCTAGTCGTAGATACAACTTCACCTGGAGTAACGGATTCGATAATTGCCACAAAAATCATCATCAAGCCCGCAGCGGCCGCGATTAGGCTAATTCCGGAAATTATGTACTCGTAAACTCTTCTCACTTCATCTCTAGACTTAGTTGCAGCTCTCGTTTCAGAAACTTGCGTACTTGCTTGTGCACTTGATTGCGCACTTGATTGCGCACTTGCTTGCGAACTTGCTTGCGAACTTGCTTGTGAATTAGCTGCTGCATTGATCGGTGAATTAACCACGTTTGCGTGATACCACCAAGTGGCTAAACCAACTATCGCAGAACCTAAAGCACCTGCGCTGCTATCAAAATGCCGAGCTGCCAGGGTCTCTTGTGGATCACCCACATACCAAACCAATAAATCGTAAATCATGACACTGCCAGAAATGACTAAGGTTAAAAATCCGCCTGCTACTCCAATTAACAATGTGTAGGAATACCAAAACAGCTCTCGTTTCATATTTAAAGATTTTTTCAACCAGTATTGATACCAAACTGGCAAGGAAATAATGATCAGTGAAATCGCTTGAATAGTGCGGTTTCCACTATCAACTAATAGAGATTTCTCATCATTTTCAATAATCGTGCGCGCAGTGCTTGCAATCAGGCCGCCAATTCCAAACGCTAAAGTACCTAGACCAACTAGTGATCCTGATATGTAATGAGCTCTAGCTTCCTCTTCCCTACTGCCGGTTTCTATCAACTGCCAGTGCGCAACCCATACCAACCCCCAAATCAAAAACTGGGATAAATCTGCGCCTCGAAATGGCTCTTCTCCTAGAGCCCAATTCAGAACTCGGAAAGCTGCTGTCATTGCGGTTATCAAGGCTGATATTGAAACTATTGAAAGGTAAGCATTCCAAGCAACTGAATGCCTTTCGCTCGGATCCTCATTCAGAGTTCTTCGAGTCCAACGACTCATAGCAAAATAAAGTGGAATTCCAATAATCGCAAAAGTTATATCGCGGGCTAAATCTGTCCTGCTGGCAGCAATGACCTGCCCGGAATCAAAAAGTCGGCCAATCAAACCGGAGACGCCGGATGCAGAAATAACTAACAAGCCAAACAGCAATGCATACTGGAAAAGTCTGCGAACTGAAAATGTGCTCGGTGCACCATGGCTATCTCGGGAAAATAATTTACGCGCTACAACAACTAGCACCGCAAGGAAAAGAAGCGGGATCAGGATTCCAAATATCATTTTCCGGGCTCCTCACATGAATACAACGGCCATGGAATTCCCATAATCTTCCAACCCCCAGATTCACGGCTCATTCGGAAATTGTGTTTCTCGGTGTAGTAATCATCAAATGGGCCGCCTGATGAAAGATCAATCACGACCTCGACAAAAGCTTTGTCTCCCTCTAAATCAACATTTGCTAAATTCACTCGAACTGTTTCAGATACCCAGGTGCGGTCGATATCTGTTGCATCGCACTGTGAATCAGTAGCGAAATAACTCGCTGCAGTTTCATTGCGACCCGCCAACACCGCTTCTAGATAGCGCTGAACGACACCCTCTGGCGTTGAAATCGCGTACTCCTTAGATTCTTTTGAAGCGCTAAAAAAAGCCGCTACGGCAGCTAACGCGATAGTCAAAATGACAATTACCGAAAGAACCTTTTGCGAGCTGGCTCGCTGCTCACCATTCATGTCTCAATTATCACCTCCTTCGAAGTTTTTCCCTCGAGTTGACCTCACAACTTGCGCTCAGAATTCGGTATTTCCGCTATTTGTCTCTCCTTTATTACATTTATTATTATTGTGAAATGGCGGTTTCGAAGATCATTCTCTACTACGGATTTGCCCCGGTGGCAGATCCAGAGGCTGTGCGCCTTTGGCAGCACACGCTCTGTGAATCTTTGAACCTCAAAGGACGAATTTTGATTTCAAACCATGGCATCAATGGAACTTTGGGTGGCAGCCTCGCCGATCTAAAGAAATATGTAAAGGCCACTAAACAATATCCTGGATTTAAGAAGATAGATTTCAAATGGTCTGAGGGAACAGGAAATGATTTCCCCAGACTGAGTGTGAAAGCTCGGAAAGAATTAGTAACTTTTGGGGTTCCTGATAGTTTGCAAGTTGATTCAACTGGAATTGTTGGCGGCGGAAAGCATTTGAAACCTAAAGAAGTGAACAAATTAGCCGCAGAACTTGGCGATGATTTAGTTTTCTTTGATGGTAGAAATGCGTACGAAGCCAAAATTGGGAAGTTTAAAAATGCTGTAGTTCCTGATGTAAAAAATACGAAAGATTTCATCGCTGAATTAGACAGCGGCAAATATGACCACCTAAAAAATAAAACTGTTGTTACCTACTGTACTGGTGGAATTCGATGTGAAATTCTCACAGCAGTAATGAAACAAAAAGGTTTTAACGAGGTCTATCAAATTGAGGGCGGAATCGTGCGATACGGCGAAAAATTTGGAGACCAGGGTTTATGGGAAGGGTCGCTCTATACATTTGATGGTCGCAAAACCGTCGATTTCTCTCAAAACACCAAGATTATTGGTAGATGTGACGTCTGTACCTCTGCTACGAAATCTTTCTACAACTGCGCAAATGATTTCTGTCATAAACAATATCTTTTGTGTGATGCTTGTGTTGCCGACTCTAAAAATCTTCAATGCACTCATGAAGATGCCAAGCAACAAATGAACGCTTAATATTTCATCGGTTAATTACCTAAATGCCTAATTCCCAAAGCCCTAGAGGCCGCAGCTCTCAAGCCCAAAAGTCTCGGGCTAAGAAGGCTCAAGCCCAAATATCTCAAACCAAAAAGCAGATTTCTATCCAAAAAAACACCGCAAAAGGTGGTCGAAGGCCACTGGAAAAAGAAGATCACAAATACAAACGCGGAGTTGTCGCAGTTGCCGCAGGTTCGGAGAGATTTCCAGGAGCGGCAACGCTGGTCGTTGGCGGTGCGCGCCGAGGTGGAGCAGGTTATGTGAAGTTTCTTTCTAAATCTGCGCCTCTAATTCAACAGGTTATTAATCAATTTCCTGATGTGGTTCCAATAAGGGAGCTCCTAAATCAAAAAATTGATTCACTAGTTGTTGGCCCTGGAGGTGTAAGCCTGCGAAAACTTCCAGCAATTCCGCTAGTGGTACTTGATGGCGCTGCTATGAAATTGGCGGTGCAGGTAATTCCGAGTAAACGCACAAATCAAATCATCGTTCTGACTCCCCATGAAGGCGAGCTGAATCTGATTGGTTATGTCATGCCAAAGAACTACAAAGAGCGAGCACTTGTGGCACAAAAAGTTGCAGATGAATTAAATGTCGTGATTGTTTTGAAAGGGTCTAAGACCATCATTGCAGCACCGAATTTAAAATTAATAGTTGATGAAATAGGTGGCGCAGAGCTGGCGACCGCAGGGTCGGGAGATGTATTGGCAGGTTTAATTGGAGCATTTCTTGCAAGTTGGAAGCCCGAGGATTTATCTACGGCCCAAAAAGTGGTGGCGGCAGCGGTAAAGCTTCATTCAAAGGCCGGCGTGCATGCCGCTAAAAAATACTCTTGCGTTGTTGCAACCGACCTTCTTGAGTCCTTGGCACACTGCTGATTAGATTGGGGAATGTCAGAGTTCACGCCAAATCCCGCCCGCGGTAAAGAGGTTTTCGATCTAGATCGTCAATATGTTTTTCATTCTTGGTCCGCACAGGCACAGATCTCACCACTGCCCGTTGCGACCGGAAAAGGCGCTTATTTTTGGGACTTTGACGGCAAAAAATATCTAGATTTTTCTTGCCAGCTAGTTTTTACCAATATCGGATTTCAACATCCAAAAGTTGTTTCTGCCATTCAAAAGCAGGCCGAAGTTCTTTCAACCGTCGCGCCGCAAGTTGCAAATGAGGCCCGTGGCGAAGCTGCTAAGCGAATTGTTGAATTAGCCAGCCCAAGACATGAAAAAGTTTTTTTCACCAACGGTGGAGCTGACGGTATTGAAAATGCCATCAGAATGGCGCGTATTCATACTGGACGCCACAAAATTCTCTCTTTCTACCGTTCGTATCATGGAAATACAACCTCAGCTATCTCTGCAACCGGAGATCCAAGACGTTGGCCAAATGAGTTTGCTTATGGACACGTGCACTTCTTTGGCCCATACGCGTATCGCAGTTCTTTTTGGTCAGAGAATGAGGCTCAAGAGTGCGAAAGAGCTCTTGCCCATTTAGAAAGCGTTATTGCTTTTGAGGGCCCGCAAACTATTGCTGCAATTTTGATTGAATCAGTCGTTGGTACCGCCGGAGTTTTAGTTCCGCCGAAAGGCTATCTCGAAGGTGTTCGTGCTCTCTGTGATAAATACGGAATCTTGTGGATTGCCGATGAAGTCATGTCAGGTTTTGGCAGAACTGGAAAATGGTTTGCTTATCAGCATTCAGATGTCGAACCGGATTTAATTGTTTTTGCGAAAGGCGTTAACTCGGGCTATGTACCACTTGGTGGCGTGGTGATTTCCAAAGCGGTTTCAGAAACCTTTAATAATCGAGTATTTCCTGGTGGATTAACCTATTCGGGTCATCCGCTGGCTTGCGCAGCTGCGGTAGCAACAATTGATGTCATGAAGGAAGAGAAAATAGTTGAACACGCAGCAAGTCTGGGCGAAAAGGTAATTGGACCTGCTTTGCGCGCATTAGCAGAAAAACATCCAGTCATCGGAGAGGTCCGCGGTTTAGGTGTTTTCTGGGCGCTAGATCTGGTCAAAGACCGCGCAACTCGAGAGCCGCTGGCTCCTTATGCTGGCACAAGTCCAGCAATGAATGAACTTGTTGCAGAGTGCAAGAAACTAGGTTTGATGCCGTTCACAAATTTCAATCGAATGCATGTGGTGCCTCCTTGCAACATCTCTGAATCTGAGTTCCTTGAAGGAGTAGAAATACTAGACAAAGCATTCACCGCAATTTCAAATCACTATACAGGTGGCAAGGCATGAGCGACATTAAACAAATAACGCATCACATTGGTGGAAAAGTTTGGGATGCAAAGAACGCTAATCTTGCTGGCCAAGATACTAAACAACCTAGACAAGGTGATGTATTCAATCCTGCAACAGGGAAAATCACTGGCAAAGTTGATTTCGCATCTGTTGAATTAGTTGATTATGCAATAGAGGTTGCCACTAAGGCGCAGGCACAATGGCGCGATACCTCTCTTGCAAAACGCATTCAAGTACTTTTTGCCTTCCGCGAAATTCTAAATGCGCGCAAAGAGGAGGTTGCTGCTCTAATTACCGCCGAGCACGGCAAAGTTCTCTCAGATGCTCTAGGAGAAGTAACTCGCGGCTTGGAGGTAGTCGAGTTTGCCTGCGGCATTCCACATCTTCTTAAAGGCTCGTACTCCGAAGGTGTATCAACAGATATTGATGTCTACTCCATTCGTCAACCCGTTGGTGTTAGCGCAATAATCTCGCCTTTCAACTTCCCAGCGATGGTTCCAATGTGGTTCTTCCCAATCGCTATCGCAGCAGGCAACGCTGTGATTATTAAGCCAAGCGAGAAGGATCCTTCGCCGATAAATCTGATCGCAGAATTCTGGAAAGAAGCTGGGTTGCCAGATGGCGTTTTCAACGTCGTTCATGGTGACAAAGTTGCAGTTGATAGATTGCTTGAACATCCAGGAATTGCCTCAATATCCTTTGTTGGATCAACTTCTATCGCGCGCTATATCTATGAAAATGGCACGAAAAATGGCAAGCGGGTGCAAGCTCTGGGCGGAGCAAAGAATCACATGTTGGTTCTACCTGATGCTGATTTGGATTTAGCTGCGGATGCTGCGGTGAATGCAGGATTTGGTTCTGCGGGCGAGCGCTGCATGGCAATCTCCGCACTTGTCGTGGTTGAACCTGTCGCTGATGAATTAATTTCAAAAATCAGTGCACGCATGACTCAACTAAAAACCGGTGATGGCACAAAAGGAAGCGACATGGGTCCTTTAGTAACCGCAGTACATCGCGACAAAGTTGCTTCATACGTGGATGCTGGCGTAAACGAAGGTGCTCGTTTAGTTGTAGATGGAAGAAATCCTCAAGTCTCTGGTGCTGCGGATGGATTCTGGCTCGGTCCAACTTTATTTGATCAAGTAACACCAGATATGAGTATCTACCAAGATGAAATCTTTGGCCCTGTTTTATCGGTGATTAGAGTAAAAAGCTACGAGGAAGGTCTTGCTCTAATTAACAAACATCAATATGGAAATGGCACCGCTATTTTCACAAATGATGGTGGCGCTGCCCGTCGATTCCAAAATGAAGTGCAGGTTGGAATGATTGGAATAAATGTTCCAATTCCAGTCCCAACCGCTTATTACTCATTTGGTGGTTGGAAAAACTCACTGTTTGGCGATACTCACGCCCACGGCACTGAAGGTGTTCACTTCTTTACCCGCGGAAAAGTTGTCACCAGTCGCTGGCTTGACCCAAGCCATGGTGGAATTAATCTCGGTTTCCCGCAAAACCGTTAGTTTTCACCCGCAACTCTTAGTAGCTCTAAAGCTGCAATTGCTGAGTCATAACCCTTGTCTTCCTTACTGCCAGCAACTCCGCTTCGCGCGATAGCTTGGGCAACATCATCAACAGTTAAGACTCCAAAGCCGATTGGTTTAGATCGACTTAAACTAACCTGCATAACTCCGTTGGTGACGCCTTGGCAAACATAATCAAAATGTGGAGTTTCACCTCGCACCACAACCCCTAAAACCACTGCCGCATCAGCGCCAGCATCAAATGCGTACTGAGCAGCTAGCGGTAGTTCAAATGAACCTGGAACGTAGATAACTTGATTTTGCGAAACTCCAGCTTCACTAAGTGCGCGCTGCGCTCCTGCAACCAAGTTGTCACAAATCTCTTTGTGCCAGCTTGCTGAAATGATTTCAACTTTGCAGCTACTCATATCTGTAACTTTTATCTGTGGTGCAACTCCAGCCATTTATTTATGCCCCAATCTTTCTTGCTTAGTTTTGATGTACTTAGCGTTGAAATCATTAATTTGACCCGGCAAGGATTCAGCTTGAGCTTGAATTCCAGCATCAATCAAGGTTTGTAGTTTTTCTGGATTGTTTGTCAAAAGTTTGACCCTTGATATTTCAAGCGAATGCAAAGCTTCAACCGCATCATTGAACTCTCGAACATCTACTTCATGTCCAAGAGCCAAATTAGCCTCGATGGTATCCATACCTTGATCTTGCAACTCGTAAGCGCGAATCTTCTCCGAAAGCCCTATTCCACGACCTTCTTGATCACGCAGATAAATCACTAATCCCGCACCTGCCGTCTCAATCTGCTCCATCGCAGCACTCAATTGAGAGCCACAATCACAACGCAATGAGCCAAGAACATCACCGGTCAAACACTCTGAATGGATACGAACTAAAACCGAAGTGTCTGCATCGGGATTTCCCAACTTCATAATGGCGTGATCAACCCCGGCGCGGCCGGAAAATGTTGCAATCTGCCAGGTTATTGGCTTCTGCTGAACTTTGGAGAAACGGGGCAAATCAGCCCAGTGCCATTTTGTTTGAGGTAAAACTTTAGGAACATAATTTTCTTCATCTACATTTCCATCTAATACTTTAAGTAATTCAGCGATAGTGACGATTGGAATGTTATGTGCCTTTGAGAAATTTTCTAGTTCCTCACCTCTCATCATTGAGCCGTCTTCATTTACTAGCTCGCTGATTACTCCAACCTCAACTTCGCCCACCAAACGACACATCTCAACCGCAGCTTCAGTATGACCCTGTCTTACTCGCAATCCATTTTCATTTGAAATTAAGGGAAATATGTGGCCAGGTCTGACGAAATCCTCTGCCGTTTTTGATAAATCCCCTAAAGCCTTGATTGTGATTGCGCGCTCGGCAGCGCTAATACCGGTTGTAATGCCGTGCTTGGCATCGACGGTGACTGTAAAAGCGGTCCGCTTATTATCTTGATTGTTCTTCACCATTAGCGGGAGATGCAGCTGGCGGGAGCGCGCTTCAGTCATCGGAACGCAAATCACACCCGAGGTATGACGGATCATAAAGGCCAACTTCTCAGCGGTAGCAGCGCTGGCCAGTAAAAACAGATCGCCTTCATTCTCTCGACCTTCATCATCAGTAACTATGACAAATTCACCGCGTTTGAATAAATCAAGTGCATTTTTAATCTCGGTAGGCATTAATTTGTACCTTTCTGAGATGAGTCCTGGCTCTGTTGCGCCAAAACCAAACGTTCTACATATTTCGCCAGCACATCAACCTCAAGATTTATTTGATCCCCAGCAAGCTTCTCCCCCAAGGTGGTTTTAGCCAAAGTTTCTGGAATCAGCCAAAGAGTCATTTGATTCGTTTCATCATTAATCTGGCCCACAGTAAGTGAAACACCATCAACACAGATTGATCCTTGATTAACTATGTACTTTTTCAAATTTTCTGGAACAGAAATCACAAACTCATGCCATTTTTCACCTGGCTCATTAGAAACTACATGTCCAACCCCATCAACATGTCCTTGAACAATGTGACCTCCGAGTCGAGTATCTAATCTGGCAGCCAATTCGGCATTAACCTTATTTCCTTCTTGTAGGTGTCCAAGGTTTGATAATTTCAAGGTTTGAATCATTACATCGGCAGTAAAGGAATCCCCAGCTACAGTAACTGCTGTTAAACAAACCCCATTTACCGAGATTGAATCACCAACGTTTAACTCATTTGCAAGTTGGGTCTGAATTTGAACCCGAGAAGAGTCTTGTCCTTTTTCAATCTTTAGCACTGCTCCAACATCTTGAACTAGCCCAGTGAACATTTACTTGGCACCTCCCCAACTCAGTGTTTTGTTGAAAATTTCAGAAAATTCCGGGTGGTTCACAAACAAGCTAACTCTTAGATCATTGCCAACTCTAGAAACCTCGCCAAAATTGAGCTCTTTACGGTTCGCGAGGGAGTTAATTCCTAAATCCGCAATGAAGTTTTTGCCCGCGCCTAAAATTGATGGCGCCATATAAATGACAAATTCATTGACTAAATCAGCCTGGAGCAAGGCGGTATTAAATCGACTTCCGGCCTCAACCATCATTTGATTCCACTCACGGCTACGTCCTAACTCCACTAATTCCGAAAAATCATGAGAGTTAAGAAACACGGTTTCAGCCTCGTTTTCGTGGATTTTAAACTCATTAGGAATAGCAGAGTTGCCCATAACCACTCGAACCGGGTTACTTAACCTCGGTAAAACTTTTGATTCTGCAGCAAATCTTGGAGTTAATTGCGGGTTGTCAGCCAATACTGTTGCGGTGCTGGTTACGATGGCATCAGATTGGTTTCTAATATGTGCAACATCAAATCTAGCCTCTTGCGAGGTAATCCATTTTGAAGTTCCATCCAAAGCTGCGATTTTTCCATCTATCGTTGCTGCGATTTTTGAAACAATCCATGGTCTTTGATACTTAATCTTGTGCAACCAAGCCCGATTGGTATACGCGACATAATCATTTTGAATACCTGATACAACTTCTATTCCTGCATCTCTTAATCTATTGGCCCCTCCAGATGCGATCACATGTGGATCAGATACGGCAAAAACAACTTTTTTAATCCCAGCTTGAATTAAGGCCTCGCTGCACGGAGGGGTTTTGCCATGATGATTGCATGGTTCAAGAGTTACCAACAATGCGCAATTTGTGAAATCTTGCACGCCTTTTGCTCTGGCATTTTTTAGCGCCACAATTTCAGCGTGATCTCCCCCGGCATGAAAGCCATTTGAGATCTCAGCTCCATTTTGATCAATAATGATTGCTCCCACGATGGGATTGGGAGAAGTTGTACCTAAACCTTTTTTAGCAAGATTGTTGGCACGCAGCATTAGGCGCTCCAGATCCGAGGTAGAGACCCTCGAAGATCCTCCAGCAATGTTGCTCATCAAGTTAAACGCCTTCCGGAAAAAATGTGGACTCCGGGGCATGAAGAGACGCAAAATGGACGCAGCAGAGTGCGCTTGACGCTTCCTCTCATCCGGACTTTAACCGTCGGTCTTGGAATTTCACCAAGTCCACCGTTAGCTGGCTGCCAACGGGTCGCAGACTTTAACTGCCGGTTCGGAATTACACCGACCCCGGAAACGACCTTGGAATTCTACTTAATTGCCATCCCAAAGCGCCATTTCGCGCTTGAAAGGGTCAAGTCCCATCGGACCCAAGTTCAAGGCAAAAGAATGAAACTTTTTGAGCTCGAATTTTGCTCCCAAGCGTTGTTTAGCTGATTCGCGACATTCCATCCAGAAGCGCTCTCCCACCTTGTAGGAAATTGCTTGTCCGGGCCAACCTAGATAGCGATCTACTTCGCTGCGAGCTGAAATTTCATCCAATAATGCGCGTTCATGCAAAAGTTTGAATGCAGATTCTGCGTTCCAAACCTCTCCATTGAAATCTTTGTAACCACAGTGCATTCCAATATCTACAACGATGCGTGCTGCACGCAAACCTTGCGCTGAGAGATATCCCATTTCATATCCGGGATCTTCAAATGCTCCAAGTTCATCCATTAGACGCTCTGCATAAAGCGCCCAACCTTCGCCGTAGCCAGATACCCATACTCTGTTGCGCTGGAATCTGTTTAGTCGATCGATGTTAATTTTTGTAGTCGCAACTTGAAGATGATGTCCTGGAACCGCTTCGTGATACCAAGTTGAAACAATATTCCACCAACCAAAAACTTTACGTCCCATTGTCGGAAACCAGGTAGTTCCAGGACGAGACAAATCTTCACTTGGCCCCATGTAATAAGCAGCAGATGCACTGCCCTCGGGCGCCAAACGAGCTTCACAGTTTTTAATACGTGGATCTATGTCAAACTCTTTTCCATCGAGTCGCTCCACGGCCTTAGCTATGAACTCTCTAAGCCGCTTCAATAATTCTTCTTCACCCTCAACGGTATAGCGGGGATCGTTATCTAGTCGGTCGGCAACTTCTCGAAGAGTTTTTGCATCTGGATATAACTTCTTGGCTGCGACCCACATGCGCTCATTGATGGTATTTAGTTTATCAATTCCCCACTCGTAGGTATCGCGTAAATCTAAATCCGCTCCAGTGAAGTGTCTGGCCCACATTTTGTAGCGTTCCTCTCCAACGCCATCTTGAGGTGCACTTTTCGGAGCGTAAGAATCTCTTAGCCAAATAGCTAACTCACCACAGGCTTTTTCCGCGTTTTTGGCTGCGTTTAGCAACTCTTCATTTTTTCCAGTGCCATCAAACTTGGAGGCCACAGCTGTAAATGCGCCTTTTGAGAAGGTTTCTAACTGCCCAACTGTTGCCAATACCTGCCTACGGGAGTTCACTTTTCCTTTTTCAGCGGCGAACTCCAAAGAGGATTTCCAGCCCGCAAAAGCTCCCTGAATTGCATTCAATCTCTTCACTACATTTGAGATTGTCTCTGGATTGTCCTTATTCATCATCTCAAAAACTTGTCTGACTCTAGTCACAGGTGATGCGATTAAGTTGAAGAGAATATTTGACTCAAGGGTTTCGCTTAACTTTAATTCTGATGAAAGTCGTTCAACCGCAACATCTCTTGCAATTCGATCAAATTCATTAACTGGTGTTTCGGCTTGTATAGCGCTTAAAGTACGGCGTGCTAAATCAGCCTGTTTTTCCTGACCAACCATAGAAAAGTCATCTAACTGATCATCTAGTCCTGGAACTCCAAGCATCGTTGCGCCAATTGGAGTTAGTTTCATGCCCTCTTCCATAAAGTTATCTAGAATTTTAGATATTGGGGTATTGGACATTGCTATCTCCATTCTTAGAAATTGCTAGTGAAATTGAATCGATTAATTCTTTCCATCTTCTAGCTCTACAAGATCGAAATTTCCTTTTCCGATTTGACCTTGATTGCGATACATCTCGAGCTTGGCACGAGTATCTGCAATATCAAGATTTCGCATCGTTAATTGTCCGATTCGATCCGTGGGTCCAAAAGCAGCAGATTCGGTGCGCTCCATAGAAAGTTTCTCAGGGTGATAGCTAAAACCATCTCCTTTGGTGTTCAAGATTGAATAATCATCACCGCGACGAAGGCGCAAAGTAACCTCACCGGTTACCGCAGAGGCAACCCAGCGAGTTAATGATTCACGCAGCATCAAAGACTGTGGATCTAGCCATCTTCCCTCATAAAGTAACCGCCCAAGACGGCGTCCCTCTGCGTGATAGTTGGCAATTGTGTCTTCGTTGTGAATCGCCGAAACTAAACGCTCGTAGGCAATAAAAAGCAAGGCCATTCCAGGAGCTTCGTAAATTCCTCGACTTTTGGCCTCGATAATTCGATTCTCAATTTGATCGGACATTCCTAGTCCATGACGTCCACCAATTTCGTTGGCCATCTTCATCAGCGCTACCGAATCAGAGAAGTCAGTTCCATTAATTGCGACTGGCCTTCCTTGCTTGAAGGTTATTTTTACATCCTCAGCGGCAATCGAGATATTTGTATCCCAGAACTTCACTCCCATTATTGGTTCAACTAATTCAATTGAGGAACTTAGCTCCTCCAATTGTTTAGCCTCGTGGGTTGCTCCTAAAATGTTTGCATCAGTTGAATAAGCTTTTTCAGCACTATCTCGATATGGAAGATTATGTTTTACCAACCATTCGGACATTTCCTTACGGCCACCAAGTTCTGATACGAAATCTTTGTCAAGCCATGGTTTGTAAATTCTTAAGTTTGGATTTGCTAATAAACCGTATCGATAAAAACGTTCGATGTCATTGCCTTTGTAGGTAGAACCATCTCCCCAAATTTGAACGCCATCTGAAAGCATGGCACGAACCAACAAAGTTCCAGTTACCGCGCGACCTAGCGGAGTGGTGTTGAAATATGCTCGCCCGCCGGTTCGGATATGAAAAGCGCCGCAGGCAATTGCCGCTAAGCCTTCTTCTACTAATGAACTCTTGCAATCCACCAAGCGAGAGATCTCTGCACCATACTCTTTAGCTCGATCTGGAATGCCGTCAATATTTCCTTCATCGTACTGACCGAGATCTGCGGTGTAGGTACAAGGTTTTGCGCCTTTGTCTCTCATCCAGGCGACCGCTACTGAGGTATCTAGTCCTCCAGAAAATGCGATTCCAACTTTTTCGCCAATTGGCAAAGAGGCCAGAACCTTGCCCCCAGAAATATCAGCTGACATACGGTAAGCCTATCTAAACGAGCTTACCTATCGAAGTTGCTGCAGCTCGTCATGCAATAAATTCAACAATTTGGGCTTAACCTGCCACTGCGCTATGAGCAGCTCTAATTCCGCCATGCCCGCATCGGGTTTGGAACTATCTTGAACTACATTGATTTTCGGGTCTTTTTGCTTAATCGCTCTAATCATCAAGTTTTTTGGAGTGTGATCACCGGCGATAAACTCAATAATGTCGGTGCGATAACCCAGGAATCTCAAAGTTTGGGCTCTGACGGTTTCGGTGATGATGTCACCAATTCGTTCTTGGAGGATTCCATAACGGGTCGCAATCGCCCAAGGTTTAGGAGCCTGCGAAATCTGTCTCTGTATATCGTGTTGGCAACAAGGAGCAACCAAAATCGCTTTGGCACCACTTTTCACAGCCCAAGCAATTGCATCATCGGTGGCGGTGTCACACGCATGCAAAGCAATCGCGATATCTACTTGATCCAAACTCAAATCAGAAATCTTCTGTGCCGCAAACTTAACTTTGTCAGAAATTCCAAGCGCATTTGCGATTTCTGAGTTTCTATTTTTACTATCTACCCGTTCATCAACTCCCAAAACTTCAACATTGAAATTTTTTTGCTCTAGGTACCTGAAAGCTGCAAAAGTTAAATAAGCGTGACCACAGCCCAAATCGACAACTTTGATTGACTTGCGATCTTCTGCCTTGGAATATTGCTGCTCAATTACGTAATCGATATTTTTTAGAAATTCCTGGACTTGCTTGAACTTATCGGTCTTGCTCGGCTTCAGCTTTCCATCAAGATCTGATATTCCCAAATGGGTAAATATTGGATCGCTTTCTAAAAGTAATCTTTGTTTTGATCGATCATGCGCTAATTCCACAAGTTGAGTCGCTTTTGTATTGACTTTCTTCAGATTCAGCTGAGCCTGGCCTGATTTTGTGACCCGCAAAGTTAGTTCTGTTTCATGATTTTCAATTATCAAGTTGGCAAATCCATCATCCAGATATCCCCGCAAATCTAATCTGTTTAGCGGCAAGTTCTTGGTGAAGTCTTTTTTGCCGTCATGGCTCACCTCTTGCCAATTCAGTCCCGCTTTCAATAGCACCGGCCTGATATCGATGCGAATGAAGGGCGGATTTTGATTTCGTTGCCGGCCAGAAATGACGATACGCCTCACATTTTGAGGTTCCTTCAACAGCGGTAGGGCCTCAGAAAGAGCTTTATCGATCTCGACTATCAATCCCTGCCTCCTTTGTTGAATTCACTAATTAAAAACTTCGGATTGAAACCGCCTACGGCGTAACCACTCAGTTAGTCTACGGCGGTGAGAAGCACTCGGCCTATATTTTGGATTTTTGTGCCTGTTCTATTGGCTATTACTTCAGCTGCAATTTGGAGTACTTTTCATTTCGGTCCGATAGGTAAACCTTCACAGACTGCTGCTGAATGCACAGCTTTGCGCCAATTGATAGTAACCGAGGAGAGTTCCGGAAAGGTTTCCTGGATAGAGTATCGAAAATTGGTCGATGAGTTTTTGAAACTAGATCCAGATAGCTCAGATCGGATCCCACTTATAGAGAAAATGGCGGGTTCCGTAATAGAAGTATTGGGACATGATTTAACTATTTATTCTGAATTAGAAAAGTTTCCTAAGTGCGTACTGCAAAGCAAGCGTGATGAAATTCCAGGTTTTATCCAAGAAACTGAAACCGCAATAAATTTCTTGAGTGGAACGACTCCAATAGATGGCACTTACTTTGACCCAAAAATGGGAAGCTGGAATACCACTTATTATGAAGAGTACTTGAGTGCTTTAGATTTCCTAAAGAATGAAAAAGGCTCCAGGAATGATCTTCCAGCACAGGATGCAGACGTTTAGTTCTTTCTCGTTGGCTTCAAACTAATCATCATCTGCTGAAAATCCGTAGCTTCCTGAGCGTAGTGCGATCTACATCCTTGCTCCGCTCATGTTTTTTACGGAGTTGAAGCTCCATGGCCTCGGCTGCTTCATCGAACGCAGCTAGGTCATTAAAGCCCTCACCTTCAGCACGAATCAATGGTCCAGAGCCATGCGTTGTAAGAATCACTCGATGGGAGTTTTTACCGAAATGTGGATTGGATTCATGCCTAACATCAACGTCAATTCTTTCAATTGGGACACTGAAACGAGAAAGTCGCTCTAGCCGTTCAGTAGAAATTTCTGTGAAATCTGAGGCCAATACTGCTCCGTGGTTGTGAATGATGATTTTCATAGTCACTCCTCTAGCTTGGGTGATTACCAAGTTCAAACCGCTGTCTGAAAAGGTACTCTCAGCTAGCCTCATAGAGCAATAGGTCGTTCCTGAATATCAATAATCTGTTCAATTAAAAGTGTTTAAAGCCGAACGGGTTGCTCTTTGCTCGCTTATTCTGAGCAAATTAGGGACGCTTTTTCTAGAAAGGCAAGAATACGACGGCTAAAGTTAAAACTAGGGCCAGAGCAGCGGCTTGAATCAAAATCCCTAGCGCCGTCTTGCGGTCCGCTTTTCGATCTTCTGGATTCTGCACTCTTGATAAGTCACCTAATTTGCCCAAGTTAAAAGTGCCCATAAATCCATAAGCCAAACAAAACTTTTTCCGGGACTGAATAAATCCAACTGAGAAAACCATTAATGGTGCAAACATAGCCCAGCGCGCCGAAGCAGAGGCATCGCTGCCGATTAAGCCAACAAAAGTTGTAATCGATAAAAGTAAGCCAATTAGAGCAACAAATTGCCGGCGTCTTACCTCCGCTTTTCCAAGATTGCAACTTCCTGGGATATATGCGGAGCTCACTAAAACGCTTCCTCTAATTCCTCTTCGTCAGCCCACACAGATTGTGCTTCATCCTGTTTTTCAACCCATGACAGAAATGAAAGTGCACCCTTAATGGCAACAACTAACAAGGTTACAAATGCTGCGAGGCGTCGAATCGCTTTAATCACAACTGAAAGAGTACGCCAGTTAATCTAAAGTTTCCAACGCGGCCATTGCCGCATTGTGACCTGCAATCCCCGAGACTCCCCCGCCACGAACTGCGCCAGAGCCCGCCAAAAATATGCGCGGTGATTGGGTTTCTACTCCCCATTTGCGTGAATCTGTGTCATCTTTCCAAGGAAATTCCAAGTTCCCATGAAAGATGTTTCCCCTTGGCAGGCCTAAAGCTGTCTCTAATTCTTGAGGGGTTTTTGCTTCGATGCAGGGTTTTCCATCAGAATCTAACGCTAGGTAATCTGCAATAGGTCGCTCAAGGTATTGATTTAATCCCGCTAAAGTTCTTTTCACTACCTCTGCTTTAACTTCATCATGGTTCTTATCAAACAAATAGGCCGGTAAATGTAGCGCAAACAAAGTAAGGGTATGAAAACCTTTTGCTACCAGCTCGGAATCAAGAATTGAGGAATCAGTCAATGTATGGCAATACATCTCTGCGGGAATCTCACTTGGAATTTCTCCCTTGAGTGCCTCCTGGTAAGCGCGCTCTAATTGATGATAGCTCTCATTGATATGAAAAGTTCCAGCAAAAGCTACCTTTGGATCAATTCCACTTTTCAACTTGGGAAGCTCACGCAACACCATGTTTATCTTTAACTGACATCCATCTAGTAAATCCGGTGCTTTTATTCCAGAGATCTTTTCCAGAACTTTCGGGGCGCAATTAGCAAGTAGTACTTGCGCAGTTACTTCCCTTTGATCTGCAGTCTGAATTGCCACATGATCATCCTGATCTCTCACCGATACAACTTCAGTATCCGACCAAAACTCCACACCTAATTCGTTGCAGCGGCGAAGTAATTCATCAACTAATGCGCCCATTCCTCCAACAGGCACTTTCCACTCTCCAGTGCCATTGCCGATTAGGTGGTAAATGAAGCACTTATTAGCTGCGTGATCGTTAGCGCCAGTAAATGTGCCTATTAATCCATCTGTAAGCACGACGCCCTTGATTAAGTCATCAAAGAAATTGTCATGCAATGTCTGCGCCAATGTGTTTTCTACTAACTCAATCCAAGTCAAAGGATCCACAATCTCTTGGATTTCTGAGGCGGTCGGAAGCGGTTCTAGCAAAGTAGGTGCTACGGCGCCAGCAAACTCCTGCACTGAATCATAGAAATTCTGCCAGGCGATTGCATCACTTGGATCCCCCGTAAGCGCCGTCATGGATTCAATCGTCTCTTGATCAAACACTCTATTAACTAGCAGCCCTTTGTCGCCTTCGTCATCAAAATAAGGTGTGTAAGAGGAGACTGATCGACTGATGGTCTTAAAGTTAAGTGATAACTCTGTGACGATTCGATCAGGCAACAATGCAACTAGGTATGAGTATCTAGATAAACGAGCCTTCACACCTTTGAATGTTTCAACACTTGTTGTGGCTCCACCAAAATAATGGTTTTTTTCTATTACCAAAACTTTTTTACCATTAAGTGCTAAATAGCAGGCGGCAACCAAGCCATTGTGCCCACTACCTATAACGATTGCATCGTAATTATCAGCCATTAAGAACTACCAGTTAAAGAGATTTCGAAATACGATTAAAAGCTTCGGTAATAATCTCTGGGCTCGTGCCAAAATTGAGTCTGGCAAAACCCTTATGTTTTGGTCCGTACATAGAACCGCTATGCAAGGCTAATTTTCCACGTTCTAATATAGTTTTAGTTGGGTCCTCACCCAGTCCTAATCCGCCTAAATCCAGCCAAGCTAGATAACCAAAATCAGGAATTCGATATCTAATTCCCGGTAATTGGCTTTGAATAAGATTGTTTATCAGATTGCGATTTTCATCGAGCGCTGCGACGACCCCGTTTAGCCACTCTCCAGCATGATTAAAAGCTGCTGTTGCTGCTACGGCGCCAAATAATGATGCTCGAAAAGCGACTGATATCGGCATGGAGTTGATTTTCTCTTTAAGCATCGGGGAATCAGTAATTATTAATGCGCATTTCAAACCCGCCAAATTAAATCCCTTACTGGCACTAGTAACTGTGATTCCAACCTCTCGGGCAGCTTCGCTGACCGCAAGAAATGGCGTGAAATCTTTAGTTTGATACACCAAAGGTCCGTGAATCTCATCGCTAATTATCTGAACTTGGTACTTCTTTGCCAGCTCAGCCAAAGTTTTTAGAGACTCAAGATCAAATATCGCACCCACTGGATTATGCGGGTGACACAAAATATGGACCTTTACGCCGGATTGATACTCTCTTTCGATCCCCGCTAAATCTAATTTATGTTCTAAATTGTTCTCCAAAAGCGGTACATCAATCAAAGTTGCCTTAACTTCAGCCACCCAGCGCCACATATTGTCGTAAACCGGCGAGTTCAACATAACTTTTTCGCCGGGGTTAATCAGGGTTCTGATTACCTCTACTGTTCCGACGCCCACATCGGTGGCGATTCTCATCTGGCCTACATCGACCTGCCAATTCCAGCGCGAGTGTGAAAAATTAGAGAAAGCCTCAAACATCTCGGGGAACGGTCCAAGATATCCAGTATCTGATCGATTAATCATGTCTCGTAGTGCATCTTTTATTGATTCTGCGATTGGAAAATCCATTTCAGCAACTGGCAGGGGCAGAACATCCGCCGGGAATTGACGCCACTTAACGCTTTTTCTGGTTCGCAGTTCGCTTAGAGACTGGGCTTTAACGGGTTCAGCCATACCGTCAGTATGCCACTTCAATACAACACATCAATAGCAATCGAATGCACTAATTTTTGCGGCTTTTATCCCTTTACAGATCCAGCAAGCAAACCACGCACGAAATAACGTTGTAGGGCAAAAAACACCAGCACCGGAACCATAATTGAAACAAATGCACCTGCGGTCAGTAACTCCCAATCTCCGCCGCGCGTTCCAGTCATTTCAGCAAGTCTCACCATGAGCGGAGCAATTTCTCTTTTTCCACCGCCAAATGTCAGAGCTACCAACAAATCATTCCAAACCCAAAGGAATTGGAAGATAGCAAAGGATGCAATTGCCGGAATACTCAAAGGAAGAACTATTTGTCGGAACAATTTAAAGTAATCAGCGCCATCAACTCTCGCTGCTTCAATCAGCTCTCTTGGCAGTTGGGCAATGAAGTTATGTAATAGGAATATAGCTAGTGGCAAGCCAAACATGGTGTGCGCCAACCAAATTGGAATAAATGTCCCGGTAATTCCAAAACTCGGAATAATCGTGACCGATCCAAGATGCAAACCTCCTGAAAAGAGTTGCAGCAAGGGTATGAGCGACATCTGAAGTGGAATAACTTGCAATGCGAAAATTGAGAAGAAGAGGAAGTTTCGACCTTTAAAATCAAACCAAGCAATCGCATATGCGGCAAATATCGCGATAGTGATTGGAATTATCGTTGAGGGAATAACAATGGCAAGGGTATTTAGAAAATACTGGCTGAGTGGAGGGGTTGCGCCTCTTCCCTCAAAAAGAACTCTTGAGTAATTCTCCAGCGTAAATTCGGGATTAGTTAGTACCGTCCACCAACCTGAACCATTAATTCCAGTGCTCGGTCTAAAAGAGGTCACAAATAAACCAAAGGTTGGAATAGTCCAAAGTGTCGCCAGAAGAATTGCAGCAAAACTAGCCCATGGGCTTGATAAGTGAACCTTTACCGCCTCAACTTCGCGACCTTTAGTGAATTTTAGAATTCTCATTAACGCTCAGCCCTTTCGCGACGCAGATGCATTACGTTGTAGGCAACAAGCGGTAAAACTCCAATGAAAAGAATGATTGCCAAAGCACTTCCAGTGCCGTAATTCAAGGCACGGAATGATTGATTGTACATTTCATTAGCTATCACACTAGTTTTGAAATTTCCGCCCGTCATGGTGCGGATGATGTCGAAAACTTTCAAAGCTCCGATAGTGATAGTGCTCAAGACCACGATTATGGTTCCCCGAATCATCGGCACCGTTACTTTGGTAAATCGCTTCCATCCGCTGGCTCCATCGAGCATTGAGGCTTCCAAGATTTCATCAGGAATTGCTTTTATCGCTGCGGATAAAACCACCATTGCAAACCCAGTTTGAATCCAAACGAAAACCACAATTAGTAAAAATGTATTTAGCGGGGCGGTTAAAATCCAATTTGTAGGTACAAAACCAAGCCATTCAGCAATCTGGCTTAGTAGTCCAATTTCGGCGACCCGGTCATTTGGCTGGAATTGATATACAAATTTCCAGATGATTCCCGCGCCCACAAATGAAATTGCCATAGGCATAAAAATCAACGACTTCACCAAGCCTGGGCGGCGCATACGATCTGTTAAAACCGCGATAGTCAGTCCAAATCCGGTCGAAGCGATTGGTGCTACAACCATCCAAATACCAGTATTTTTCAATACATCCAAAATCTCTGGCTGGGTAAATGCCCACTGATAATTTTCCCAGCCCACAAAATTCTGACCACGGGCGTCTCTAAAAGAAAGATAGAGGGTTCTTATCGCTGGGCCAATCAAACCTACAAACAAGAAAAGCAAAGCCGGGACTAGGAAAATTAGATACTTCACGAAACGTTGGGAACGCTCTGATGTGCGTTCCGCAATCCAAAATGCCGCAGCTACTAAGGCTGCAAAAATCAAAACAGTGATAACAAGGCTAGAAAGTTTAGAGATTGTCTGTTCAAGCTGAGTTTGTCGAGCCGCTATCTCAAGCATCTCAACTCCTCACCAGTCTTGTTAGTTACGCAATTATAAATCTTAAAACAACTACTAAACATAAAAAAGCAAAAATCTTATTTGATGAAAGAGGTGCGGCACCGATTAAGTACCGCACCTCTCTCGTAGATTACTACCTTAACTTTGCAATAGATTATTCATTTCTGAATCATCTATTGCCTGATTAATCATCTTGATGATCAATCATTTGGCCAATACTTAAGACTTTGGCCAGGACTTCTCGATTGCATCAAGAACGGCCTTGTCGGACTTGTTCTCAGCAACCCAAGCGGTCATTTCCTTCCAGAATGAACCAGCACCTACAGCTGCTGGCATTGCATCAGATCCATCGAAACGGAAGATGGTTGCATTCTTAAGAATTTCAACCGCGTTCTTGTTTACTGGATCCGCAACATTTGCTAGGTCAAGTCCCTTGTTGGCTGAGAACCAACCGCCAAGAGCTGCCTTCTTGTTATTCCACTCGGGTGAGGTTAGGTAAAGCTGAACAGCTTGTACCTCGCCACGATCTGCGAATGCTCCTACGAACTCTCCGCCACCAAGTGCTGGACGCTGATCTGCTGAAACACCTGGGAAGTAGAAGGTTGTGATTCCACCCTCTACATCAGTGTCTTCAGGGGTAACGATTGTTGCGCCGTAATCAGCGGAAAGAATTCCGCCGATGAAGGATGCTTGGCGATGCATTGCGCATGAGCCATCAACAAGTCCCGCTCCACCCTCTTGGAAGGTGGTTGTAGCAATTGCTGAAACATTACCTACATACTTTGGATTCTTGAGAATCTTGCCAGCTTCTTTTAGAACTGCTGCAACTTTTGGATCGTTGAATGGAATTGTGTGATTAACCCAAGCATCATAAGTTGCTGCGTCATTTACACGCAACATGATGTCTTCCATCCAGTCAGTTCCAACCCAGCCTGTTGCATCGCCAGAGCCAAATCCAACGCACCATGGTTGAACTTTGCCTTCAGATGCAATCTTGTCAGAGAGCGCAAGTAGTTCGCTCCAGGTTGTAGGAATTGTCCAACCATTATCAGCAAATGTCTTTGGTGAATACCAAACGAATGACTTTACGTTAGCTCCGAGTGGTGCAGCATAAAATGTGCCATCCACTGTTCCGTAAGCTTTCCAGTCTGCTCCGTAATACTCATCAGCTGCTGCAGATACAGCATCAGTTGCTGCAACCATCTTTCCTGTTGCAACCATTGCTTTTAGTAAACCTGGCTGTGGGAACACTGCTAAATCTGGTGCAGTTCCACCTTCAACACGAACTGGGAGTTGTGCTTCAAACTCAGCAGTTCCATTCCAGTTGATTGTAATTCCGGTGCACTCTTCAAATTCAGCAAAAGACTCTTGATAAATCTCTGCCTCTGGACTGCGGATTGAAGAATAGATTTCAACTTCAGTTCCGTCATGTCCTTGATATGCCTCGTACGCATCGCAATTAGCTCCACCAGCAGAGTCATCTGAACTTGAACATCCGCTTAGTATGAGAGTCAGCGCAGCGAAGGCTGATGTCGCCAAAACAAATCGACGACGCCGCAAAGTTGCGGTCATATGGTTTTCCCCTTTCGAAAGGACTCGAATTTCCCCAGATCACTCTGGCGATTCGAACACAGTCTTCTCTCAGGGAGCTGACACGGCAAGGGATTTCCCATGAAAAAAACTGTAAATCCTTAACAGTTTGATTAACTCAAAAGGATTGCAGCCATACTGTGCTGTGCGCTGGCAAGGTTAAATAGCCGTCCAACAGCTCCGCACCTGCGACTGAACTCAGAATTATTGAGGTGCCATCACCGGTTCGTGGCAGCTCCCTCTTGACTGCCCCATCAGTTGTATTGGTAAAAACAAAGTAGCCACCGCCCCTTGAGAAAGCCAGAACAGAGTCTGATTTCTCAATCCAACTGAAAGACAATCCCCTCAAGTTTTTTCGCAGCTTTAATGAGTCTTGATACAAACTAAATTGTGATTGCTCCTCCGCATAACCCTCAACAAAATTCTTTCGTTGTTGATCAACGGAATTGGATTGCCAGTTATCAGGCATAGGCAACCATGGCTCTCCCGTGGTAAATCCATAATTTTTCAGTTTAGAGTCCCAAGGCAAAGGAACTCTCGCGCCATCTCTACCTTTATCAACTCCTTTTGTTCGGAAATAAACCGGATCTTGTCTAGCCTCATCAGGCAAGAATGCGTCCTCTAGTCCGAGCTCCTCACCTTGGTAGATGTAAACGCCACCAGGTAATGCATGGGTAAGTAATGCCATAGCTCTCGCTTTACGCAATCCGAGCTTTCCTCCACCTAATCGAGAAACTAATCGCGGTGAGTCATGGTTGCACAGAACCCAGGTTGCAGGAGCAGCAACCTCTGAAACTTCTTGCAAAGTTTTATCAATTGCATTTATCAAAAATTCGCTATTCCATTGTGCAATTAGAAAATCAAAGTTGAAGATTTGGTGCAATTCATCTGCTCTGACATATCTGACCGCTCTCGAACTTGGATGCACCCAAGCTTCAGCAACGCTCATGCGTTCGCCTGGATAAGAATCTAAAATCTTCCGCCAAGAGCGGTAAATTTCGTGAACTCCTTCGCGATCAAAAAATGGAACATCCGACAATAAAGACTCTCGTTGCTCTTGCGGCATATCGCTTACATCTAAACGCAGCGCTCTAGTTAGACCCTCGGGATCGCGATGATCTCGGTGAATCTCATCTTTGACTAAACCATGCGCGACATCAATTCGGAAACCATCTACCCCAAGATCGAGCCAAAAACGTAGGGTTTTTTCAAAGTCCTCAGCGACTTCAAGATTATTCCAATTCAAATCCGCCTGAGTGGAATCAAATAAATGTAAATACCATTGCCCCAACGATCCATCCATTTCGGTTACCCGACTCCAAGCTGGGCCACCAAAGATTGAGCACCAGTTGTTGGGTGGAATTTCTCCAGTTAATCCACGACCATCATAAAAATGGAATCGCTTCCTAGCGGCGGAATCCTTCGGTGAATTGAGCGCCTCTTTGAACCAAATATGTTCCGTTGAGAAATGATTTGGAACAATATCCACAATGATTCTTAATCCAAGCTCATGGGTTTTTTCAATTAACTCCACAGCATCCGCAAGTGTTCCAAATCTTGAATCAACATCACGAGGATTTGCTACATCGTAACCACCATCTTTATTTGGTGAGGTGTAAAACGGACTTAACCAAATTGCATCTACGCCCAAATCCTTTAGATATGGAAGTTTTGAAATGACACCTTTTAAGTCACCCTCGCCATCACCGTTAGTATCTTTAAAGGAGCGGGGATAAACCTGATAGATGCTTGCTTCCTGCCACCAATCTTTGTTTTGCATCTACTTTTCCACCACTCCGCTTTCGTTTTCCAGAATCATTTTTCAATTCGTTTCGTAGAATCTCTGACCACCAATGTTGTAGGCAAGGTTAAAGAATGTGGTTCGCTTTTCGGCGCTTTAATTCGCTCCATAATGGACCACGCGGCCATTTCGCCCATTAATTGAACTGGTTGCTCAATCGTCGTGAGATCGGAGAACTCCGCCATTTCATGTCCATCAAAACCAATAATTGAAATGTCATCAGGAACTTTAAGTCCATTACGTCTTATCGCCTGCAAAGCTCCGAGCGCCATTTCATCGGATTGGGCAAATATTGCGGTAGGGCGATCTGGTCTTGCTAATAAATCATCCATCGCCCTGCTTGCTCCATGCATGGTGAAGTCTCCATAGACTTCACGAGACGGCTTCCACTCTAAACCGCTTTCGGCAAGTACCTGCATAAATCCATTGCGGCGATCTTGCGGGACGCTAAAGCCAAATGGATCATCTGGGCGTCCCGATATCAAACCAATTTTCTTATGGCCGAGGTTCACCAAATGTTGAGTTGCCGTACGGGCGCCAGCAACATCGTCAATTGCAACACTTGAACAGTTAGCATGATGCATTCCGACCAAAGCAATAGGGATACCTAAACCAAGCATCGAATCAAACTCTTCCTCGGTTGGCGGCAAACTAATAACAATTAGCGCATCCACTCTTCCCTTTAAAAGTTGATGTTGAAATAGGCGCTCCCGGCCCTTCATTTGGGAAAAGTTGTAAAGCAGAAGATCTAATCCGGCTTCCCTTAGCGCCTGCTCTGCACCGTTGATTACCTGCGCGAAATACCAGCGGGAAATATATGGTGCAACCACTCCCACGGAATTGGTCCTGCCAAAAATTGCTTTCGCATTGGATTGAGGAATCGAATAATTCAACTTATCCGCAGCGTTCAGAATTTTGTTACGGGTTTCGGGATTTACGTGATGCATCCCGCGAAGTGCCCTGGAAACTGTTGCAATCGAAACTCCAGCCTCGGCAGCCACTTCCTTGATGCCAATCTTTCCTGGAGATTGCAATGGGTCGAACTCATGACCGCTCACGATGACACCTCCACGCCGAAAAATCCTTAAGAGCCGCCGAAACTAGCTGCAAGTGGCTAAAAATAGACTGCAAAACTGAAAAAGACTAGAGGTTTTACAGATTTACTCATGTGATGAATTGTGCGGCCGCTAATCTGCGCCATGTGAGTCGAGCTTTAAAGGAGAAAAAGTCAGAGTCAAGCCGTCCCAGTTCTGAAAAATCGGCTAAGCAAATCGCAAACCTAATCACAGATATTAACCCACGCTTCAAACCTGTAATCGAAAAATCCGGGCTTTGTACGATCGGTGTTTCGGCTGGCATTTCGGCAGATAGCAAGAGTTTAAAACCGAGGAAACTAAAGGAGAGTAATTTTGCATCTTTAGCCTCGTCAATTCTCTCTCAGCAACTTTCTACCAAAGCTGCTGCAACAATCATTAAAAGAGTTGAAGCAGAATGCGGCGGCAAATTGAATTCAAGCAAGCTTGCGACGATTAAGACTGAAAAGCTCAGAGAGCTAGGTTGTTCCGGCTCTAAAGCACGGGCTATTAAAGAGATGGCGCTGGCTGACGTTAGTAAACAAATTCCTATGCGCTCGCTTCATAAAATGGATGACAGCGAAATCATGGGTCATCTACTACCGCTCTTCGGCGTCGGACAATGGACCGTTGAAATGTTTCTAATGTTTCAGTTGGAAAGACAGGACGTTTGGCCGGTTGGAGATTTGGGAGTTCGGCGAGGTTGGGAAAAGATACATCGCATGCGAACTGAGATTACCCCTAAAAAACTTCTGGACTTAGGGATGGACTACTCACCTTATCGAAGTCATGTTGCCTGGTACTGCTGGAGGGCACTAGAGGTTCTCTAGTTTTTCTCATTGCCTTTAGTTTATAAGACTAGTTATTAAAACCAGTAAACAAAACTAGGACTTCGGTTCGAGGACCAAAGCTACGGAATTTATGCACCAACGTTGATCTGTTGGAACGGCATATCCCTCACCTTCAAATACATGACCTAAATGCGAGCCGCATGCCGCGCAACGAACTTCAGTGCGAATTCGTGGAGCTAATGAACGATCTTCCAAAAGAACTACAGCATCATCTTTTGTAGGTGCGTAAAAAGAGGGCCAACCGCAGCCAGAGTGGAACTTTTCCTCACTCCTGAATAGCTCCGCATTGCATGCTTTGCATTTATAAACCCCAATTGTTTCAGTTTCATAATACTTTCCGGTGAATGCAACCTCGGTGCCTGCCTTACGCAAAACATCAAAAGACAAAGGGTCTAAAGCTTGCTCCAGCTTCTCATCATCAAGTTGAACTGGGAATGGTTTGCCGGTTAGTGGATTGATCTTTGGTAGGTCTGATCCTGGCTGCATTTTTATCCTCTACTTTTCTTTTTCTAATTTAAGAGTTAACTCAACTTTGGAAACGGCACACCCGTAGTAGAGTGACAATCGTATCCATTTGGATTTTTTTCTAAATATCTTTGGTGATACTCCTCGGCCAACCAGTAAGTATGTGGTTTGGCATCTTGAATTTCAGTAACAATTTCGCCATGACCCTCTTTGCGAAGTACATCGTTGTAAATTTCCCGGGTATTAATCGCGGCAATCATTTGCTCTTCAGAGGTGGTGAAGATTGCGCTTCGGTATTGGGTTCCAATATCGCCGCCTTGTTTATTTAGCGAGGTTGGATCATGCATAGTCCAAAACTCTTCTAGCAATCTCTGGTAGGAAATTTTATTTGGATCGTAAACAACTTGAACTGTCTCCGCATGATTAGTCGTACCGGTGCATACCTGCTCATAACTTGGAGCCGGACGTTTGCCACCCATATAACCAACCGAAGTCGCTACTACTCCAGGGAGATTCCAGAAACGTCGCTCTGCTCCCCAAAAACAACCAGTTGCAAAATAAGCCTCTTGATTGGAGTTGGGAGAAAAATCTGAAGGATTGGTCACCGGCGAATCTTGGCATGAACAATCACTGATAATCTTGTCGAAAGCGCCCCCGTAGCTCAGGGGATAGAGCACCGCCCTCCGGAGGCGGGTGCACAGGTTCGAATCCTGTCGGGGGCACTGGTTTTGAGTCCGCTAATTACCTTAATGACCCATTTCACCCATAAATTTCTCAAATATCCGTCGCAATCCCTTGAGTTAAAAACTTTCACACGGGAGAATTACTCAGTAATTAAGCCCACTCGGGCAACAAGCCTTAAAGGATTCGTCCGGTGGCTTGCTGTGCAGTTCTAGATTTTTGGATGAAAGAGGATTTATGACAATGGATTGGCGTCATCGCGCAGCCTGTCGCGATGAAGATCCGGAGTTATTTTTCCCAGTAGGAAATACCGGCCCCGCAATTGCGCAGATTGAAGAGGCGAAAAAAGTTTGCGTCAGATGTGAAGTTCGTGAAGCTTGCTTGCAGTGGGCGCTTGAAAGCGGTCAAGACTCTGGTGTTTGGGGCGGATTGTCAGAAGACGAAAGACGTGCCATGAAACGTCGTGCCGCTCGTAATCGGGCTCGCTTGATGGAAAATCAAACTCAAGACTAATTTAGATTTATTGCTTTAGCGGAATTGTAATTCTGAATACGGTTCCAGCTTTGCTTTTATCGAAATCTATTTTGCCTGCTAATTCATTTTGGGTAAGCGTTTTTACAATTTGAAGTCCTAAGTTGGTTTTCTCAAGACTGAACTCTGCTGGTAATCCAACTCCATCATCAGATACTTCAACATTTATCATTTCCTCGGTTTTGGTCACAGCCAAATCAACCTTCGAACCCTGAACAGATACACCATGTTCCAAGGCGTTGTGAACTAGTTCAGTTAAAACCAGAGCTAGAGGGGTGGCAATCAAAGCAGGTATTGAGCCAAACTCGCCGTGCTTACTAATTGTGATTTCATTTGGTCGAGTACTTAACTCAATCGCACTCTGGATAATTTTGCTTATTACCTCATCAAATTGCACGGTGTCCTGTGCGCTATTTGAGAGGGTTTCATGGACCAGGGCAATTGAGGCGACCCGGCGAACAGCTTCCTCTATTGCTGCAGCCGCACTTGGTTCATCAGTTCTTCTCGCTTGAAGCCTTAACAGTGCAGAAACGGTCTGAAGGTTGTTTTTGACTCGATGGTGAATTTCTCTAATCGTGGCATCTTTGCTTATCAAAGCTCGATCTTTTCGTCGTAGTTCAGTTACATTGTGAACCAAAACTACTGCGCCTATTCGGTTATCCCCTTCAGTTAACGGAATTGCAAGTAAATCTACGACACCGCCACTGTTTTCAAACTCAGCTCTTCTAAGGGTTTTTCCGCTCATAGAAACTCGCCAGTTTTCTTCTCGAGGTTGCAGACCGTAGCTTTTTAACGCCAACGAATCTAAAACTTCTCCGAGTTTGTGGCCTTCTAAATCTCGCTCCCAACCGATTCGCGAAAAGGCGGATCTAGCGTTTGGGCTCGCAAATGTGATTTCGCCATCCACCGATAAGCGCACTAAACCATCTCCAACACGGGGAGCAGCTTCGGCTAAGTAGACGCTATCTTTTACCGGAAAATTACCTTCGGCAATCATGCGATAAATATGATTTGCAATCTCTCGATAATTCAATTCAAGTCGAGAAGGGGTTCGCATTGTTTCTAAATTTCTATGTCGAGAGATGACTGCGATAACTTTGTTGTTAAACAAAACTGGAATTGTTTCCTCTTTTACCTTTAGATCACCAATTTGCTGTGGCTCGGTCTCTCTAACAATTTCTCCAGTTGATAAGGAGTGATCGATATTTGATCTACTCCCCCATGAAATCTCTTCTCCAATAACATCATGAGAAAAAACCGTTGCTGCCGTCATTGGCCGAATCTGTGCAATTGCACGATGGCCTTCAGGCCAGCTTTTCTCATCGGTGCGAAGTGGAATCCATAGCACCAAATCAGCAAAGGAAATATCTGCGAGTAGCTGCCACTCTGCTACCAATTCACCTAAACGGGCGACATCCTGTGAAGTTAGGGAGTTCGCGCCCGCGACGAGGTGACGAAATGGCATGGGTAGAGCGTACTCATCTTGAATTCCCCAGATAAATCGAGAGCTCAGTTAAGGCTTTACGCATCGAGCTTCGGGGTCCAACTTCTGAGATAGTTGCAAACCGGCTCGAAGCCTTATCTATCAAGCCGTAATCTCTAGGGATAACAAAATGTTTTTCTGCGGCACCCAGCTCCTGTAGCTTCAATCGAAAACTCTTTTTAAATGCCAGATGTCGGGAGGAACTTGAGGACTGGTTTAGCACATAGGTTATCTGAGCCTCTGGATAGAAATCACTAATCCCTCTAGCAAAACTCTCCATTTCAGACAAGCTATGGTGCTCGGGTTGTGCAACAAAAACAATTTGACGACAAAATTGGAGATAGTCAATAAATTTTCTACCACTTAATCTTCGGTCCCGTTGAGCAATAGAAAGATCTGGCGCCTGACCCAGATCTATGCAATGTAGAGCAGTTCTGTCTTTTTGATCTGGCTTAGTTAAGGAAATTAGTTCAGCCAAAGAATTATCCATTCGTGATAAATCCAAAAGTCGCAACCGTTCATGCAGCGAAATTACGCTTTTGTAACCTTTGACTCCCAATCTCACTGCTATGTCATTTCTATCTGGATCTGCATCAACTATGGTCGTAGTCTCCGAATATGCTAGTTCGGCCGCAATGTTTATGGTCAATGTTGTGATTCCGGGTGCTGAGTTACTTCCGGTAAAACCTATAAAGTCAGATTGGGCCTTAAGCACTCGAGTTGCTTCATTGATGCCTCGACTGATGCTTTCCTCGGATTGGCGCAAACTTTCAAAGACTAAATCCATAAACTCATCAGATAAAAATCTGATATCGCTGGCTATTTGAACCAAGCAAATCTGTTCTCGCTTATAGTTACCTATCTCCAAATGTCGAACAGTTATTTGCTCATCGATAACTACGAGTATTCGCTGCTCATCTTCTAGATTGCTTAAGAATTGATTTAACTGGCCTACTGAATGCGCCCGAGCATGTAACTCAAACTCGCGATTAGTCAGTACCTCAATGACCGTATCCTCGAGTGCAAAATCGGATAGCGCAGTAACAAAGCTGATTTTCAAGGGGATTTCACCAGAACAAAATCAGAGATCGCTAAAGCTTGAATCAATCGCGCAACGAACTCTTCCGGCACCAGCAAAGTGATTCCGACCTCTCCACCCAACTTACTTGCCTCCAAATCGATACCTTCAATAGCGACTTGATTGAGAATCAATCCAGGTTTCAGGGGTTTTGAGTCTCCGATCGCACTTAATTGTTGTTTTGGGATTCCATAAACATCCACTAACTCTCCGGTCTTAAGCCGATAAGGAAGTTTTGATGCCGGAACAGAAATGGGAACCTTACGCAGATTTGCGAGTGCATCCTCAGATAAAGCGTAGGCCGGAATAATTTCTGAAGCTCCAATGGCCCTAACAATGTGATTTCCAACTATGGATGTATTCCCATCTAAGTACAGCCCAATATTTGAGGGCATTAATACCTGGGTGGTTTCAACATCCTCCGGGTCAATTACGCTCCCGGCTGCTAAATCAACTTTTGCGCTCCATACAGTCACCATTCGATTTGCCGAACTTGATATGAGAAAAGCGGAAATAAATGAAAGGGCAATTAGCGCGACACCAAACAGCATTCTTAAGTTGATCATCGCTCCAATCTTTCCCATAAAGGTCAGATTGGCTTTTCTTTTATTAGGTTCAATCTCATCGTGGTGCTTTTTCATGGGAGATGAATACCCTCTAATTGCAATTTAATTGAGGTTATCCACAGAAAATGTAGATTGCCAACCAAACCTCATACTTTCGACTGAGGTTTTAACGCAGAGCTTCAGCCAATCTGCGCCTATGAAAAACCAAATGCTCAACCTAATCCCAGATGCCAGACCACAAAATGATTCAATAGTAGAACTTCAAAGTATCAATTTATTCGATCAAGAATCTAGCTTTCATTTTCAGCCAGCTCTCCAATTATTTGATTACTTAAATGCTGATTCAACATCTGAAGTTAAAAGAGATTCCAGCAAAACTAAGCTGTATTTAGTTCCTACAACTCACGGGGAAAGCTACGATCCAGATTTTGCGCCAAATCCTTCGCCTCTTACAGAACTGCCAAATATCGAACGTTGGACCTTAATGTATGTGGTCTCTGTAATTGAGGTAATGGCAGGTCGTCGTCCGATTCAGCAAGTTGCAAGATCAACCCACCGATTTACCTACAACTCGCTGCTACGGGAAATAGGTTCCATTAATGAAGTCCCCAAAATTCGTCGGATAATTCGTAATCAACCTATCGAGGGCGTTGTGGAGCTAACCGCAATCCTGGTCTTTAAAAACCGAGTCCGAGCATTGATTGCAAGGTTTGAAGGGGTTGATAAGAAATGGCTTTGTACAGAGCTCGAACTTTTATGAAGCTCCGTGACAGCGCTTGTACTTCTTACCCGAGCCGCATGGACAAGGCGCATTGCGGGAAGTTCCATCGCTCTTTGAAGTAGATACTCCTCCGGTTTCAGATGGGGCTGAATATCGTAACTCTTGATTTTGAGTCGGTGGAGTAACGCCTTTGGCTTCGACTTTCTTATCCTCGATCTTAACTTCAACATTAAATAGGAAGCCAACCATTTCTTCCTTAATTGCATCCATCATGGCCGAGAAGAGTTCATAACCCTCTTTCTGGTACTCAACCAATGGATCACGTTGGGCCATAGCACGAAGACCGATTCCCTCCTGCAGGTAATCCATTTCATATAAATGCTCACGCCACTTGCGATCTAACACTGATAACAGAATCTTGCGCTCTAAATCTCGTGTTACCTCGGCACCCAACTCCGATTCACGTTTTTCATAAGCTGCAAATATGTCATCGACGATACGTTGAGCAAGGTATTCAGAGTCCAATCCGGAACGTCCGCCAGCATCTTTCTCGAGTTCCTCAACGGTGAAGGAGATTGGATAAGTCGATTTTAATACCGTCCAGAGCTGGTCAAGATCCCATTCCTCTGGAAAACCTTCACTGGTTGCTGAGTTCACATAGCCACGGATAGTGTCCTCTATGAAATTGGCGACTTGATTCTTGATATCTGCGCCCTCAAGCACTTCACGACGTTCACGATAAATAACTTCACGTTGACGGTTCATAACATCGTCATATTTCAAAACATTTTTACGCATCTCGAAGTTTTGTGACTCAACCTGAGTTTGTGCGGATTTAATGGCATTTGAAACCATCTTGGATTCAATTGGAGTGTCCTCAGGAATTCCCGCAGCGGTGAGAAAACGTTCAACCAGATTTGAATTGAAGCGTCTCATCAACTCATCTTGCAGCGAGAGGTAGAAACGGGACTCACCGGGGTCACCTTGACGACCAGAACGTCCGCGTAGCTGGTTATCAATACGACGTGACTCATGTCTTTCTGTACCAAGAACATAGAGACCACCAAGAGCTACTACCTCTTCGTGTCCTTTAGCTACCGCTGCTTTTTGTTTTGCAATTTCGGCTGGCCAGAGAGATTCATATTGCTCGGCGTTATCGACTGGAGAGATTCCCTGACGTTGCAATTCATAATCCGCCATAAACTCAGGATTGCCGCCCAGCATGATGTCAGTTCCACGTCCGGCCATATTTGTGGCAACTGTTACAGCGCCAACGGTTCCGGCGCGAGCGATGATGGCCGCTTCTCTTTCATGTTGTTTAGCATTCAAAACTTCATGTGGAATTCCTTTACGGCGCAATGCTTGAGATAGAACCTCAGATTTTTCAACACTCACCGTTCCAACCAATACCGGCTGGCCCTTGCGATGTCTTTCAACAATATCGTTTGCAACCGCTTCAAACTTGGCCGCCTCAGTCTTATATACCAAGTCTGCTTGATCAATGCGTTGCATGGTTTTGTTAGTTGGAATTGGAATTACGCCGAGCTTATAGATCTGCATGAATTCGGAGGCCTCAGTCATTGCAGTACCGGTCATACCTGCCAATTTGTCATACAAACGGAAGTAATTCTGAAGGGTGATTGTTGCCAGAGTTTGATTCTCGTCCTTGATTTCTACCCGCTCTTTTGCCTCCAGCGCTTGGTGCAAACCTTCACTGTAACGACGTCCAGAAAGAACGCGACCAGTGTGCTCATCAACTATCAACAGTTCGCCATCCATGATTACGTAATCACGATCACGCTTGAAGAGCTCCTTGGCCTTAAGGGCGTTATTTAGGTAGCCAATCATCGGGGTATTAACGGATTCGTAGAGATTTTCTATGCCTAACAGCTCTTCTACTTTGGTAACACCAGCGTCAAGAATTCCAGTATTACGTTTCTTTTCATCAACCTCATAATGTTCTCCACGCACCAAACGTGACGCGATGTTTGCGAACTCCACGTACCACTTTGTGGCTTTATCTGCTGGTCCACTAATAATCAAAGGGGTACGCGCTTCATCAATAAGAATTGAGTCAACCTCATCAACAATTGCGAAGTTGTGTTCTCTTTGAACGCAGTCCGCCAAATTCCAGGCCATATTGTCACGTAGATAATCAAAACCAAATTCGTTATTGGTTCCATAAGTTATGTCGGCTAAGTACTGCTCTCTACGTTCAGCCGGTGTCATCGATGCCAAAATGACTCCAACTTTCAAGCCCAGGAATCTATGAATACGACCCATCCATTCGCTATCGCGTTCTGCCAAATAGTCGTTGGTTGTGACGATATGTACTCCGCGGCCAGTAAGTGCATTGAGATAAGAAGGAAGAGTTGCTACCAATGTCTTACCTTCACCGGTACGCATTTCGGCAATATTGCCTAGGTGCAATGCGGCACCACCCATCAACTGAACATCGTAATGTCTTTGTCCCAGAGTTCTCTTCGAAGCTTCTCGAACTACCGCAAATGCTTCTGGTAGCAGGTCATCGAGATCCTCGCCTGCCGCTAAACGATCTTTGAATTTTGCGGTCATGGAACGCAATTCATCATCAGACATTGAAACAAATGTTGATTCGTGCGAGTTCACCTCTGCGGCAAGCCGCTCTAACTGTTTAAGAGCGCGACCTTCACCAGCGCGAAGAATTTTGTCGAGAATTGCGACCACGTATCAGCCTTCCATGGAGTGTTAGAGGGCTATCGTATTAGGAGTCGGTGGGCAGATGCACACACAGTGGCAGCGCCCAAAACTGTCATATTTCTCTCTCTGAGAGCCCTAGCAGCGCTCAAAAGAGTAGCTCCCGTAGTAACGACATCATCAATCAGGATGATTTTCGCTGTGGCAAGGGAATTTCCCGGCCTCGAATTCCCATTTAATTTGAAGGCATTTTCCAGATTTTTATGTCGTTCACTAAAAGACAACTCTGATTGATCTTTAACTCTTTTCTGATGAACCAGAATACTTTGCCAAGCAAGATCTTTCACGCCTCTAGTTCTACAAATCTGTAAGGCGGATTTCAAAATTGGTTGTAGGAAGGATTCTCCTCTCCTCCTTATTGCCATCTTGGAGGAAGGTATAGGAACCAACAAGAGATTTGCATTATCTGTTCTTACTTTCCAGCTCATTATCGAGTTGGCTAAAGCATTTGCCATTAGCGAGCGTGCAACCTTGTTGCGATCTTCCTTTGCCTTCAGAACCACTCCAGAGCTATCACTATCGTAAGTAACCACTGCGCTAATTGTTAAATCATCAAGCTGAAAACTGCTTGCATTTTGTAGCCAGCGATATTCGCAGCTGCTACATACCTTTTCAAACACTTGATTACAGATTAAACAAATCTCGGGAAACACTAATGAAGTGATTCCTTGGTAAACATCCCGCACATTGATTTTCATGCTTAATCTTCAGGCGGTAAGGAAGAATCAGCTTAAAAAGTTTTTTAACTGTGTGTTCGTCTAGGTTGTGGAGCAGGTTTAATTCTTAATGAGCCGGCACTTCAGCTATTGGGAATTCCGTGATTCGTTGTCCGTTTACTTTTGGTAGGGTAAGAACAAAGTTAGATCCTTCGCCCAGCTTGCCCCAAACCCGAATCTCGCCGCCATGCAACTGTGCATCTTCCTTAGCGATGGCTAAACCAAGTCCGGTACCGCCGCGCTCTCTGGAACGGGAGGGATCAGCACGCCAAAAACGATCAAAAACCCGTTCGATTTGTTGTTCAGTTAGACCAACTCCGTAGTCGCGAACTCCAACCGCTACTTCAGTGGGGTTCTCCGCGACAGTAACGTGAATTGGCTTTCCTTCTGCATGATCAATGGCATTGGCCAGCAAGTTGCGCATAATGCGCTCCAAACGTCTTGGATCTCCATCGATTACTACCGGTTCATCAGGGGCGCTAATCATCAGCTGAGTTTCTTTATCATTCGATGACAACAGCAAATCATCGGCACAGCGTCGGACCAATGAATTAACGTCAACTTTGTCCAAAGACAAGGCAGCAACCTGAGCATCAAATCTACTTACCTCCAATAAATCAGCAAGTAGGTGCTCAAATCTTTCAATCTGTGAAACTAATAATTCAGCACTGCGGGAAATTATCGGATCAAAACTATTGCGAGCAGAGTAAATAACATCAGATGCCATTCGAATAGTGGTTAGCGGAGTGCGCAATTCATGAGAGACATCGGAAACAAATCGTTGCTGAAGTCTAGATAAGTTTTCTAAGCGGGAAATTTGTTGCTCAAGAGTGTCCGCCATTTCATTGAATGCCTGACCCAGACGGGCAATTTCATCTTCGCCTTTAACCTCCATGCGCTTTAGCAAATCACCAGAGGTCAACTGCTCAGCTACCTCCGCGGCTGATTTGACCGGGTTAATTACTTGCCGCAAAACGACAGATGCGACCAGCATGATGAGACAGATAAGTAGTAAGCCCGCACCCCAAATAGCTCTTCCAATCAAAGCAATTGTTCTTTGCTGAGCATCAAAACCAAAAAGGACATACATTTCATATTTTCCGACATTTGGAATCGTGAGATTCTTGCCGATTATTACGCCATCTAAGAACTCTCCATTTACATACTTAAGAGTTCCTTCTTGCCAGTGAAGCTCTTCATTTCCTTGTAATTCTTTCCGCAGCGAGCTCGGAATTGACTCTGGCAGTAGAAAATTTGAAGCTGTTACCGCTGGTATTCCCTTCAATTCTTTATCTGCAACCTGCATTAAAACAACTTCACGACCGGAATCCCGCGCGCTGAGATTTCCTGAATTTACAACTTCGCCGACAAGTTCCTTGTAGTCGGTTTTGGCGCTAATGCCGGAAACAATAAATCTGTATTCGGCATATTGAATAGCAGATTCGCCTTCCGAGATTGAGGCGGCAATCTTTTCATCAATGATTCCGTCAGAAATTCGACTGTAAAGATTTGAGCCCAAGAAATAGATTAAAACGATAGAAACCAGTCCCGAAAGTGAGAAGACCTTTAGAAATAATGATTTGCGAAAGATTCTGAACACTTAGGTTGATTTCTAACTTCGATGACCTGTAGTGCCCGCCTTATATCCAATTCCACGTACCGTATTGATAATCGTGGGATTCTCAGGATCATGCTCAATCTTGGCGCGCAATCGTTGAACATGGACATTCACAAGTCGAGTGTCAGTTGAATGACGATAGCCCCAAACCTCGCCTAGTAAGGCCTCTCTTGTGAAAACTCTGCCTGGTTCTTTGGCTAAAGCGACCAATAAATCAAACTCTAAGCGAGTTAGCGGAATTTCTTTGCCGCCACGGGTAACGGTGTGTTCGACAATATCAATTGCTAAATCCCCGATCGTTAAATTGCTTGAGATTTCTCCACCTGAGCGACGCAGACGAGTGCGAATGCGGGCAACCAACTCTGAAGGCTTAAATGGCTTAACCATGTAATCATCAGCGCCGGCCTCTAAACCTTTTACGATGTCATGGGTATCGCTTTTTGCGGTCAACATGACAATTGGAACACGCATCGATTGTTTTCTAATCTGTTTGCAAACCTCAATTCCATCAAGGCCCGGCAACATGATGTCAAGCAAAACTAAATCTGGAGGGTTGTTTCTAAACACCTCGACCGCTTCATCGCCTCTACTTACAAGGTCAACTTCAATACCTACTCCGTTGAGGACGATTCCAAGCATTTCGGCAAGGTCTTGATCATCATCAACGACCATTACCGAAGTCATTAGCTGCCGTGCTTCCAGGAATTCAAGTACTCAACCTGAATTGGAGTTAAGGTGTCAATCTTGGCACCCATGCTCTTTAGCTTGAGAGATGCAACCTCTTTATCAATCTCAGTAGGAACATAGTGAACACCAGGGGTTAAATTCTTAGCGTTCTTAACTAACCATTCTGCAGTTAGAGCTTGATCAGCAAATGACATATCCATTACTACCGCTGGATGACCCTCGGCAGCACCTAGATTCACTAGTCGTCCCTCTGCAATTAGAAGCAGACGATTGCCGTTTGCGAGTACATATTCATCGGTTTGGTGACGAATCTTTGAGTTCTTCTTGGTGTTCTTCTCTAACCAAGCAACATCAATCTCGATATCGAAGTGACCAGCATTTGCCAATATTGCGCCATCTTTCATTACTGCAAAATGTTCGGCGGTTAGAACAGTTCGGTTGCCAGTTACTGTTACAAAAACATCGCCAATTTTCGCCGCATCGAGCATTGGCATTACTCGATATCCCTGCATTAACGCATCAAGTGCTTTAGTTGGATCAATTTCGGTGATAACCACATCAGCGCCCATTCCTCGAGCTCTTTCAGCTACACCTTTACCGCAATATCCAAAGCCACCTACAACGAAAACTTTTCCACCCAACAACTGATTTGTGGCGCGGAAAATTGCGTCAACGGTTGATTGTCCAGTGCCGTAACGATTATCAAACATATGTTTGGTGTCTGTGTCATTAACGGCAATCATTGGGAAAGTAAGGGCGCCATCTGCGGCCATTTGCTGAAGTCGGATAACGCCAGTTGTTGTCTCTTCGCAACCGCCAGCAATATTCGGCAACAGCTCTTTACGTGTAGTGTGAAGCGTATTTACTAGATCGCACCCATCATCAAAAACTTGATGCGGTTCAATATCTAATGATGCGTTGATGTGCGCGTAATAACCTTCACGATCAACCGCATTACGTGCGAAAACGCTTATTCCATATTCATGCACCAATGCAGCAGCGGTGTCGTCCTGGGTCGACAAAGGATTTGAAGCGCAGAGAGCAATTTCCGCTCCACCAGCCTTTAGCGCGCGCATTAGGTTTGCTGTCTCTGTTGTTACATGCATACATGCTGAAAATCTAATCCCAGTAAATGGTTTCTCTTTTTCAAATCTTTCACGTATCTGAGCCAGCACCGGCATATTGCGCTCTGCCCATTCAATGCGCTTTTTTCCTTCAGCAGCTAAGGCTGGGTTAGCAATATCGTGTTTTGGAGTGGTGCTGGTAGCAAGATTCACTTTTAAAGGTCCCCTTTAAGAGATTGAAAGATTTGGGCCAGTTTACCCGTTTCGAATAATCTGCAAGACCAGATCTCTTATGCGGGCCATTTCGCCCTCCGTGGCCGCCTCTGCGTTTAGCCTCAACAAAGGCTCTGTATTTGAGGGTCTGAGATTAACTGACCAATCTTGAGCTGAGATTGTTAGACCGTCAAGTTCATCAAACTTCAGCTCTTCATCCTGATTTTCGAAATACTCACGTACTTTAGAAATCGCTAACTTGGTATCTGCAACCTCTGTGTTAATTTCGCCGCTCAATTCATACCGGTTAAAACGAGCCATAAGTTCAGAGAGAGAAATCTGATTATCTAATAACGCTGCAATTGCATGCAGTGCAGCAAGCATCCCTGAATCAGCACACCAAAAATCTTTAAAGTAAAAATGTCCAGAGTGCTCCCCGCCAAAAATGGCTTGGTGCTCCGCCATCATCTGCTTTATGAAGGAATGACCTACTCTCGAACGAAGTGGAACACCTCCGTTTTCTTTTATCACCTCTGGAACTGCTCGGGAACAAATCAAGTTGTAGATAACGCTGGCTCCCGGATTCTTTATTAGCTCTCGCTCGGCGATTAACGCTGTTAGCGCGGATGGTGAAACTAGATTGCCAATTTCATCAACTAAGAAACATCGATCCGCGTCACCATCAAAAGCCAAACCAATATCGGCTTGCTTTTCCTTAACTAGGCTTTGCAAGTCAACAAGATTTTTCGCATCAATTGGGTTTGCTTCATGATTTGGAAAAGTTCCATCGAGCTCAAAGTAAATTCCATCAACGACCGCATTGATTCGCTGCATCACCGCGGGAGCGGTGTGACCGCCCATTCCATTGCCGGCATCAATTGCAATTCTGATTGGTCTGTTCTTAAAAGAGTTCTGAAAGACGCCCTTTGGAAATAGTGAAAACAAGTAGGACACATACTCGGGCAGCAAATCTTGCCTGGACTCCTTACCGAGATTTCGATTTGGGATCGGAGAACCTGCGATTATTTGCTGCTTAATCCAGCGCAAGCCAGATTCTTGACCAATTGGTTTAGCACCACTTTTACAGAGCTTAATTCCATTGTATGCAGACGGATTATGGCTAGCGGTGAACATTGCTCCTGGCATATTTAAGTGACCTGAAGCGAAATAAAGTTGATCTGTTGAAGAAAGCCCGATTCGAATCACATCTAAACCTTGTGAAGTTACGCCATCTGAAAAAGCATCGGCCAAATCTGGAGATGAAGGACGCATATCTTCGCCGACCAGAACTGTTGCCGGTTCACGTTCTAACTCAATGAACCTCGCAAATGCTATACCCAGAGCAAAAGTGAAATCAGTGGTCAGCTGCTCATCAACTAGACCACGAATATCGTAGGCTTTAATGATTTTATCTAGAACTTCGTTGTTCATAACTTAACTGCTTAATCTTGAATAGGTATTGAGCGCAGGTGGCCTCGTCTACCAACTTCTGGCGCTACAGGTTTTGCTTGAATCTCCATCTTGGCTGTTTGTCTAATTGCTTCAGCAATTGCCAGAACATCATCTGGCGTAGGAGCACTTAAATCGATTTTGCTACCTTTATTATTATTTTGAATAACGGTCCAGCCTTTTGGCACAGTTAGTTTTTCAGAATGAGATTCACATAAATCGTATGCGTGTGGCTCAACATATGTAGATAAAGGTCCAAGTACCGCCGTGGAGTCAGAGTAAATATAGGTCAGAGTGGCTACGGCATTTGCTTGACAACTTGAACGAGTGCAGCGTCTACCAGCAACGCTGGGTCGTTCAGCATTTGAACGACTTGAATTTGAACTTGACGCAGTTGTCATGACGCGAGATTAGTAGAGTTTTTAAGCAAAGCAGCGGATTTGAGTAGCTTCGAAAACCCACTCTTTTTTCCTATCCTTAATTTCCCTAGCTGCCCGGTTGAATGACGGCTATATCGGCAATCGGCTTGGTCGAACTCTCTAGATCTGTGCTTTGCCTAAAGGCGAGATGGGTCACACCATCTCGTGATAGCCAATTCATCGCTGCTTTTGCCCCAGATTGGTTGGTGAAGGATATGGATCTGACGTTTTTAGGGACCTTCCAGTTCAAAACCTCATCTCCGATTAATGTTTTACTGAATTGCTTTCCTCTATTGTCTTTCCAGTTCACATTAACCAAGACCTTTTCGGCAACAAATGAGATTGTTGGCTCAAGGCCGTAAAGATTGTAAGAGACGCTTCCAAAATTACTTGAAGGTGCACTCCACATAAAATCTGAGATGTTAGAGGTCTTAACTTCAGTAAAAACACTCGCAACGATCGGAGCAGATGAGTTAATTTTTATGCCAAATGTCTTGCTTCCTAAATCTAAATCAGAAAGTTTCAAGTCTTTAACTGTTTGCGAAGCTAGTGAAACATTTCCATATCCAACCGGGATAAAAACTCCATCTGGTGAAACAACTTCGATGCTCGCACTCGCATCTACGGAACCGGTTGTCATAAGCCGCAAAACATGTTTGGCCTTACCTGAATTTCCATAGCGAATTGGCATTCCAGCAATAACCAACTCTGTTTGGGGTTTAAAGATCGGAGAAACAAAATCTGCGCCTAGATTATTAAGTCCGCGAACTCTTTCATCAAGCATGAAAGCGGCCACTCGACCACTTCTAGTCTCTACCTTCAAAATTAAGCGAGAGGAGCCGGGATCAAAAGCATCTACTCTCATAACTTTTTCAGAGGAAGGTTTAACGGTAACAGGAACGGAAGCTGTTGAGCCATTTTCGGAATAGCTTGTTACATCAACAATCGCGTCACTCAATCCACTATTCACCAAAATTAGCTTGGTTTGGCTTGTCACACTCGCAGTTCCACCCACAAACCAAGAGGTGTTGTTGCTGACATCGCAGGTGACTGCGGCGGTCCAGCGATTTGCCTTGGACTGAATTTGAATGGAATTTGAGGCACTTCCTTCAACAAATATCGCGCCATTATTTAATAAGTAACTACCCTTGCCATTCTTGCGCAAGGAAGCATTTGGCTTCACGACTTCTCGCAAAGCAGTAGCCTTGCTAGGCAATAACGCTGTTGCACGGGCGTCGCTTATTGGACCTGGACATACTGTTGCCGGATAGTACTGCGTGATTTCGCTACTTGAATTAGTTTGTGGCAGTAAATATGCAACATGCGCCGCGATTATGAAGAGGAGAAATGCGAAGGAAGCTCTGGTCTCTTTCATGCCAGCTCCTCCTCTTGCATCTGACTTCTTCTGCGTCGTGCAGGTAGTGCCAAAATAATCAAGGTAACAAAGGCAATTATTTGTAATGAAATCCATCCTCGGCGAGATGTCGCATCATGGAAAATTACAAAATCTCCCGGCTCGCTAACAGTAAATCGTGGAATTCCACTTTCCGTTATCGTCGAGGGAACATACTTACCGTTCAGAATCAACTTCCATCGATCATCGTATTTTTCTGTGATAACGATGGTTCCAGAGGTTTTCAAAGTTCCTTCGGCTCCGATATCCCCGCTTGGCAAAACCGAGTACATGCCATCAGAGGAGAGGAATGAGATGTGACCAAGCGCGCCCGGTACTTTCCATGAAATTCCCTCATTTGTTGAAGCGGCGCGTGAAAATCCACCGGCACCATCAATCGTTCTAACTAACTCTTCATTTAAAGGCTTTGCCATAAAAATATATCTGATACCAAATTCAGCAAAGGCTTGGCTACTAGTTACTCCAGAACCAGTCACCAGATCAACAATCGCTTTATTCACCACTGGAGACAAGCCGGTAATTACATCGGGCTCTCCCAATTTCAAGTCACTGTCACGTGCAATGAAATATCTAATTCCGGAATCAGTATTTCTAAATACCAAAGTTTTGTATCTATCAACGGTTTGTGCACTTGCGCTCAAGAAGGCGGGAAGTGCCGATTTCTCTTTAGTCTGCAGCGGTGAATTTGAACCACTTGTTACCCACCAGACAGTTGAAGTTAGAACAGAAAAAGTTGCTAGCACGCTGGTTATTCCTAGCAATACATGGCGATAATCAATATGAGATTCCGAGAGTTGGGGAACATAGTAATCAACCATCAGGACTGCAGCAATGAGTGCGGTCAAAGTTGGAATAACTAAGAGACTTCCGACCCAAAGATTCTGTGGTTCAAATCCGCCATGTCCGGACACTTGTCTTGAGCCCAAGATGGCGGCATAACCAATAAAGAAAAGTGCGATTTCACCCAGACGTGCGGTTTTAGAGACAAAAACCGCGATCAAAGCAACTAACAGAATTGGTGACAACATCCAAATTGGAGGCGCTCCGACGCCACCAGGATTAGCGAGAATCAAGGAGAGAACTTCTCCCCCGGCGAGATTCAATCCGGGATCTAACAAAATTCTTGATGGGTGCAAAATAAACTCTAGAGACCAAGGGGCGTTAATCGCTAATGGGGTTACAACCAAAGCGATTCGACGCAGATTTTTGCGATCAAAAATCTCTTTTGTCATGGGGTTTGTCTTTGAGTTAAAAGCAGCTACATCAAAAATCACCAAGATGAACTGCCATAAGACTATGGACATAAAAGCAAGCGGAGAGAAAGCGCAAACAATGGCGAGCAATAGTGTGAGCCACCATGTTTTTCGCCAACTTAAACTTTCCATCTGCTCGATACCAAAAAGAGCTCTAACTAACCAAGGTCCAATGACTACAAGAACAATGGTGCCAAGTCTTCCGCTATTAATTGCGGTCAAAGTTGTTGGTGAAAAGGCGTAAAGCAGGGCTGCAGCCAAGGCCAAGAAATGAAGTTGCGTGAATTTGCGGGCCAAGGAGTACGCGCCCCATAGTGCAAGAGGGACCGCTGAAACAAAAATAAAACTCATGAAGAACGAGGCATTTGCTGCGGTAAAAATAGCGGAAAGGCCGACAAGCGCTACCCATGGTGGGACATTTGCACTAGATCCCAAACCAACGGTGTGCCAGGAATCGGCGTACATTCGTAGTAAATCTATGGCACTTGATGGAGTTTCTGGCAATGCTCCTCCAACAATGGTGCCAAATCTTGATCTTGCAGCAATCAAGGCCAGCAATCCCACCACCAATGAAATGGAAAGTATGGGTCGCTTTAATAGCCAGGTAAATGGAGAAGGTGCCTTCACCAATTCAATGTCAGCGTTTTCAAGCGCCTCATCATTTAAATCCAAAACAGAGCTACTAGATGAGGTTTTGTCATCATATAGAGAGCTTCTTCGCCAAGCGCGAGATACAGCTGACTGGGCTCGTTCTATTGCCAGTTGCAATTGTGATCCTCGAGGTGGAACAAAGCGGGCAATAACCCGTGAGGAAACCAATCGATTCTTGCGACGATTTCTACGCGCTTTAAAAATGTCTTGCGGCTGCAGAATTAATAGACCGACTGCGGCCAATTCATCCAATGCATATCCAGGAAGTTTCGCCAATAAAAAGCCAATTGCGCGGGCAACTGATGCTCCAATTAATTGCAATGCAATTACCGGGAGAAACCACCAAGAGGTATTAGCCAATAAAACATAAGCGGCATGACGTCTATCTAGTAAAAGTGGCCGGTGCAAAAATGCGCCCTTTACATCAACGCTACGTCGTTCATTTGCTGCGGCCTCTGCGTGATATGCAACTGCTTGAGGCGCAACTATTACCGAGTGTCCTGCAGTGTGAACTCGCCAACCAAAATCCACGTCATCACGGAACAAAGAAAGTTCGGGATCAAAACCATTTAACTCTTCAAAAACATCTCTTCTAATTAAAGCGCCTGCGGTACTGACCGCTAAAACTTCACTGACATTGTCATGTTGACCTTGATCCTGTTCGCGAAATTCCAGGCCGGTCCAGCGGGCGCCATTTCCAGCAATACTCACGCCTACTTCCAACAAGTGATTGCGATCATGCCAGCCGCGAAGTTTTGGTCCTACAACTGCAACGCTTGGTCTTTCCTCTACCGCTGCTAATAGTTCAGCTAGTGCATTTGCAGCAGGCGCGCAGTCATCATGTATCAACCAAATCCATTCAACTGATTCTTGAGGTGCGGCTTTTAACTTTGAACTTTGCAGCGCTTCATTTACTGCGCTGCCAAAACCTTTGTCACGATCGGTGCTTATTGTTGTGATGCCTGCACTCTTCAGGATCTTTACCGATCCATCATTAGATTCAGTATCTATTGCGATTACTTGATCGATAGCACGTTTTTGTTTGGCAAGTGATGCAACAACTTCCGGCAGCCAAAGTGCACCATCATGCGAAACGATGATGGCTGTAACAAAGTGTCTTGAAGTCGGCATTTCACCGCCTTATCAATTAAGGAGAACTAAAAGATTGATTGGTTTGTGGACAGTTTTGAAAACGTAGCTTACGCCGGGCGACGCTTCAAGCGGCGACGTTCGCGTTCTGAAAGTCCGCCCCAGATGCCAAAGCGTTCATCATGAGCAAGTGCGTACTCCAAACACTCCTGGCGAACTTCGCAGGAGAGGCAGACTCGTTTTGCCTCACGGGTCGAACCACCTTTTTCAGGGAAGAATGCTTCTGGATCGGTTTGGGCACATAACGCTCGCTCTTGCCAAGAAAGCTCAACGATTTCGCCATTACCCAATTGGATGCTTGGACCGGGAATGAAAGTCTGCTCTATGCGACGAGCATCAGTCATTAGCAATACTCCTAAGACAGTGGCCCACACCGGATGGCGGGCCCAATGAGGAGAATTACACGCTTGTTATTCCCAGGAGTCAAGCCGTTGAAACCAAAAATCTGGCCAAAAAGTAGGTTTTTCGGCCGATTTACTTGAGATATCTCTCAATTATCCAGTTATTTACAAATTAAAGGATTATTCGCCAATTATCTGGTCTGAAAAAGCGCTCTGGTCTGGAACTTCTTGATTGGGTGCTATGTAGCAATTTGATATTTGAGATCCGCTGCCAACCCTGACATTTTCGCCAATCATTGAGCCAAAGATGGAAACTCCCTCGGATATTTCGCAACCATCGCCAATCACACTACCCCCACCCACCTGCGCCGTCGGGTGAATTTGAACATTTGAGCCGATCAGAGCCTCTCCCACAACTCCTTTGGTTGCGCTGGAAAGATGCGGATTCATTAATAGATCGCGAGATGCTTTGATAAAAGATTGTGGAGTTCCCATATCAATCCAGTAATTAGTGTCTAGATATCCATAAACACCAGCGCCTTTAGATAACAAAGCTGGGAATACATCTCGTTCAACACTTACAACCTCTCCGACAGGAATCTGTTGCAGCGCACTCGTTCGAAAAATGTAACAACCGGCGTTTATTGTGTCCGCAATTGGATTTTCCATTTTTTCAAGAAAAGCTTTAACTCGATTCTCCTCATCCAATGGAACGCATCCATACGCTCGCGGATCTAAAACTTTGGTGAGATAAAGAGTCACATCTGCATTAGCTTTTTGATGCAAAGCTATTTGCGATTGCAAACTATGGCCACTCAATACATCGCCGTTAAAAATCATCACCGATTCATTTGGCTCAAGATCTAATTCAAGTGCAGCATTAGCAATTGCACCGCCTGTACCGAGAGGCTCGTTTTCAACTGCATAGGTAATTTTCAAGCCAAATTTCGAGCCATCGCCAAAATAAGGCTCGAAAACCTCTGCTAGATAAGAGGTTGCCAGCACTAATTCAGTTATGCCTGCATCTTTTGCTTTAACAATTTGATGTTCGGTAACAGGCTTGCCGGCAACTTTCAACATCGGTTTGGGTGTGTTGTTGGTGAGAGGTGCAAGCCTCGTGCCCTTGCCGCCGACCAAGAGAATGGCTTTAGTAATTTGGTTGCGGTCTGGCTCGCTTGCCAATTTTTTCTCCATCACTTAGAAAGTTATTCGCCTAATTGCTAAGAATTCTCTGGGCCACTTCGGCAATTTTTTCATCAGTAGCGGTAAGTGCGATGCGAACATGTTTTGCACCTTTATCGCCATAAAAGCGGCCGGGCGTAACTAGGACACCACGATCTGCAAACCAAGAGACGGTCTGCCAATCCTCTTCATTTCGCGTAGCCCAGATGTAAAGCCCCGCCTCCGAGAACTCCACCGTAAAACCTATTTTTTCAATCGCTTCACGAATAACTTTTCTGCGATTTACATATCTTTGACCTTGATCTGCTACGTGATTCTCATCTTTAAGAGCCTCAGCCGTTGCAAATTGAATGGGCAATGGAACCATCATGCCCATGTGCTTGCGTACTTCTAAAAGCTGAGCAATTAATGCAGGATCGCCCGCTACGAATGAACCACGATATCCAGCCATATTGGAACGCTTAGAAAGAGAATGGATGGCCAGAATTCCTTTGTTGTTACCGTCCGCTAACTCCAAGATTGATTTACCCTGCTTGCTATCGGGAAAAGATAAATAGCACTCATCGCTGGCGAGTACCGAACCAGTATTCCGACTCCAATCCAGCGCCGCCATCAGCTCCAAATCACTATGGACTCGACCAGTTGGGTTTGAAGGTGAGTTAATCCAAGCTAAATCAATGTTTTCTCGGGGCCATGTGTCTGCTTCAACTGCTACTTCAATTACCTGGGCCCCTGCCAAAATTCCACCAACACGGTAAGTGGGATAAGCGATCTCCGGGATCAATACCTTTTTTGCTTGCAATAGAAATGGCAGTAATGAAACGATTTCTTTCGATCCGATCGTTGGCAAAACATCAAAATCACCCGAGGCGTGAAGAACTGTGCTGCAGTACTTTTTTAGACTTTCACGCAGAGCAGGTGCGCCAGTTGTTACTGGATAGCTCGGGGAATTAGCGTTTTCCCGTAAAGCTTTTTGGATGAACTCTGGTGTTGGATCTACCGGAGTGCCTTGAGATAAATCAATAATTCCTTGCGGGTGAAGTCGTGCTCGTTGTCCGTAAGGAGCAAGAGCATCCCAAGGGAAATCCGGAAGCTTGATAAAAAATCCTTTATTCGGTTGGCTTCTTTTGAATTTGAAGAAGCTTTGGATGATCCTTAGCTACCGGACCAACTTTGCTGGCGCCACCTGGTGATCCAAGTTCATCAAAGAACTCGGCATTAACCTCTTTGTACTCATTCCATTGATTTGGAACATCATCTTCATAATAAATCGCTTCGACTGGGCAAACTGGCTCACAAGCTCCACAATCCACGCACTCATCTGGCTGTATGTACATCATGCGTTCACCCTCGTAAATACAATCAACTGGGCACTCTTCAATACATGACTTGTCCTTCACATCAACACAAGGAAGGGCGATTACATAGGTCATGTTTAACTCCTTTTAAGAGACCCGGGGCAAACCGGCAACTGGTGATGACTACAGCGCTCCCTATCCTACAGAATAGGAGGGTATGAAGCGCGAGCAACTGGAGCCTAAGACGCTTCAAATCTATGACACCCTCAATCGAAGACTCATGCCGGTTATTGCCTCAAATGGCGAGAGTTACCGGATTTATTGTTGTGGGCCAACTGTCTATCGCGACGCTCATGTCGGAAACCTTCGCACCTTTATGTTGAGTGATTTGGTCAGAAGGACGTTGGAGTTTGCCAATCAAAAAGTAACGCTGATTCAAAACATTACCGATGTTGGTCACATGAGCGAAGATTTTGCCGAAGACAAAATGCTTTCGCAATCTAAACTCGAAAATCGAGATCCTTTTTCTATCGCGCGTGATTATGAATCTAAGTTCCATCATGATTTGAACGCTATGAATGTAATACCTGCAGATGAATATCCCCGGGCCAGCGAATGCATAGAAATGATGATTCAACATATTCAAGCGCTGATAGATCTTGACTATGCATATGTCGGAGCGGACTCATCGGTTTATTTTTCCGCAGCAAAGTTTGAAAGCTACGGAGAGCTCAGCGGCAATCGCTTAGATGCACTCAAGCCAGGACATAGATACGAATACAGTGAAGATGGCGCGAAAAGATTTCATGCCGATTGGGCACTTTGGAAAGCAGCAGGCAATAGAACTCAAATGGTCTGGCAGACACCATGGGGAATGGGATTTCCGGGCTGGCATATCGAATGTTCTGCGATGTCATTGCACTACCTAAACCAACATGTAGATCTTCATATTGGTGGAATTGATCTGCGATTCCCGCATCACGAGAATGAGCGCGCGCAATCAAATCCACTAGTTTCAAATAAAGAGCATTCAGGTGAAGCGGTTTCACTTTGGCTACACGGTGAACATCTGCTTTTTGAGGGTAGAAAAATGTCAAAAAGCGCGGGGAATGTCGTATTGGTCAGTGATGTCATCAAAAAAGGGTTTGATCCTTTGGCGCTGCGTTTCTGTTTTCTAGAAAACCGATATCGCGGACAAATGGATCTCTCCTGGGCTTCGATTAATGCAGCTTTTTCAACGCTGCAGCGCTGGCGGGAGAAGTATCAACAATGGCGACTTTCTGGCTCAGACCAAAGTGCGATAGCCCTTTCCTTAATTGATGAGATGTACTCCGATTTCTGCAACGATTTAGATACCCCCCGCGCTATGTTGAAATTGAGAGCTTTGGAAAAAGATGATTCATTTTCCGACCCAGAAAAAGCCTTTGTTTTCGAAGCGGTTGAAAAACTGTTTGGATTAAAACTGTTAAGCACAATAGAGAAGGATCTGAGTCCAGAGTTGGCGGATCTACTAAATCAACGAGTTACTGCGCGGGCATACAAAGATTTCAAACGCAGCGATGAAATTCGAGATGAACTATTGGCTGCTGGAGTTGAGGTTCGCGACAGCGCTGATGGCCAGATTTGGAAGTGGCTTAAAATTTAATTCGTCGCAATAAAGATACGAAAGCAACGCCTAGCCCACCAAAAACAAATAGGTTTCCATAAAGATTTGCCTCAATCAAAACCTCGCCGCCATTGCCTAGAGTCGATGCTCTTACAATCACAAAAAGCCAGCCCAGAACAAATGCAAACTGCATTAATTTAGCTTTATACATATTCAAGTTAAGTCGCAGGCCAATAATCAATGCCAGTAAGGAAACCACTAAACCTGCTGGCTGATAAGCATTATGTAAAAATGTGCCAGAAACCCCCACTAGAGCTCCGAAAACTAAACTAACAATTATTTTCAAAACTTTACCCCGGAAAACAAATCAATCTCTCGACCATCGGAATTCCGATCTGGACCCTTTTGGCCGTAAACCAGACGATAAAACTCCTGTCCCCAAACCTTGAACCCCAAGTTGTCGGATAAAGCAAAGAAAGGACCATCAACTGAAATCTGAGTTGGATGAGCTCTCATGGCATCCATCTTTTGCGCTACGAATTCCTCCGCATTTACAACTGTAGTAACTAACTCGTCGGGTTGTGCAAAAGGGAAATCCTCGGCTTTATCGACCCCAAAAAATTGATTTCCAGTTCCCTTGAGCGCCTCAATACCTTGTTCTATAACAGACATTGGAATTGTGTTCCAATAAATTTTTTGAATCTCCCAACCTCGATGTCTGGCAATCTCTGCAGCTTTCATCGCAACTCGATGCGCCTGAATATGATCGGGGTGGCCATATCCCCCAATTTCATCGTATGTGACCAGCACATGAGGTTTTACTTCGAGGATAATGGAAACTAAATACTCCGCCGCTTCTTCAAGATCAGCATTCCAGAAATTGTCAGCTCGCTTATTAGGTTCGGTATCCATCATTCCGCTGTCTCGATAAATCTTTGTCGGCGCACCTAGAAAACGAAAATCTTTAACCCCCAATACCGACATCGCCGCTGCCAGCTCTCCCTCGCGATGTGAGCCAAGTTGATCCTGCTGATTACTCGCTAAATGTGCGAGCTCAGGAACCAGCACCTCACCTTCTTCGCCTCGAGTGCAGGTTACTAATGTGACTTGAGCTCCTTTTTTTACATACTGCGCCATGGTTGCACCATTATTTATGGTCTCATCATCAGGATGGGCGTGAACTAGTAATAGGCGTGGATTGCTCATAAGTGAGACCAGAATACTAGTTTCTATTCGTTAATTCTCGATTCATCTCGTACGATGATGCCGATGAGTACAAATGACAGATTAGACAATCGCGCTCGTCTGCCACGCGATGAACGCCGCGCTATGTTGTTATCGGCAGCGCTTGAGGTATTTACTGTCTCCGGATTCCATGCTGCATCAATGGATGACATTGCTGATCGAGCAAATGTAAGCAAACCGGTTCTGTACCAGCACTTTCCATCAAAATTGGACCTGTATTTAGCGGTTCTCGATCTACATATCGATTCTCTAGTTTTTGCTCTGCAAAAAGCAATTGCATCTACCAAAGAAAATAAAAACCGCGTAAAGGCAACAGTTGATGCTTACTTCGGTTTCATTGATTCCGAAGGTGGTGCATTTAGATTACTTTTTGAAAGTGATATGAATGTTGAACCTCAAGTTCGAGAGCGACTTAATCGCATGACTTACGATTGTGCGGCTGCGGTTAGCGCAGTTATCTCATTAGACACAGGATTTCCTAAAGAAGAATCCATGATGCTTGCAATTGGCTTGATTGGCTGTGCTCAGATCACAGCGCGACACTGGCTGGAAAAGGATGGAAAAATAGAACGCGAGAAGGCATCGGCCATGGTCACAAACCTTATGTGGCGCGGAATATCTGGCTTTCCGCTACAAAACTAGCTCCCATTAGAAATCGAATCGCGTAAATCTTGCAAAATCTTTAGGATTGGGCCATGACTTCAAAGAAGACCGCCACCGGAAAATCTGAAACCGCTAAATCTGAGGTAAGAATCTCTGTTGCCGATCAGGTACGAGAACTTTCCATTGAGACAGCAGCTGATCGTGACGAGGTGGTCGCTTTGATTACTAAGGCGCTGGATAGCTCCCAGCCGTTAATCCTTACCGATACCCGTGGACGTCAATATGTTGTTCCGGCAAGCAAAATTGGTTCGGTTGAGATTGGCGATATTTCAGAGCGTCGCGTCGGTTTTGCCGGCGCTTAAATCAGTCCGACTTTCTCAAGCATTGAATAAGTAATTTCTCGGACATCTGCGGAAACCTCGCTTTGATTCGCAGTAGTCAAAAAAGACTTTCCAGTCATTTGTGATTGAGGAACGAGTGCATCGAATCGAATTGCTGGTTCCAGTATCTCGAAATCGCCCTGTAATTGACGCTTTATCTCCGCATCAACTTCAACACTAGATTTGTTGAAAATCAAAAGCGGAATGCCTTCAAAACCAGATTGGGCGGCAAACTCCTTTGTATGAACCGCTCCCCTGATTGAGAGAATATCCGATGTGCTTGGGATTAATAGCAGGTCTGCAAGAGCCGTAAAATAATTGGTTAAGCCCGAAAAAGCTGATTGGGTATCCACCACAACCAGATCGAAATCTTGCAACTTATCTTTAGCTTTTCCACTTGCAAGTAGTTTTTCAAACTCTAAATTTGCCAACCTGCTTGAAGCGGGCAAAAGTGAAAATCTCTCGCTGGTTTTGACCATGGAAGCATCTAATGAAAATTCATCACTTAAGAATTCTTTGATTGTAACCCTTGGATTTTCTACTCCACATGAGAAAGTTACGCCAGCTTTTGGATCAGCATCGATCAAAAGAGTTTTCTTTCCATACTCTGTTGCAGCCACTGAGCAGGCAAGAGCGATTGATGTCTTTCCTACCCCTCCAGCAGCGTTCGCAATTACAACTAACTTCATTTCGCACCCGCGAATCTCTGCATTGCAGATTTCAATTGCGGGGGTTGTCGGAATGATTCTGGCATTAGTGCAAGAGCGCTACGAGTTGTTTTCAACGCCAAATCAGTGGCTTGAGTTTGTCCCGGAAGGTTTGGCCAGCCATAAAGTTTTCTAGCCCATCTTGGCAAAGCTGCGGCTGCCAGCGAAGTAATTCCGCCCCACAGCGGAGCAATTGGCGTTCCAAATCTTAGTAACGGAGGTAGAGGTGGTAGCGCGATAAAAATCGCTGCCCTTTTTGCATCATCACTGGCAGAAAGCTTGGGCATGACCTCAGAAAAATAATTCTCTAGCTGGCCCATTGATCGAGGTACCGAACTCTCTTCAATCCCTACCAACAACGCAAAGGTCACCATTTCATTTACATAATCATCACATTCTGCCGCCGTTAAATTCATCCCAGAGCGAATTGCGGTGTCAATAAATGCATCAACCATAGCCATATGCACCCAAAGCAATAACTCTTGTTGGTCTAAGTTAAGTTTTGCATGAACTTTGCGGACTCTAGATGCCAAAGCATCAGCATCCTCTTTTGTTCCAAAAGTTAATGTGCTTACGTAATCTCCCGTGCGTTGTAAACGACCCCAAGCATCTTCGCGAAAATTAGAATGTGCAGCTACTCCAGCCATAGCCTCTGGATGCAAAGCTTGTTCCAACAAGGCACGAATTCCACCCACAAACATCGATGGATCGGCATGTACCCGCCAAGTTACCGAATTCGGGGAAAAGTATCCGTTACTCACACGGAGAATAATTCCTTAATTCCAGTCATTAGCATCTCGAAAGCAATAGCTGCGGTGAGCAAACCAGCCACTTTGGCAAGCAACATCACACCTGATTCCTTAATTAACGCAACTACATGGGTGGAAAACATCAGCGTAATTCCGATTACTAGATGGGCTCCGATGACAGCAAGCGCCAGCGCTAAAGTCAT
>VFQT010000316.1_pt1 | contig 74405 bp, 73 predicted proteins | sample 3512381 | NCBI WGS metagenome assembly VFQT01 (sample SAMN10412376, study PRJNA504923) | tailings metagenome | isolation source: Relicate 2 Philex TSF3 active mining site | place: Philippines: Tuba, Benguet | collected 2017-08-29
CTCGGCCGTATTCCTTCGGCCGTGGGCTATCAGCCGACCCTCGCGACCGACATGGGCGCGCTGCAAGAACGCATCACCTCCACCACCAAGGGCTCGATTACCTCGGTGCAGGCGATTTACGTGCCGGCGGACGACTTGACCGACCCGGCGCCGGCTGCCTCGTTCGCTCACTTGGACGCGACGACGGTTCTTAACCGTGCGATTTCGGAACTCGGCATTTACCCGGCCGTTGACCCGCTCGACTCCACCTCGCGCGTGCTGACGCCCGCCGTTGTCGGTCAGGAACATTACGACACCGCTCGCCGCGTTCAGGAAACGCTGCAGAAGTACAAGTCGTTGCAGGACATCATCGCCATTCTCGGCATGGATGAACTGTCGGAAGAAGATAAGCTGACGGTCGCTCGCGCCCGTAAGATCCAGCGCTTCCTGTCGCAGCCGTTCCACGTGGCCGAAGTCTTCACCGGCATCTCCGGCAAGTTCGTGCAGATCGAAGATACGGTCCGCTCGTTCAAGGCAGTGGTCGATGGCGAATATGACCATCTGCCGGAAGCGGCCTTCTACATGGTTGGCGGCATCGAAGAAGTCATCGAAAAGGCCGCGAAGCTCGCTGCTGACGCTGCCTAAGGATAATCCCCTCCCCTTACCGGGAGGGGGATTTTGGAGACGAACATGGCATTGCATTTCGAACTCGTGACGCCGGAGCGCCTTGTTCGTTCGGAAGACGTCCATATGGTCGTCGTGCCGGGCAGCGAAGGTGATTTCGGCGTGCTCGAAGGGCATAGCCCGATGATGTCGACGATCCGCAGCGATGCGACCGTTGAAATCTACGCTTCGGCGGGTGCGGCGCCTGAAAAGATCACGATCACCGGCGGCTTTGCCGAGGTGAATGACAAGGGGCTGACGATCCTCGCGGAAAGCGCCGCCTGATCCGGATTGGCTTGAACGTAAACAGAAGCGCCTCGGTCGGAAGACCGGGGCGTTTTTATTTGCCTCAAGCAGCGCTCGGTCGCGCCTTTCGCCAGAGATACAGCCCAGCCCCCACAATCAGCGCGGAACCGGCGAGCGATGTTTGATCCGGTGGATGATCGAAGACAAAAGTGCTGATGATCATTGCGACCAAAAGCTGGGCATAGGTCATCGGCGCGATGGTCGCGGCAGAGGCACGGGTTGTCGCAAGAAAGATCAGCGTATGCGCGGTCGACGCCGAGACAGCGACAAAAGCGCAGCGCGCCACCACTGACCAGTCCGGCATCGTGACTTGGAGCGAGGGAACCCCCGAGACATGGCCGAGCATCGCCGCCAGAATGAGAACCGGGGTTGCCAATGCAGCCACAATGAATTGCATGGCGAGCACCGACGCTCGGCCAGCGACCTTCGCGTTCAAAAGGATGAGGATGGCCATGCCCAAAGCAGCGCCAAGGGGAAGCACCGCGGCAAGCCCCGCCCCCAAAAGATTGGGTCGCAGGATCATCATCACGCCTGCAAAGGCAAGCAGCGACGCGATCCAAACAGGCCGTGAGACGCGTTCCTTCAAGAAAATCGCTGCTAGCCAAGATGTTAGCATAGGCATAACAAAAGTCATTGCGGTTGCATCTGCCAACGGGATCAGGGTGATTCCGATGAAGAAGCAAATGGCTGAAAAGGAAACGGCAAGCGCCCTCCCCCCGTGCAGCGCATAATGACCCATGCGGAACGCGGCTGGCCCTTCGCGCACCCACAGGATCACCCCAAGCCCGATCGTCCCTAAAAGATATCGAAGCGCCGCGATTGCGGGGGCAGGCCAGTGCGGCGTCATGGTTTTAACAACCGCATCGCCAATCGACAGCAGCACATAGCCGGCCAAGGCAAAAACAAGGCCCTGAACGATAGCGGACGAAGGGGGGCGCTCCATAGGCCCTTGGCCTTCCGCGAAATGGCGAAAGGGCGCAACGATATTCTTATCGGTTAGCAAATTCTCAAATCTTTCCTCCTAGCCCCATCGACACATGCACGTCCCTCAGCGGGGTTCAAAAGATAGGCAGGTGGTGGTGAACGCATTTGGGAAGCGCCCAGTTGGATTGAACGCCCCAACGATCTCACGCCCATCTTTCGGGGTCGCCAAGCCGATGACCAGCCCGTTGCCGGCACCTCGTGTCGATGCCGGAGATATGCCCCCCCCAATCGCAGCCCCGATCGACGCCATGGCTCGCCTTGCCGAACGAGAAGCCGCTGGCGCGGCCCCTGAGCAAAAAAGAGAGGGTTTCGAGGCCTCTATCCACCGGATGAAAGAGCAAGTCCTGCCCCGCCTCCTGGAGCGGATTGACCCGGAAGCGGCGGCTTCTCTCTCGAAGGAAGAGCTCACGGAAGAGTTTCGACCGATCACAAGCGAAGTCCTGACCGAGCTGAAGCTCACCCTGAACCGGCGGGAACAATTTGCGCTGGAAAAAGTGCTCGTCGATGAATTACTGGGCCTCGGGCCATTGGAAGAGCTGCTCAATGATCCAGATGTCAGCGACATCATGGTAAATGGCCCCTTGCAGACATATATTGAGCGAAAGGGTAAGCTTGAGATTGCGCCCATCCAATTCCGGGATGAGCAGCATCTTCTTCAGATTGCCCAGCGGATTTGCAATTCTGTTGGCCGTCGCGTGGACCAGACAAGCCCCTTGGCCGATGCGCGACTGAAAGATGGTAGCCGCGTCAACGTTATCATACCGCCTTTGTCGTTGCGGGGCACCGCCATTTCGATCCGCAAATTTTCCGCGCAGCCGATCACCATCGATATGATGGCCAAAAAGGGATCGATGTCGGAAAAAATGGCCACCGTGCTGAAGATTGCCGGGGCCTGTCGGTTCAACGTCATCATCTCGGGTGGCACCGGGTCGGGCAAAACGACCATGCTGAATGCCCTGTCGAAGATGATTGATCCCGGAGAACGGGTTTTAACGATCGAAGACGCAGCCGAGCTTCGCCTGCAGCAGCCGCATTGGCTCCCCCTGGAAACGCGCCCCGCCAATCTCGAGGGTCAGGGCGCGATTACGATCCGAGATCTCGTCATCAACGCGCTCCGCATGCGGCCGGACAGGATCATCCTGGGGGAAGTCCGCGGGCCGGAATGCTTTGACCTTTTGGCCGCGATGAACACAGGTCACGACGGATCAATGGCCACCCTGCACGCCAACTCGCCGCGCGAATGCTTGGCGCGCATGGAGAATATGGTGCTCATGTCGGATATCAAAATTCCGAAAGAGGCAATTTCTCGCCAGATTGCGGACTCGGTGGACCTGATTGTTCAGGTGAAGCGTCTGCGCGATGGCACGCGCCGAACGACGAGCATCACCGAAGTCGTTGGCATGGAAGGTCCGGTCATCGTCACTCAAGATCTGTTCACGTTCGAATTTCTGGACGAGACAGCTGAGGGCAACATCATGGGGGAATATCGGCCTAGCCAATTGCGCCCCTATACACTCGAAAAGGCAAAACAGTTCGGCTTTGATCAAGCCCTTCTGGAGGCCTGCCTGTGATGCCGACAGATGTGACGCCCCGTGCGGCACGCACCGTTCTGCTCATCCTTTTTGGCCTTGGCTTGGCCGGAAGGCTTGCAACGCTCTTGGTTCCAACAGCCTATTTTCCGGATGAGATTTTCCAGTATCTCGAAGTCGCCCATCGGCATGTATTTGGTTATGGGGCCGTTACATGGGAGCAAAGGATCGGGGTTCGCAGCCCTGTGTTTCCGCTCCTTTTAACGCTGCCCATGGGCCTGGGGCATGCCCTTGCGCCCGATGGCTATGCCTATTTAATCCTGACCAAGGCGATGCTCGCGCTTGCATCTTTGGGGGTTATTTGGGGAAGCTTTGCGCTGGGCCGGATTGTCTCGATCGCCCATGGCCTCGTCGCCGCATTTGTGGGCACGATCTGGTTTGAATTCATCTATTTCAGCACCCAGGCCCTGACAGAAGCCTTCGCGCTGGCGCTTATCTTTCCGGCAGCTGCGCTATTCCTTGATACCGACCGCGCGACACCCCGTCGGGATGCATTAGCCGGCTTTTTGCTGGCGACAGCAGCTGTGATCCGCTTTCAATATGGCCCCGCTTTAGCGCTATTCGCGCTGCTATGCTGCGGCCGGAACCCCCATAAATGGTTCTTTTCTAGCCTCGGTGCCGTCTTGGCGCTTGCCGTGAGCGCCGCAATTGACCTGAGTTCCGGCCAAATCCCCTTTGGCTGGATGGTCGCCAATTTTGACCAGAATATTCTGCAGGGCAGATCACATATGTGGGTTGAAGGTACCAGCTTCTACCCGCTCGCATTGATCACCATCCTCTTGCCATTTTTGCCGATCTATCTGGTTGTGGGATGGTCGGCGATGCAGCGCTTCCCAGCACTTGCGCTGGCAGCGGGCTTTCACATCATCCTCCATTCGATGATCGCGCATAAGGAATATCGCTATATCCTCATGTCATCGGCCATATTGATTGTGCTTGCAGCGATTGGCAGTGTCGATCTGCTCAATCGTCATCGCGGCGAGACCCCTTCTCCAAAGGCCCTTATTCTTATCGCCGTGATGTGGGCTGGTGCCTCTCTGGTGACCGGGACAAACGGCCTTAACCGGCCAATTTGGGCCCGACAAAGCACCGAGCTGCGGGCCTTTAAAACCGTTCATGCCGACACCAAAGCCTGCGGCCTGGCCGTTGTCAGCAAAGATGGATCAGCCCAAGGGGGATATAGCTATCTGCACCGCCCCCTACCCCTTTACATGCTGGACACAGAAGCCTCGGCCAAGCTGCTGGCACGGACCGCCCCGGCGTTCAATCGCGTGCTGTTGGCGCGTGCGCGTGAAGGCCAGCTTCCGGCTGGATATACTCGCCAATTCTGTGGGCCGACCTGGCCCGGCGGCCATCAAGTCTGCCTCTATGCGCGACCGGGAGGATGCACCCCACGCGCGGCTCATGAGTTTGATATCAACCGGCTGCGATAGGCGCGTCACGTCTGACTTAGGGCGTATGCAGGGCAAGGGCCGCCGCCACGGCACCCGCGATGACCGATAAGATCATCACGAGAGGCCAGGGCATGAACCCCACATCGTCGAGATTATGTCGTCGCGCGCGCCGCCGTTCTGCCCAGCTGGAAAGGCCCGCCAGTGCAACAGCACCGGCACAAATTGACCACAGCATCACTTGCATCTGTTGCCCTCGCCTCCCATTTCTATGCCATAGCAATCTTTGATCAGGGAAAAAGCCATGCGCCCGATTTATGCTCTTCTCAGTCTTTGTGCCGCGTCTGCTGTTGCACCTGCCATCGCGTCGAGCCTGGATGCCGCCCATTCGGGCCATGCCAGCTCCAAATCGTCGGCGCATAGCCATATCAGCCCTGCCTTGCAGGCGGCGGTCGCTGCCCCAAATCGGAGCGCTGCGAACAAAGCCCGCGACCAATATCGCCATCCTGCTGAAACGCTTAGCTTCTTCGGCGTTAAGCCAACAGACACCGTGGTCGAGATTTGGCCCGGCGGTGGCTGGTACACCGAGATTCTAGCGCCCTATCTGCGCGACAATGGCAAGCTAATCGTGGCGGCCCCTGCGGGGCGCGGCTCTGAGGCGATTGGCCGCTTCCTCGACACCGACCCGGCAAGCTATAGCAAAGTTGCTCGCGCCAACTTCCCCCAGCTTATGGGTGGAACGGGCGTGTCCGCGGGCACAGCTGATGCTGTCCTTACCTTTCGCAACGTCCATAACTGGCGCATGGGAAGCTATTCAGCTGACGGGAACGATTACAGCGTCGCGGCCTTTCAAGAGCTTTATGCTATGCTGAAGCCCGGCGGTGTTCTGGGCATTGAGGACCATCGCTTGCCAGAAGACGCGAACGACGCGCGCGAACGGTCGAGCGGCTATATCAAAGTGTCCACGATCCGCCGATTGGCAGAACAGGCAGGCTTTCAATTTGTGGGCGCCAGTGAGATCAACGCCAACCCGAATGACACCAAGGACTATCCCAAGGGCGTCTGGACGCTGCCGCCCCGCCTGGCCGAAGGCGATGTCAATCGAGACCGCTATCTCGCGATCGGTGAATCCGACCGGATGACGTTGAAGTTCATCAAGCCCGCCAAATAAGGCGAAATACCAGCCGCTCAGCCCAGCTTGTCGATTTTCGCCTGAAGGCTCTCAAGCTGGGCCTTGAGCGCTGCGATTTCGGCATCCTTGGCATTGCTGGGAGGCTCCGCCTTTGCGGGCGTCTGCTTGCCGGCTCCAGGCGGGGTGAACATCTCTGACGCGGCTTGAAACATCGCCATGTTGCGCTTGTGGAGCTCTTCAAACGGCCCCCCGGCAAAGGCACCTTCGAGCATGGATTTGAATTGAGATTGGTTGCGCTGGAACGCTTCCATTGAGGCTTCGAGATATTGCGGGACCATCGCCTGCATCGAATCCCCATAAAGCGAGATGAGTTGACGCAAGAACCCGGCGGGTAGCATGTTTTTGCCCCGGCCCTCTTCTTCCATGATGATTTGGGTCAGGACCGTATGGGTGATGTCCTCATCGGTCTTGGCATCGACAACTCGGAAATCGCGGCCTTCGCGCACCATCTGAGAGAGATTGTCGAGCGTGATATAGCTCGAGCTTTCGGTGTTATAGAGGCGCCGGTTGGCGTATTTCTTGATGGTCACGGGGCCTTCGCCCGGCTTCGCCTTTGCCATGCGCCTAATCTCCCAATAATGTTAAGGCATAGCATCAATAGTTTTTGCACTGCAATATCTGAAGTTTGAGCGCACAATTACGTGCAGCAAGATCAGCTCCACCGCCGCTCATAGCGCCGGCCGAGCAAGGTCAGCAGTTCATAGGGAGACAGGCCAGATTGCGCAGCTGCGGCAGACAGGCCGAAATCCATCTGCACCCAATCTCCTTCGTTCACCGGCGCCGCGGTTACATCAAGGGCGACCAAATCCATCGACACACGACCTATGACGGAATAGGCCCCTGCCCCCGCGCTTCCTGTGCCGGAAAAGGCCCGTAAATAGCCGTCCGCATAGCCGAGATGCACAATCGCGACCTCTATCGTCCGGTCGGCGGTAAACGTCGCGTTATAGCCGACGCTTTGCCCTGCGGTCACGCGACGACGCTGCAAAACTTGCACCTCGAGGCCCAATACCGGCCGGAGCCCTGCTTCAGCTTCGGGCCGGGGGATGCCGCCATAGAGCGCAAGGCCGGGGCGAGTGAGCCCAAAATGATAATCCGCGCCCAGGCAAATCCCGGCTGAGTTTGCAAGGCTCAGGCGGCGTGCGGAAACCCCTTTGGCAGCCGCCACAAAGGCTGAGTGTTGCGCGGCATTCTGCGCGACATCCTGATCCGCCGATGCAAGGTGGCTCATCAGCGTCTCAATCTCGAGACCCGATAGATCATCGCCTGCTGCCAAACCAAGGCGGTTCATGCCTGTATCGATCATGACATCGCATGGCCGCCCCGTTGGCCGCCAGCGCGCAACTTGCGCTGCGGTATTCAGAACCGGTCGCGCGCGCGACGCAAGAGCGGCGGTCATATCCTCGTCGCGGACGCCGTGGAGAACGGAAAGATTCGCCTCCGCAGGCAGGACCGCTTCAATCTCCGCGGCCTCAGCCCAGGTGGCGACGAAGAAATCGCGGCACCCAGCTGCTGCCAATCGCGCCGCAACCTCAACCGCACCCAAGCCATAGCCATTGGCCTTAACGGCCGCGCCACAGGCGGCCGCGCCGCTTTGCCGCTGAAGCCAGCGCCAGTTGCTGACCAGAGCATCGCCATCAAGGCACAGACGAAGCGGGGCGTTCATGTCGGGAGCGATACTGGCCCGGCCACGCCTAGTCGAGGTCTTCCTTGCCCGACGTCTCGGGCAACCAGATCAAGGAGACGATAAACGCCATCGCCACAACGCCGATGGTATACCATAGCCCCATAAAGGCGCCACCCGTCTTCACGACGATATATTGCGAGATAAAGGGCAGGAAGCCGCCAAAATACCCCGTCCCGATATGATAGGGGATCGACATGGAGGTGTAGCGGATCCGCGCGGGGAACAGCTCCACAAGGATCGCCGCGACCTGCCCATAAGTCATTGCGGACAACGCGACGAGCGCCGCGACCGCGAGGATGATGAGCCAAGGCTCGCGGAGGTTCGGGTCAGACTTGTCAGGATAGCCCGCGGCTTCGAGCGCTGCGACATAAGCCTTTTCATCAAACCCTGCGACTGTTGCGGTTCCGACTTGGAGCGCCACCGCTTCTCCACTCTGCTTGGCGTAGCTGATGCCGCGTTTAGACAGGAACGCGAGAGCCTTGGCGCATTCCGTCGTTTGCTTGCTTGCAAAAACGTCAAAATCGCAAGCGGGCGAAATCAACGTTACAGGCGATGACTGGGTCGCACGCGCCAGAGCCGGGTTTGCGGCATCTGCCATCATATGAAACAGCGGGAAGGTCAGCATCATGGTCAGCGCATAGCCCGTCAGCAGGATCCGCTTCCGCCCGAAATGATCCGACATCCAGCCCGCTGCGACATAAAGTGGCGCCGCCAAGAGCGCGCCCACGGCCATATAGCTCAGGGCATCGGTTTCTGGCACACGCGCTGTGCCTGTAAGGAAATAGAGCGTGCCGAATTGCGAGGTGTAATAAATCACCGTCAGCCCTGCCGCGACGCCGAAAAGCGCGACGAACAACCGTTTGATGTTGCCGGGATATTGGAAACTCTCGACAAAGGGATTGTGCGAGAGGCTGCCCGCTTCCTTCATCGCCTTAAACACCGGGCTTTCCGACAATTTCATCCGGATGAAGAGCGAAATGGCGAGCAGCAAGAGCGAGAGGATGAAGGGCACGCGCCAGCCCCAGCTTTCAAAATCTTCCGTCGACATGGCGGTGCGAGTCACAAGAACGATAACCACCGCGAGCAGAAATCCCCCCGCGACCGAGGCCTGAATCCAGCTGGTATATTGGCCGCGCTTCCCCTTGGGCGCATGTTCCGCGACATAGATCGCCGCCCCCCCATATTCCCCGCCCAATGCAAGGCCCTGAAGGCAGCGTAAGATCAGCAGGCCGATAGCGGCCCAAATGCCGATACTCTCAAATGTCGGTAAAAAGCCGATGGCAGCGGTGGCGCCGCCCATCAACGAGATGGTCACAAGAAATGTATATTTCCGGCCAATCTTGTCGCCAAGATAGCCAAAGACAATGGCGCCCAGGGGACGCACCCCAAAGCCCGCACCAAAAACCGCCAAAGAGGCAAGCATTGCCGCTGTCGGGTTGCCCGACGGAAAAAAGAGCTTCCCGATCAACGCACTTAAAATGCCATAGACGAAGAAATCATACCATTCGAACACCGTGCCCAAGGATGAGGCGGTGATGACCAAACGGTCGCGCTTGGCGTCGATGGTGATGTCTTGTGCGGCCATGAAGCTCCCCCGGCGTGTCGTTCTTCTCCCGTCTTAGGGGCGAAGCGGCACGCCGGGCAAGCCCATCACGCGCTTACCAGATATGGGCGCGGTCTTCCGGCTTAAGATACAGCTTTTCGCCCGGCTTTACGTTGAACGCATCGTACCAAACGTCAAAGTTGCGCACGACATAGGGTCGGAAATGACCCGGCGTGTGCGGATCGGTCGTCAGCTGCTGGAGGAGAATCGGCTCCCGATATTTGTTCCGCCAGATCTGCCCAAAGCCAAGGTAGAAGCGCTGATCCGGCGTGAAGCCGTCAATCTTCGTCGGCTTCTTGCCGATGAGCGACATTTTATAGGCATCGTAAGCGATGGTAGCGCCCGCAAGGTCAGCAATATTTTCACCCAGCGTCAGCTCGCCATTCACCTTTTTGCCGGGGAGCGGCTCATAATTGCCATATTGCTCCACAACGCGCTTGGCGAGGGCGTCGAACCGTTCCACATCTTCCTTCGTCCACCAATCAGCGAGATTGCCGTTCATATCGAACTTGCGTCCCTGATCATCGAAGTGATGGCTGATTTCGTGGCCAATCACGGCGCCAATGCCGCCATAATTGACCGCATCATCCGCCTTGGGATCGAAGAAGGGCGGCTGGAGGATCGCCGCCGGGAAAACGATTTCGTTCATCAGCGGGTTGGCATAGGCGTTCACCGTCTGCGGCGTCATAAACCATTCATCGCGGTCAACCGGCTTGCCAAGCTTGCCAATCTGGCGCTGATACGCAAATTCGGTTGCGCGCACGACATTACCCCAGAGATCACCTCGCTCCACCGAGAGCGCCGAATAATCCCGCCACTTGTCAGGATAGCCGATCTTGGGACGGAAAGCGGCGAGCTTGGCGCGGGCCTTCACCTTGGTTTCGGGCGCCATCCAGCTGAGATTGGCAAGCCGCGCGTCCATCGCTTTCACCAGATTGCGCACCAACTCATCGGCCTTCGCCTTGGCTTCGGGCGGGAAATAGCGCGCAACATAAATTTCGCCGACGGCTTCGCCCAACGAGGCGTTCACCAGATCGACGCCCCGCTTCCAACGATCCTTGAGCTTGGGCGTGCCAGAAAGCGTCTGTGACCAGCTGAAGTTAAGATCGACAAATGCCTTGCTCAGCATCGGCGCCGCTTCATGGAGCGTGTGGAAGCGCAGATAATCCTTCCAGACATCCATCGGTTCATTGGCGATTAGGCCGGCTGCCGCCTTGATCGCGCTCGGCTGCGTCACGATAACCTGCTGTTGCCCCGCAAGGCCCGTGACGTTCAGATAAGGCGCCCAGCCAAAGCCCGGATAGTCCTTTTCCAAAGCCGCAGCTGAGGTCGGGTTATAGAGCTTGTCGATCTGGCGGGATTCCGCCTGCGACCAATGGCCCTTCGCAATTTTTTCTTCCAAGGCGTAGACGGCGTCTGCGCGCGCCTCGGCATTCGTGAAGCCCGCCAGCTTCAGCATCTCGGCGATATAGGATTTATACTTGGTCCGCGTCGCTTTGAAGCGCTCATTATCGACGAGGTAATAATCCCGGTCGGGCATGCCAAGGCCGCCTTGTCCCGTGTACACCGCGTATTTGGTGTTGTCTTTGAGGTCGAGCTCGACACCAATCTCAATCGGCGTGCTGATCCCCAACTTCGAATTTTCGCCCAAGGCTTTTGCCAGATCGTCTCGGCTCTGCAGCGTATCAATACGCGCCAGCATGGGCTTGACCGGGTCAACACCGCGTGCCTCAATTGCGGCCTCATCCATGAAGCTGGCAAAGAAATCGCCCACCTTCTGAGCGACTGTTCCCTTCGGCGCGTTTTGCTTGGCCGCGTCTTCGATGATCGCGCGGGTCCGCTCATCCGAAAGATTGCGCAAGACAGCAAAACCACCCCAACTGGAGCGATCTGCCGGAATCTCAGTTTTCGCTTCCCACGTGCCGTTCACAAACTTGTAAAAATCATCGCCCGGCTTGACCGCACGATCCATCCCCTGAAGGTCAACGCCCCAGGTGCCGAATTTAGGGGCCGCCGCTAGCGAGGGCGCAGTTTCAGCTTGCGCGGGGGTATAAGCAGCACCCAGAGAAGCCAAAAGTGCGACGCCAGCCGCACCGTTCAGGTAATTCTTCAAAATCATGGATAACTCCTAAGAATCAGATGCGCAGAGCCTAGCGACAACTGTTATAGGTGCGCAAGACACCCGCTAGAAACTATCTGCATCCGCTAGGCTTGATGCCAATGAATAAGGCCGTCCGTTCCCCGAGCGGTTCGTCCAATGCTGCCTACCGGCTCTTCCTGGCCATTGGTGAGAAAGGCGATCATGGCTTCATCTGCCGCGTCCACCCGCGCAAGAACCCGCGCCTGACCAGGCGTTCGGGCGATGATCGTCCCGAAACGCACCGAAGCGTCGCGGTTGTAAAAAACGGTATAGCTTTCAATCTGCGCAGGCCCTTCATAGCCCTCATCCGTCTCGGGCACCGGGCCTCGCTTGGCATCTGCCAGCGGGTTCACGTCAAAATCATGCGGGAACTGAGCCTCGGGAAGTGGATCAGCCGACAGAATGATACCATGAAAATGCGTCGCATAACCGCCATTGGCGAACAAAAAGGCGGTCCCGCGTGCGATGCGGAGTTTGTCCACCATCGACGCGATGGCGTGGCTCATATAGTTGCCAATAGGCCCGCCGCCAAAGGTTAGCCCGCCAAAGGCCGTGATCGGCCTATCCGCTGGCCAACCCAAAATCCGCCGCGCCATTTTGGGGATGCAGGGGAAGCAGGAATACAGCTCCACATGGTCGATCTGATCGACCGTCAGCTTGTTCCGCTTCAGTGTCTCCTCAATCGTCACAACCATCCCGGCAGGCTGCTCATATTGATCGCGCTTCAGCATATTGTGCGTTTCATGCGCGGCAGCACCCATCCCAATATGGATGATCCGGTCTTCCGCAACGCCCGCCGCCCGCGCCCGTGCGAGCGAGGTGACGATGAACCCTGCCCCTTGATTGACGCTGGAATTGGCAACCATCCGCTTTTGATAGGGAAAGGCGATGGGGCGGTTGTCGGCATCGGCGCTGGTGATCTGATCCGCCGAGAGTGGCGTTCTGATCCACGCATTGTCATTCTCCGCGGCAACCGCAGACATGCCGGCCCAGATCTCACCCGATTCAGCTTGCGCCTCTGCCAAGCTTTGGCCCCACGCCGCGCGTGTGGCGTTTTCATAGAGCGGATAGAGGTCCGTCGGCGCGACCAGGCCGTGCTGGTGCATCACGGATTTGGCCCCACCGGACGCGACATCGCGCAAGGCGTCCTTCTTCTCTCCCGTCGCCGCGCGGGCGCGCTCAGCAGCGGTCCGCAGCGCTTCTGCGCCGATAATCGCGGCGACCTCAATCTCCCCTGCCCCGATGCGGTTGGCGGCTTCATTGAGCAATTGCACGGGGCTCTCCCCCGTCGGATACGGCGTTTGAACCGCCAGCTTGGGGGTAATCCCAAAGTGCTGTGCCAGAAGCGCTGCGCAATCCCCCAGCTTTGGGAAGCTGATCTGGTTGACGACGGCAATGCTATCGAGCGCCGCTATCCAACCTCCGCCAGCATCTTCATCCGCCTTACGAAGGGCAGCGACCATCAGGCCCAGCGCGTCTTCCTGATTGGCACGGTCGTTAAACTGACCGACACCGATAATGACGGGAATGCGCGCGGGGTCTGTAGTCATTGGCTTACCCCTTGCGACCAACCGGCTGTGGCGCGGGCGTCCCCAAGAAGCGCGGGGCGGGGGCCGGCTGATCACGGCCGTCAACCTTCGTAAACGTCCCGCGCGCCTTGTTGTGCGGATGCTCCAAGGCTTCCGCCATCGACATGATCGAGCCGAAACAAATGTCCGTCCCTTCCATGATCGCGGCCCATTCATCGCGGGTCTTGGTTTTGAAGATCGCGGCGACCTTTTCTTTCAGAACAGGCCATTGGCTCTTGTCCATCTGCGCATCGAAATCAGGGTCTGCGTCCAGCCCAAGCGCCTGACGGAGCAGCGCATAAAATTGCGGCTCGATCGACCCGACGGAAACCCATTTGCCATCGGCGCATTCATAGGTGTCATAAAAATGGGCGGCAGTATCGAGCATGTTCACGCCGCGCGTATCTTCCCACATGCCCATGCCGCGGAAGCCCCATTGCATGGCATGGATGATCGCCGCGCCATCCGTCATCGCGACGTCAATCACCTGCCCCTTGCCGCCGCGTGCGACGTTGAGCAGTGCGGAAACCATCCCAAAAGCGAGCATCATGCCGCCACCCGCAAAATCCCCAATCGCATTGGTCGGCGGGGTCGGCTTACCATCTGGGCGGCCATAGCCGTGGAGGTTACCAGTGATCGAGATGTAATTGATGTCGTGCCCAGCGGCGAGCGCAAGCGGCCCTGTCTGGCCCCAGCCGGTCATCCGGCCATAGACCAGTTTCGGATTGTCAGCGAGGAGCACATCCGGCCCAAGCCCCATCCGCTCCATCACGCCGGGGCGATAGCCCTCAAAAATGCCATCAGCCGATTTCACCAGATCGCGCACCTTCTGCACGCCTTCGGGTGACTTCGTATCGATCTGCACAACTTCGCGGTTACGGGTGAGCACATCAGCGCCCTGCAAATCCTGCGCGCCCACGCGCTCCACGCGGATCACGCGCGCGCCATGATCTGCCAGCATCATGCCCGCAAACGGCCCGGGGCCAATGCCCGCCATTTCGATGATCGTCAGCCCATCCAGCACGCCAGCCATGATTATCTCCTGAATCTTATCCCTAATTCGAAGCCTTGCGGTGGAACGACTCAACCTTTGCGTCAAGAGGGCGCGCAATCTTGCATCCCATGTCGACAGGGACTAGGGCCCCTCTTGTGACAGGTACCCCGCAAGGGGTTTGAAAGGGAAGCCGGTGGAAGACCGGCGCTGTTCCCGCAACTGTAACCGGCGAGTTCCTCTCCGAAACACCACTGGAAATCCGGGCAACCGGCATCTGGGAAGGGGGAGAGGCGCAGTGACCCGGGAGCCAGGAGACCTGCCTGTGACAGCCAGTCCTTCGCCTGTGCGGGAAGACGCAGACGATCGGGGATTTCCCTCGCGCGACGGCATGTTGTTGTTTGCGCGAGGAGATGAACGTGCATTTTATTCGCTATTCGGCTGCCCTCGTGGCGGCCCTTGCCCCGGCTGTCAGCTTTGCCCAGAGCGGTACAAGCGAAACCGCCGACATTATCGTGACCGCAACAGGCGCTCCCGCCAGCCGCCAGCAAATTGGCCAATCCATTTCGGTCGTGACTGCCGACGATATCGCGCGCCGTCAGGCAGTGAATGTCGCTGAATTGCTGGCACGGGTGCCGGGCGTTTCGGTAACGCGCAACGGCCCGGCGGGCGGCTTTGCTGCCGTCCGTATTCGCGGCGCAGAGGGCGAACAGACCTTGACCCTGATCGATGGAATCAAAGTCAACGACCCGTCCTCCCCCGGCGGCGGCTTTGACTTTGGCACCCTCTTGACGGGCAATATCGCGCGGATTGAGGTGCTGCGCGGTCCCAATTCCGTGCCTTGGGGTAGCGAGGCGATCGGTGGCGTTGTGAACATCCTGACCCCCGACGCGAACGGGACCGGCTGGCACGCCGCAGGCACAGCAGAGCTTGGCTCGGGTGCCATGCGCCGGATGGTCGCCCATCTCAGTTCGGGCAACGGCCCCCTCCGCGCCAGCTTTGGCGGCGGCTGGTTCGATGAAGATGTGATCTCCGCTTTTCGCTACGGATCAGAAAAGGATGGCCTGCGCCAAACTGCGGCTAATGGCCGCATCGAGGCGGAGCTGACGGACGCGATCAGCCTCGATCTGCGCGGATGGTTTGCCCATAGCCGCATTGAGATCGATGGCTATGCGCCTCCCGATTATATGGAAGCCGTGGATACAAACGAATTCACCCTGGTGGATCAATTGATCGGATATGTCGGGATCAATGCCGCGTTGGGCGACACCCGGCATCGGCTGGCTGCCACCCTCTCTGACATCAACCGCGACACCTATTTTGCACCTGGGGACGCCACCCCCGAATATCTCAATCACGGCCGGACCGACCGGCTCGAATATCGGGGCGATTGGCGCCTCAACTCGGCCGTTCGCGCGCTCATCGGGGTGGAGCATGAACGGACCCGAAGCTTTGATGGCTATGCGACAAATCGCACCCACGTCACGAGCGGCTATGCCCAGATTATGGCGAGCCCGGTTGATCCTCTCACCGTCACGGCGGGTCTTCGCCTTGATGACCATGCAAGCTTTGGCCACCATTGGACGCCTGCGCTGCAACTTGCTTTTCAAGCTCGCCCCGCGACGCGGTTCCGCGCAACTTTTGGCAAAGGCTTTAAGGCGCCCACGCTGTTTCAGCTGTTCAGCTATTATGGCAATGCCCAGCTGCGCCCGGAGGTTGCTCGGAGCGCGGAGATCGGGATCGACCAGAGCCTTGCAGATGATAAGATCACCCTCTCGCTCAGCTATTTCCGCCGAACAACGCAGAACCAGATCGACTTTATCTCCTGCTTTGGCCAATCCAGCGGCATCTGCGCTGACCGGCCCTATGGCACTTATGACAATCGGGTCTCGACCCGCGCGCAAGGGATTGAGGTGAGCGGCACAGCCGCGCTGAGCACGGCGCTGTCACTGAGCGCTTCTTATGGCTTTTTGAGCGCCAAGGATCGTCAAACGGACGCGCCATTGCCGCGCCGCCCGCGGCATCAAGCCGCGGCAGATCTCGACTGGACCGCCCCGTCGGGCGTCCAACTCGGCACAAGCCTGAGCTGGCGCGGCAAAAGCCACGACACAGATTATGCAACCTATCTCCCCGTTCTGCTCTCCAGCCATGCGTTGGTCAGCCTGCGCGCGGCCCTGCCGATCGGCGAAAAGTTGGAAGTGTTCGGCAGGATCGAGAACCTGTTCGACACCCGGTATGAACTGGTAAGCGGCTATGGCACGCCGGGTCGGACGGCGCATCTCGGCATTAGGGGCCGTTTCTGATGAAAGCATTCTGGCCTGCTTTGCTGTTGCTCGCGGGGTGTAGCCCCCAGCGCGCCATTGCGCCGGGCCAGATCGTGTCCAATAATCCGTGCGTCGATGCGGTGCTTGCCGAGATTGCAGCGCCAGACCAAATCGGTGCGGTGAGCATCTGGTCACACGACCCGGCCTCCGCCTCTGCCCCGCTGGGCTGGGCGCAGGCACGCCCGGCACTTGGCCTGACCGCCGAAGAAGTGATTGCCGCCCGACCTCGACTCCTCCTGACCGGCAACCTCGCCCTGGGGGGCACAAATGCCGCGCTTACCAAAGCGGGCATCCCGTTGCGCACCTATGGCGTCCCTGCGACGATGGCGGAAAGCGTCGCCCAAGTGCACGATATAGGCCGCGCGATTGGCCGATCTGCCGAAGCCAGCGCATTGGCAGAACGGATCACCCATGCAGCGCGACCTGTTGCCGGTCCGCCCCGCAAGACCGCGATCATTTGGCAATCGGGCGGCTTTGTTCCCGGCAACGGCACGTTGCAGGATGAGCTTCTGGATCGCGCTGGCTTCATCAACGCCAGCCGCAGCTACGGCCTTGCCCAATGGGATATTCTGCCGATTGAAACCCTTTTGCAGAACCCACCGGATCTTATCTTCATGCCCGATAGCGGCAGCGGTGAGGACGGGCGCGCGCTTGCGGCGCGGCAGAGGCTGCTCCGCCATTTGGGGGAGCGAACGCAGATTATTCCTTTCCCCGACAAGCTGCTCTTTTGCGGCGGCCCGAGCATTATAGAGGCGATGCGCCGGATGAAGGCAGCGGCATGACCCGCCGACTTTCCTTCCAATTCGCCCTATTGGCGCTCGCATTCTTGCTGGCCCTTGCAGCGGGGAAGAGCTGGATTGCGCCGGCCTTTTGGCTGTCGGACACGCCGCAAGGCTGGATCATGATGGAATTGCGCTTGCCCCGGGCGTTGTTGGGCGCGGCGATTGGCGCGGTCCTCGGCCTGTCCGGTGCGGTGCTGCAAGGCTATCTCCGCAACCCGCTTGCTGATCCGACGGTGGTGGGCGTCTCCTCCAGTGCGGCCTTGGGTGGCGTGCTTGCGTTGCTCCTCGGCTTTTCGGGCATTGTCCTGTTCGGCTTTGCGATGGCAGGGGCGGCGGCGAGCGTGCTGTTGCTGATCCTGCTGGCCGGGCGCGGCAGCGCTGGGCCGCTGGCCTTCATCCTGGCGGGCATGGTGCTCGCAACCTTATCTGGTGCGCTGACGGCCCTGCTAATCAGCCTTGCTCCCAATCCCTTTGCGACGAGCGAGATCATCGCCTGGTTGATGGGGGCGCTCACCGACCGGACGATGGATGATGTCATGCGCGCTACGCCCTTCATGCTGGCGGGCAGCCTGATCCTTCTCTCAACGGGTCGGGCGCTTGACGGCCTGACCTTGGGCGAAGACGCAGCGCGCAGCCTCGGCATCGATCCCGCGCGGCTGCAATGGCGCGTTGCGCTGGGGACGGGACTTGCGGTGGGCGCGTCCGTCGCAGTGACGGGCGTTGTCGGCTTTGTCGGCCTGATTGTCCCGCATATGATGCGCCGCTTTGTCGGAGAACGCCCGTCTGCGCTGTTGCTCCCGAGTGCGGTCGGCGGCGCGATCCTGACATTGGTTGCCGATAGCATGGTTCGCCTCGTCCCCGGGCCGGGCGAAGTGCGGCTGGGGATCGCGATGGCGGCGATCGGCGCGCCCTTCTTCCTCCTCTTGCTCGCGCGGCTCAGGGGCGGCCAGTCATGATCCGCGCCCGCAATCTTTCCCTCCGCCTTGGCACCCGCGAGGTGCTGCACGGCGTCTCATTAGACCTCGCACCGGGCAGCATCGCCGTTATCATCGGCGCCAATGGCGCCGGCAAATCCAGCCTGCTGCGCGGCTTGGCCGGGCTTTTGCCGCCTGCTTCGGGGAGCCTGACGATCGATGATCAGCCAATCGCCGCCTTGCCCCCGCGGGACCGCGCCCGGCGGATTGGCTATCTGCCGCAAAATGGCACGCCCGCTTGGGCCATCACTGTGCGCGATCTTGTGGCGCTTGGCCGCCTGCCGCACCGCAGCCCTTTCGCTGGCCCCTCCCCGAATGATGTCTTGGCCATTGATCAGGCGCTCGCCGATACGGACCTGCTGGCGCTTGCCGATCGCCCCGTTGACCGGCTGTCGGGTGGGGAATTGGCGCGCGCCAAATTCGCGCGGGTTCTTGCCGGGCAAAGCGACTGGATTTTGGCGGATGAGCCGCTTGCCAATCTTGACCCGCCTCATCAGCGCGATGTCATGGCGCTGTTGCGCGCTGCCGCCCGCGCGGGAAAAGGTGTTGTCGTTGTTCTCCACCAACTCAACGCCGTGGCGGAGCTTGCGGATCAGCTTGTTGCTCTCAAACAAGGCGCGTGCTTGGCCGCAGGCCCGCGCACCTCAACGCTGACGCCCGAAACGCTGGCCGCCACGTTTGACATGAGCTTTGATCTTGTGCCGCTCGATGGACGGATGGCGGTGCTCCCTGCCCCTCTTGCCGCGCGCACCTGACTTGCCGTGGCCAGCCGCCTTGCCTAGAGGCAGGGCATGACTGATACGCCGCCCCTAAAGCTGTTCAACAGCCTGACCCGCCAGCTGGAAGAATTCCAACCCGTCCATCCGGGCGAGGCGCGCGTCTATACCTGCGGGCCGACCGTCTATAACTTCCAGCATATCGGCAATATGCGGGCCTATGTCTTTGCCGACACGCTGGGCCGGACGCTGAGCTTCAAGGGCTATCAGCTGCGTCATGTCATCAACATCACCGATGTCGGGCATCTGACGTCCGATGCCGATGCCGGCGATGACAAGATGGAAAAGGCTGCCGCTCAACAGGGCAAATCGGCGTGGGACATCGCCAAATTCTACACCGATGCCTATTGGGCCGACATACAACGGCTCAACATCCGCCAGCCGTTCCAATGGTCGATCGCCACCGATTATGTGCCCCGCATGATCGAGTTCGCCAAATCCATTGCCGACAAGCATTGCTATGAGCTACCCTCGGGCCTCTATTTCGATACCGCCACGGTCGCGGATTATGGCCGCCTTGCCCGCGCCGCGACAGAAGAAGGCGAAGGCCGGATCGATGCCGTGGAAGGCAAGCGCCACGCGGCCGATTTCGCCATCTGGCGCAAGACGCCCGAAGGCGAAACCCGGCAGATGGAATGGGACAGCCCTTGGGGCCGCGGCGCGCCGGGCTGGCATCTGGAATGTTCGGTCATGTCAGAAGCGCTTTTGGGCCTGCCTTTTGACATCCACACCGGCGGCATCGACCATCGCGAGATTCACCACCCGAATGAGATCGCGCAGAACCAAGCCTTTACCGGCTGCGGCGCGCTGTCGTGCACCGATAACTCCGGCGCACGGATGTGGATGCACAATAACTTCCTGATCGACCGCGGCGGGAAGATGAGCAAATCCACGGGCGACTTCTTGCGGCTACAAGTGCTGGTGGATCGCGGCTTTCATCCGCTGGCCTATCGCCTGCTCTGCTTGCAGGCCCATTATCGCAGCGAGCTGGAGTTCAACTTTGACAATCTGGCTGCTGCCGCGACGCGGCTGAAGCGGCTGGTGATGGCCGTGGCAACGGTGCGCGCGCAGGCGGAACCGGCCAGCAATGTCACCGATCCCCGGCTTGTCGATCTGCTGGCCCGCTTCGACGCCGCATTGTCAGATGATCTCAACACGGCGGTGGGCCTGACCCTGCTGGATGACGCCGTTGCGCTGAAAAAGGTGGATGCCGCCCAAAAGCTGGCCGCCATCGCCCGCATGGATGCGGTGCTGGGCTTCGGGCTGTTGACGCTCAACCGCACCGACTTGCGCGTGCGCCCGGCGTCGGCTCAGATCACCGAAGCAGAGATCGACGCCGAGCTTGCCCGCCGCAAAGACGCCCGCGCCAATAAGGATTTCGCCGCTTCAGACGCGATCCGCGATGCCCTGATCGCCAAAGGGGTTGAGGTGATGGATGGTGATCCTCTGGGCTGGGATTGGAAGTTCGATATCTAAATAGGCCCCTCCGACCGTTGCTGCGCAACGGCCACCTCCCCATTGCAAGGCAATAGGGAGGGACTAGCTTCTTCTCCCCATCGCTTTACGATGGGGAGGTGGCAGCCCGCAGGGCTGACGGAGGGGCAGATGAGACCATCAAAATCCGCCAGAACCGTCCGTCGCGCAAGAGAGTTGCGCAAGGATATGACCCTGCCCGAGCGGCTATTGTGGAATAACCTCAAAACCAGCAGCCTAAAATTCCGCCGCCAACACCCCGCTGGCCCTTATATCCTCGATTTTTTCTGCGCGCGGGCCAATCTCGCCATTGAGATTGACGGCTTTGCGCACGACACCGGCGATCAGCCAGAACATGACGTTGCCCGCGATGCTTGGCTGACCTCCCACCAGATCGATTGCCTGCACATCCCCGCTAAGGATGTATTGCGAAACGCGGTGGAGGTGGCCAACGCTGTCGTCTCGTGTGTTGAGCAACGCTTGACGATCATGGGGAAAGCCCCTCCGTCATCGCCGCGCGATAAATAACAATTCCCTTCCTCCCCATCGTCATGCGATGGGGAGGTGGCAGCCCGCAGGGCTGACGGAGGGGCTAGAAAATAAGGGGAAAGTTTGCCGCCATGACCATCGCCGTAATGTCTGCACTTGTTCGGCCCCTGATCGAAGCGCAATTGCCCGACGACATTGATGCCCGCTGGTTCATGACCAAGGATGAGGCCATGGCGCTTGCGCCTCTGGCCGAGATTGGCTGGTTCGACATGTACGACAAGGCCGATATGGCCGCCGTCATCAGCGCGGCGACCAATTTGAAATGGCTGAACTCTATCTATGCAGGCGTCGATGGCATGCCCTTGCCGCTGCTCAAGGAACGCGGCGTGCAGGTGACCAATGGCGCCGGGATCAACGCCATCACCATCGCGGAATATGTGGTGATGGGGATGCTAACCATGGCGAAGGGCTATCGCGATGTCGTCCATGCCCAAGGCCGACATGAATGGTTGTTGGACTCCCCGGGAAAGGTTGAATTGTTCGGCAGCAAGGCGCTCCTTCTAGGCTATGGTGCGATCGGCAAGCTGATCGAGGAACGGCTTCGGCCCTTTGGCGTCGACGTCGCGATCGTGCGCCGCACACCGGGGGCGCACACGCTGACGCCTGATGCGTGGCGCGCGCGGCTGGGTGAGTTTGACTGGATCATTCTTGCCGTTCCCGCCACTGCTGAGACGGATGGGATGATCGGCGCCGCAGAACTCACCGCGATGAAGCCGAGCGCGCGCCTGATCAACATTGCACGCGGCACGGTGGTCGATCAGGAGGCGCTGATCGCAGCGCTGCGGGACAAGACAATTGCCGAAGCCTTTCTGGATGTAACCACCCCAGAACCGCTTCCGGCTGAGCATCCGCTCTGGGACCTGCCCAATGCCCATATCACCATGCACCTGTCCGGCCGCGCGCAAGACAAGATGTTCGTCCGTTCGGCGCAGCGTTTCCTTGAAAACCTGGCCCGCTTCCGCAAGGGTGAGCCGCTCTCACCGCTGGTGAACCTTGATCTGGGATATTGACCATGACCCCTGCTGAAATGTCGAAGAAATGGCACGCTGTTGCGTTGTCGAGCGATGAGTCCGCCATTGCCGCCCTGCTTCACGACGATGCCGTGTTCGAGAGCCCGGTGGTCCACACGCCCCAGCGCGGCAAGCCAATCACCGTCAAATATCTGGCCAGCGCTGGCAAGGTCTTTGGCAATACCGGCTTTCACTATGTCGGGGAATGGGAAGGCAAGAATAGCCTGATCCTTGAGTTCAATGCCGAGATTGACGGTATCAAGATCGATGGGATCGATATGATCACCTGGGATGACCAAGGCCTTATCGTGAACTTCAAGGTCATGGTGCGCCCGTTAAAGGCCGTGAACATGCTCCACCAAAAAATGGGCGACATGCTCAGCCAGATGAGCGGAAAGGGTTGAAACTGAATTGGCATAAAACTGTCATATAGGACGGTTAGACCCGGTTCATGACCAATAGAGACCTTGTGCCCAGCTCCATCGATATTCTTGACCTGCTCGACATTCCCGCGTTGCTCTTGCGGCAGGACAGGATCAGCTATGCCAATGCCGCGGCCATAGCGATGTTTGGCCAGCACATTGTGGGGCAAGATGTTCGCATGGCCCTCCGCCACCCGGATGCCGTTGAACTGCTCACATCGACCCGCAGCGATCATGTGCGGGTGAACGGCCTCACCACCCCCGGAAGCCTGTGGCAAATAGATTGCAACAGTTTGGTCGATGGCACACGCGTTGTGACGCTGACCGATCTTTCGGTGCAGGAAAGCGTTGCCCGAGCCCATGCCGATTTCGTCGCCAATGCAAGCCACGAATTACGCACCCCACTTGCGGCGGTGCTCGGCTATGTTGAGACACTGAAGGACCCCAAGGCCGGGGACAACGAAGCCACCCGCCTGCGCTTCTTAAATATCATTGCAAAAGAAGCGAACCGGATGCAGTCGCTGGTCGAAGACCTGATGTCGCTTTCCCGCATCGAGGCGACCAAGCACCAACTGCCGACCGAAAAGGTCGATCTTGTTGGGGTCGCCCGGCAATGTGTGAGCGAGAGCAGCCAGCCAGAGCGGGTCAACTTTGAAAACAGCGCGGCTCATGCGACAATTGCGGGAGACCGCGGCCAGCTTGCCCAAGTCATTCGCAACCTGATTGACAATGCCGTGAAATATAGCGGCGCGGACACACCCGTGACGGTGAAGGTTGAAAAAGGCATTTCGGGCTGGATCATCGTATCGGTGATCGATCAGGGCGAAGGAATTGCTCCCCAGCATATGCCGCGCCTCACCGAACGCTTTTACCGCGCTGACCCCGCGCGCAGTCGACAAATTGGTGGCACCGGGCTGGGCCTATCGATCGTGAAACATATCGTCGAACGTCACCGCGGCCGCTTCGATATTGCGAGTCGGCTTGGCCATGGGACAACGGCAACCTGCCTTTTCCCGCCACTCTGACCCGTTGTCACACAAGTGTCACGCAAGCGTCATAGTTCCGGATCGACTCGTTTTGGAGGGCTATGAACATGCGTCTCATCTCTACTGCTGCACTTCTTACTGTTTCGGCCATCGCGCTGTCCGCCTGTGGCGGCAAGTCTGCGGGCGATAGCCGGGATTTTGTCCGGATCGTCGGTTCATCGACGGTCTATCCTTTTGCGTCTGCCGTTGCTGAAGCCGCTGCCAAAGCCGATGGTCTGAAGCCTGCTGTTATCGAATCCACCGGCACAGGCGCCGGCATGAAGCTGTTCTGTGCTGGCGTGGGCGTTGCGCATCCTGATATCGTCAACGCCTCGCGCCGCATGAAAGCGTCTGAATATGAAGATTGCGCCAAGAATGGCGTGAAAGACATTGTTGAAATTCAGGTTGGTCTGGATGGCATCGCCTTTGCCGAAGCCACGGGTGGCCCGAACATGAAGCTGGAAGCAGTTGACGTGTACAAGGCGCTCGCCGCGACCCCGTTTGGCAAGCCGAACACCGCCAAGACCTGGGCTGACGTGAACCCCAGCCTGCCTGCTATTCCGATCAGCGTTTACGGTCCGCCGTCCACCTCGGGCACCCGCGACGCGCTCGCCGAACTCATCCTGACCAAGGGCTGCGACACCGACCCTGCGATGAAGGCGCTCAAGGACAGCGACAAGGACAAGCACAAGGACATCTGCACCAAGGTGCGTGAAGATGGCGCCTATGTCGATGCGGGCGAAAATGACAATCTGATCGTCCAGAAGATTGCCGCCAACCCCAAGGCGATCGGCGTCTTCGGCTTTTCCTTCCTCGAAGAAAATACCGATAAGCTGAAGGGCATTCCGATGGGCGGCGTGATGCCAACCTATCAATCGGTCTCGGACTTCAGCTATCCGGGCGCCCGGCCGCTCTACATCTACGTCAAGGCGGCCCATCTGAAGGCAATCAAAGGCATTAAGGAATTTGCTAATGAATTCGCCAAAGCGTGGGGCCCAGAGGGTTATTTGAAGAAGAAGGGCATGGTCATCGCCCCTGAAGATGTGCGAAAGGCCAATGCAGAAATCGCTTCGACCATGAAGACGATGGATCCGTCGAGCCTCAAATAAACTATGACCTTTTCCATCCTCCTTTTCCTGATCGGCGGGCTCGGCCTGATCGGCTGGCTTGCGGGTCGGGCAAAGGCGCAGAAACTCAACACTGGCCGGGGCGCGCTTCATTCGCGGCCCGGCCATCATGCTTGGCACGTGGCGCTGTGGATCATGATCCCGGCGCTTTTGGCCTTTGCTGTTTGGAACAGCGTATCGCCCGGCTTGATTCTCCAAGCCGTGCTGGCAGACCCCGCTGCGGCGACGCTTCCGATGATGGATATGGAACGCAATGCGGTTCTGTCCGACGCGTTCAAGCTGGCGGCGAACCCTGATGCCGCGGTGTTCAACCCCGATGCAGGCAAGCTCGTCGACGCGATCGACGCCGCAACCACGCACTATACACTAATTGGCGGCGCCTTGGTTGCGATCCTCGCCTTTGCGGGGGGCGCTTTTGGCTATACCCGGATTACAGCCCGTTTTCCCGCGCGGACACGCGTGGAACGGTTCGTGCTCGGCTTGCTCTTGCTGGCTTCTCTTCTGGCGATTTTGACGACAGGCGGGATCATCGCGTCGCTTCTCTATGAGACGGCGCTCTTCTTTTCGCGGGTTAGCCCATCCGAATTTCTCTTCGGCCTCCATTGGAGCCCCGCCAATGGCAGCTTCGGGGCTGTCCCGCTTTTCTGGGGCACGATCTTTATCGGTGCGATCATCGCGATGATCGTGGCGATCCCGCTGGGCCTGATGAGCGCCATTTACCTCACCCAATATGCGAGTGCGGGGCTGCGCAAGGTACTGAAGCCGCTGTTGGAAATCCTCGCGGGCATCCCCACCGTTGTTTATGGCTATTTCGCGGCCCTCACCATTGCACCGATGATCCGCGATTTTGCGGCGACCATCGGGATCGACAACCCCTCGACCGAAAGCGCGTTGGCCGCGGGCTTGGTTATGGGCATCATGATCATTCCTTTTGTCTCTTCCATGGCGGATGACAGCATCGCAGCCGTGCCGCAGGCGATGCGCGATGGCTCGCTCGCAATGGGGGCCACCAAATCGGAAACGATCAAGAAGGTACTGATCCCAGCGGCGCTGCCGGGGATTGTGGCCGGGGTCATGCTCGCGATCAGCCGCGCCATTGGCGAAACGATGATCGTGGTGATGGCCGCAGGCGCCGCCGCCAATCTCTCAGCCAACCCCTTTGCCAGCATGACGACCGTCACCTTCCAGATCGTCCAGCTGCTGACCGGCGATCAGGAGTTTGATAGCCCCAAAACCCTCTCAGCTTTCGCCTTGGGGTTGGTGCTGTTCGTCGTGACCCTCATTCTCAACATCATCGCGCTCCGCGTCGTGAAGCGCTTCCGGGAGGCGTATGAGTAAGTCCGGCATCAACTGGCAGTCTGAGGAGACGACGCGGCGCCTGAAGCGGCGCTACGCCGCGGAACGACGCTTCAAGGCGCTGGGCCTTGGCGCTGTGGCGCTTTCGCTTGTCTTTCTTGCCTTCCTCATCGTCTCCATGCTGTCAAAGGGGTTGGGCGGGATTGACCTCCAATTCCTAACCGCATCAGACTCGACAGACCCGCTCAATGCGGGCGTCTGGGCGGCGGTCAAAGGCTCGCTACTGACGATGATCGTCACCATCGCCCTCGCCCTGCCCATGGGTGTCCTCGCGGCGATCTATTTGGAAGAATTTGCGCCGAAGAACCGCTGGATTGATATGGTCGAAGTGTCGATCAATAATCTGGCGGCGGTCCCGTCGATCATCTTCGGCCTGTTGGGCCTGGCGATTTTCATCAACTTCATGGAGCTTCCCCGCTCCTCCCCGCTGGTCGGCGGGATGACGCTGGCGTTGATGACGATGCCCGTCATCGTCATCGCCGGGCGCAACGCGATCAAGGCGGTCCCGCCCTCGATCCGCGACGCCGCCCTCGCAGTTGGGGCAAGCCCGGTACAGACGGTGTTCCACCATGTCTTGCCGCTTGCTTTGCCCGGCATTTTAACCGGCGCGATCATCGGCATGGCCCGCGCGCTCGGGGAAACCGCTCCGCTTTTGATGATTGGGATGCGCGCGTTCGTGCCTGCCCCGCCCGCAGGCTTCACTGACCCTTCGAGCGTGCTGCCGATGCAGATCTTTCTGTGGTCCGACGAAGTCGACAGAGCTTTTGTGCAAAACACCTCAGCCGCGATCATCGTGCTGCTGCTCTTTCTTCTCGCGATGAATGGCTTTGCCATTTATCTCCGCAACAAATTCGAAACACGTTGGTGATCCATGACGACCGAAACGGTTAAAATCTCTGCACGCAATGTGAACGTCTTTTACGGCGCGAAACAGGCAATCGACACAGTCTCGATCGATATCGCCACAGAACATGTCACGGCTTTTATTGGCCCCTCGGGCTGCGGCAAGTCGACCTTTTTGCGGACCCTCAACCGGATGAATGACACCATTCCGGGATGCCGCGTGGACGGTGATATTCTGCTCGACGGCGAAGACATTTACGGCACTGCCATGGATGTGGTGCAGCTCCGCGCGCGGGTGGGCATGGTGTTTCAAAAGCCGAACCCCTTCCCCAAATCCATTTATGAAAATGTGGCTTATGGCCCGCGCATCCACGGCCTTGCCGCAACCAAGGCCGATATGGACGCGATCGTTGAAAAATCTCTGCGCCGCGCTGGTCTATGGGAAGAAGTGAAGGACCGCCTGAACGATGCCGGCACGGCCTTGTCGGGCGGCCAGCAGCAGCGCCTGTGCATCGCGCGCGCCATTGCGGTGAGCCCGGAAGTCATCTTGATGGATGAGCCCTGCTCTGCGCTCGACCCCATCGCAACCGCGCGCATTGAAGAGCTGATCGACGAACTGCGTGGCCGCTATGCGATCGTCATCGTCACCCATTCGATGCAGCAAGCGGCCCGCGTTTCGCAACGCACCGCCTTTTTCCATCTGGGGGCGATGGTGGAATATGGCTCCACGTCCGACATCTTCACCAACCCGAAAGAAGAGCGGACAAAAGACTACATTACCGGACGTTACGGCTGAGGAACGCAGATATGGTTGAACATACCGTCAAAGCATTTGATGATGAAATCGGTGCACTGCGTGGCCTGATTGCCGAAATGGGCGGGCTTGCAGAAGTCGCCATTGCCCGGTCGGTTGAGGCGCTGGTGAAGCGCGACAATGATCTCGCAGCAGAAGTTATCGCCAATGACGCCCGCCTCGACGCGCTGGAAGTCGAAGTTGATCGGCTTGCCGTGCGGATCATCGCGCTGCGCGCGCCGATGGCCGATGACCTGCGCGATGTGATTTCGGCGCTCAAAATCTCCGGCGTGATCGAACGTATCGGGGATTATGCCAAGAACATCGCCAAACGCGTTGGCGAAGTGAAGGGCCGCGCGAAGATTGAGCCGCTGACGCTGATCCCGGCAATGGCCGATATCGCTCAGTCGATGGTAAAGGATGTGCTCGACGCCTATGCCGCGCGCGATGCGCAGCTGGCCGTGGAAGTGGTCGATCGGGACGAAAAGGTCGACGAATTCTACAACAGCATCTTCCGCAACCTTGTCGCGCACATGATGGAGAACCCGGCGACGATCAGTTCTGCCGCGCAGCTTCTTTTTGTGGCGCGCAATCTGGAGCGGATCGGCGACCACGCCACCAATGTCGCAGAACTCGTTTATTACGCCGCGACCGGAGAATATTACACCGATCGCGACATGCCACGCGGAGATTAAGCCAATGGCTGCCAAGCTCTTGATCGTTGAGGATGACCCGGCGCTCGCCGAGTTGCTTGTCTGGCACTTTGAGGCCGAAGGCTATGACGTCACCCAGACGCCGGATGGCGAAGAAGCCCTGTTGCTGGCCGCTGAAGAAACACCAGATGCCATCCTTCTCGACTGGATGATCGAAAATGTCCCCGGCATCGAAGTGTGCCGCCGTTTGCGCCGCGCGCCAGAGACTGCCTCTGTGCCGATCATCATGCTGACCGCTCGGGGCGAGGAAGAAGATAGGATCCGTGGTCTCGAAACCGGTGCGGATGATTATGTAACCAAGCCCTTTTCCCCGCGCGAGCTCATCGCGCGACTGGGCGCGATCCTTCGGCGGACTCGCCCGGCGCTGGCGGGAAAGACCCTGAAAGTCGAGGATCTGGAGCTTGACCCCGTGGCCCACCGTGTGCGCCGCGCGGGAACAGAAATTGCCCTGGGCCCTACCGAATTTCGCTTGCTCCAGCATTTTATGGAAAGGCCCGGCCGCGTGCTTTCCCGCGGGCAGCTGGTGACAGGCGTTTGGGGGCATGACAGCGACATCGAAGAGCGCACCGTTGATGTGCAGATCAAGCGCCTCCGCGCTGCCATTAATGCGACGGGTGGCAAAGACCTGATCCGTACAGTCCGCAGCGCAGGCTATTCGCTCGGCTGAACCGCCTTTTGACCTCATCAAATCGTGCGACAAGCATCGACGCGGGCGTATCAGCCCGCCGCCGCCACGCTCAAAATCGGATCAGATAATTTAACATAATACTTGAAAAGTCTCTTGCCCGCACCATTTCGGAAAAGCTGGGTGCCAATCGGGCCCGGCGGGGCGGCGAGGCACCCCCTTGCAGCGCCGCCCCACCAAGATGTTGCTTATGGAAAGGACATTCAAGATGCGGACTGTTTTTGATTTCACCCCTTATCGTCGATCCACTGTTGGCTTTGACCGCCTGTTCGACACGCTCGAAAATCTGGCGCAGGCCGAAGGGAATGCGGGGAACTACCCGCCATATGACATCGAACGGACAGGCAATGATGCGTATCGCATTACCATCGCGGTCGCCGGTTTTGCCGAGCATGAGATTGAACTGACGGCGCAGCAGAATTTGCTGGTCGTCCGCGCGAAAAAGGCCGAGGCCGAGGCCGAGGCGCAAGACAGCGCTGCGCGCAATTTCCTCCACCGCGGGATCGCGACGCGCGCCTTTGAGCGCCGCTTCCAGCTTGCAGACCATGTCGAGGTGCGCGCCGCACGGCTTGAAAATGGCCTCCTCGCGATCGACCTTGTTCGCGAGGTGCCGGAAGCGATGAAGCCGCGCCGCATTGCCATCGCCAATTCGAACGCCGCATCGCTCATTGATGCGACGGGGGAAGACCGCAAGGCGGCCTGACCCATGCACGCCGGGGGAGCCCCCTCCTCCCCCGGCGTCCTTATTTCACTCCTGACTGCGCGAAATCCTTGCGCTTTGCGTGATTTTTCCCCAAGGGCGGGCGGTTATGACGCAGAAATGGACCCCCGATAGCTGGACCGCGCACGAAGCCCGCCAGCTCCCGACCTATCCCGACACCGCCGCCTTGAGCAGCGCAACGGAAACGCTCGCCAATTTTCCTCCCCTCGTTTTTGCAGGCGAAGCCCGCAGCCTGACGGCGGAATTGGCGCAAGTCGCGCAGGGCAAGGGCTTTCTCCTCCAAGGCGGGGACTGCGCGGAGAGCTTTGCGGAGTTCCACCCCAATAACATCCGCGACACTTTCAAAGTGCTGCTGCAGATGGCCGTCGTTCTGACCTTCTCGTCCAAACTGCCGACGGTGAAGGTCGGCCGGATGGCAGGCCAGTTCGCCAAGCCGCGCTCTGCTGATATGGAAGACATTGGTGGCGTGTCGCTCCCCAGCTACCGCGGCGACATCATCAACGACATCGCGTTTGAAGCCGAAGGCCGCGCGCCGGACCCGCAGCGGATGCTCCGCGCTTATTCCCAGTCGGCGGCAACGCTGAACCTGCTCCGCGCTTTTGCGCAGGGCGGCTATGCCAACCTCCATCAGGTCAACGCCTGGACGCATGATTTCATGGGCCGCTCCCCCTGGGCGAAGCGCTTTCAGGATGTGGCAGACCGGATCGGTGAAGCGCTCGACTTCATGGCGGCGTGCGGGCTCGACCCCGACACGGTGCCGCAATTGAAGGGCACCAGCTTTTACACCAGCCATGAAGCGCTGCTGCTTCCCTATGAGCAGGCGCTGACCCGGCAGGATTCATTGACCGGCCAATGGTATGACACCTCGGCGCATATGCTCTGGATTGGTGACCGCACCCGCTTTGTCGGCTCGGCTCATGTCGAATATCTGCGCGGCATCGGTAACCCGATTGGGATGAAGTGTGGCCCGAGCCTTGAGCCGGAGGCGCTGCTGCGCTTGCTCGACACGCTCAATCCAGACCGCGTGCCGGGCCGGATGACTCTCATCACCCGCTACGGCCATGACAAGATCGAAGCGCACCTGCCCGCGCTGGTCCGCGCTGTGAAGGCAGAAGGCCATCCCGTCATCTGGTCGTGCGACCCGATGCATGGCAACGTCATCAAGGCGCAAAATGGCTATAAGACCCGCCCATTTGAGCGGATTTTGGCCGAAGTGCGCGGCTTCTTCGCCGTCCACCGCGCCGAAGGGACGCATGGCGGCGGCATCCATATCGAAATGACCGGCCAGAATGTGACGGAATGCACGGGCGGTGCCATCGATGTGACAGAACAGAATCTGGCTGATCGCTACCACACCCATTGCGACCCGCGCCTCAATGCGGGCCAATCGCTCGAACTGGCCTTCCTGATCGCAGAAATGCTCAATCAGGAACTGAAAGAGCGGCAGGCAGCCGCCGCAGCGGCCTGACGCGCCATCGGGCGTCAATCGGGGAGGTCGGGGACCGCGAAAAGCGTGGTTTCACGATATTTGTCGAGCCAGGGCTGATAGAGCGCGCTGACCTCAAAAGGGATATCGGCAAGCGCGATATCGGACATGCCATCCACTTTGAAGGTTGCCATCTTCTCTTCGCGGGGCGGCGCCTCATTCTTGAACAATGGCACGGCGTCCAGATAGACAAGGTCGCGGCGCGTGTAGAGGATATGCGGCGCCAGCACGAAGCTGGTCCCGTTATAATTGGCCGTCAGGCACTTCTTTAGGGCAATGGCTTCAAGGATGTTGCGGTTCGCCGTCATGCCCGCTGCATGGAGAAGCCCTCGTGCCGACGCAAGAAAATTGTGCAGCGCAACAGGCGCGCGCGAGAAAAGATACGCCTAGCCTATTTGAGCCGGCAGATAGCTCTCGTCGATATAATCGCTGAAGCGGGTGAACTTGGCGTCGAACTTCATCTTGACCTTGCCCGTGGCGCCATGGCGCTGCTTGGCGACGATCAACTCAGACAAGCCGAATACGCGTTCCATCTCGATCGCCCATTTGGCGTGATCATCGAAAATCTTGGCGTCATCGCCCTCTACGGGCCGTTTGGGCTCGCGCGCTTGGATGTAATATTCCTCACGATAGACGAAGAGGACGATATCGGCGTCCTGCTCGATCGAGCCGGATTCACGCAAGTCAGACAATTGAGGTCTTTTGTCCTCACGCTGCTCGACCGCACGGCTGAGCTGGGAGAGCGCGATCACGGGAACGTTGAGCTCCTTTGCCAGCGTTTTCAGGCCGCGCGAAATCTCTGAAATTTCCTGCACGCGATTATCCCCCCCGCCCGAGCGCGAGCCTTGGAGCAGCTGGAGATAGTCAACGATGATCAGGCCGATATCGTGCCGGCGCTTTAGCCGACGAGCACGGGTGCGGAGCGCCGCGATCGTCAGGCCCGCCGTATCGTCGATATAGAGGGGCAGCGACTCCAGATCCGCGGCAGCGCGGGCAAGGCTGCGAAACTCAGTCTGGCTGATCTTGCCCATACGCAGATTTTCGGAACTGATCTCTGACTGTTCCGACAAGATACGGGTGGCCAGCTGATCTGCCGACATTTCGAGGCTGAAAAAGGCAACAGGCGCGCCGACCGATTTTTCGGGGGGAATGCCGTCCTCCAGATCGCGCGCCCAGCGCCGCGCGGCGTTGAACGCGATATTCGTGGCAAGCGAGGTCTTTCCCATACCCGGACGACCAGCAAGGATAATCAAGTCGCTATGGTGCAGCCCGCCGGTCTTTGCGTTGATCCCGTCAATCCCAGTGGTCACGCCCGACAGGCCACCCCCGGCATTGAGCGCCTTTTCTGCCAGTTCGACCGCCATCTTCGTGGCTTGGCCGAAGCTTTTGGTACTCCCGGTTTCACCCCCCTGCTCTGCCACGCGGTAAAGGGCCATTTCGGCCTCTTCGATCTGCTGGGTCGGCTGGACATCCTCGCTCGTATCGAGCGCGCGGGTCGCCATATCGCGTCCCACGCTCACCAATTCGCGGAGCAGCGCAAGCTCATAAATCTGGGTCGCAAAGTCGCGTGCGCCGAGCAGCGCTGCGCCTGACCCCGTCAACTGGGCGAGATAAGCAGGTCCCCCCAGCGCCTTGATCGCCTCGTCATTTTCAAACATCGGCTTCAGGGTCACGGGATTGGCAACCATCGACCGATCAATGAGCTTCATGATCGCGTCATAGATTCGGCCGTGGACTGGCTCGAAGAAATGCTCGGCCCGCAGCTTCAGCTGGACATCTTCTGCGACCCGGTTGTCGATCATCAACGCGCCGAGCAGCGCGGCTTCCGCCTCGATATTATGAGGCAGTTGCTGGGTCGGTTCGTTCTCGTGAATCAGTCGGATAGGGTCAGCCATAGGCGCTCCATGCCGCATCGATACCGGATCGCAAAATGCCAACCAAGGGGATAATGGGGATAACTCTCTTGGGCGTCATCTTTCCAAGCTCTCCGGCTTCCGATATGCGGCCTTGCCATGGCCGATCCGCGCATCATCGACATCACGCTCGACGAGCATACGATCATCTGGCGTTCCGCCGATATCGAGCAGGAGCGGCGGATTGCCATTTTTGACATCCTCGAAGGCAATTTCTTCGCACCTCAGCGGGTGCATGACGATGGCTATGCAGGGCCCTATCGGTTGCTGCTCCGCGTCGAAGAAGGACGGCTCGTCTTCGAAATCCGCCGCGAAGATCAGACCCCGCTGGAGTCGGTCATTCTTGGCCTTGGCCGCTTTCGGCGGCTGGTCCGCGAGTATTTCGCGATCTGCGACAGCTATTATCAAGCAATCAAGGTTGCGACGGCGCAGCAGATCGAAACTGTCGATATGGCGCGGCGTGCCCTCCACAATGAAGCCGCGGATTTGCTGAAAGAGCGGCTCGACGGCAAGATCGATGTCGATTTCGATACGGCCCGGCGGCTCTTCACCCTCATCTGCGTTTTGCACATCAAAGGTTAGCCAAGATGCAGGGGGGCAAAATCGGGCGCTGGTGGCTGGCCCTTTACGCGCTGGTCGCGCTGGGGCTGAGCGCCGCGGCGATCCATTGGCGACCAAGCCTTTCCAGCTATCCCGTTCAAGGCGTTGACGTCTCTGAAGACGATGGGGAGATTGCCTGGCCCACGGTGGCGGCCGCTGGCGCAGATTTTGCTTATATTCGGGCGAGCGAAGGGGCGGATATTACAGACCCTCGTTTTGCCGTGAATTGGGCCGAAACCATAGCGGCCGGGATGCGCCACGGCGCCTATCACCAATTTTCGCTCTGCCGCCCTGCCGCCGATCAGGCGACGAATTTCATCTCGGTCGTCCCGCGCGAGCCAGATGCCCTGCCCGCTGCGGTTCGGCTTTCTTTCACCCGCGGCTGCGCGTCCCGCCCCTCCCGGGCCGATGTGCTCAGCCAGCTCAAGACTTTCATCGAAATGGTGGAGGCGCATACCGGCAAGACCGTGCTGATCGCCCCCACGCCCGATTTCGAAAGCCGCTACCAGATCAGCAGCGCCATTGATCGCCCGCTCTGGCTCACCGGCTTCTTCGTTATGCCGCATTATGGCGCCCGCCCCTTGGCGATGTGGCAGGCATCGACCTTTTATCGCGTTAAGGGTATTCAGGGCGGTGTCCATTGGAATGTGATCCCCGAATGACTGACGACACTACCCGCCTGATCGAGGCCGCCCGCACAGCGACAGGCTTTGCCTATGCTCCCTATTCCGGCTTTGGCGTGGGGGCCGCGCTCTTGCTTGCGGATGGCAGCATCATCACCGGCAGCAACCTTGAAAATGCCAGCTACGGCATGACCCTTTGCGCCGAGTCTGCAGCGTTGGCGAGCGCCAATAATATTGGGCGTCTTCACGAGGTGCGGGAGATTGCCGTGGTCGGCGGCGTGATCCGCGACGGGGCGGTGCGGGGGATGGACCCAGTGCGCCCCTGCGGCCGGTGCCGACAGATGATCAAGGAAGCCAGCGACGTGGCGGGGCACGATATCGTCATCCACTGCGCAGCAGCGGAGGGTGGCGCGAGGGAGCGCTACACGCTATCGGAGCTCTTGCCACACGCCTTCGGCCCTGCTGATCTGGCGCGCGATTAGGAGAAGAAATGTCCATTCTTTCAGATAAATGGATTCGGGAACAGGCCACCAATCACGGCATGATCGAGCCGTTTGTCGAGGCGCAGCGCCGGGATGGCTGCATCAGCTATGGCCTGTCTTCTTATGGGTATGACGCGCGCGTGGCAGATGAGTTCAAAATCTTCACCAATGTCGACAGCGCGGTGGTGGATCCCAAGGATTTTGCCGCCAACAGCTTTGTCGATCGTAAGACCGATGTCTGCGTCATCCCGCCCAACAGCTTTGCCTTGGCCCGCACAGTCGAATATTTCCGCGTCCCGCGCGATGTGCTGGTCATCTGCCTCGGCAAGTCAACCTATGCGCGCTGCGGCATCATCGTGAACGTCACCCCGCTTGAGCCGGGCTGGGAAGGCCATGTGACGCTGGAATTTTCCAACACGACGCCGCTGCCCGCCAAGATTTACGCCAATGAAGGCGCGTGCCAGTTCCTGTTCTTGAAGGGCAATGAGCCTTGCGAGACGAGCTACGCAGATCGCGCTGGCAAATATATGGGACAAAAGGGAGTGACCCTTCCCCGGCTTTAAGCTTTTAAACGCTCAACTACCCATCCATAACCGTCATTGCGAGGAGCATAGCGACGACGCAATCCAGAAGAACCAGAGCCTCAAAACTGGCCTTTGCGATTACTGGGCCTTTGCAATTACTGGATTGCCACGCTTCGCTCGCAATGACGAAGGATCATAAAGTCGCTGTTGGAAGAAATTGCCCTTAACAGCTAGAGGCGAGAGGAGAGGAAGATGGCCAAGAAGAACGCGGAATTCGACATCATCGTCTATGGCGCAAGCGGCTTTACCGGCCGGCTGGTCGCGGAATATCTCGCCGCCCAAGGCGCCCAGAAATGGGCCATGGCCGGACGCAGCCTCACCAAGCTCGCTGAAGTCCGCGACCTGATGGGCCTTCCGTCCGACACGCCGCTCGTGGTGGCCGATGCCTCCAACCCGGCGACCCTGATCGACATGTGCAATCGCACCCGCGTTGTCCTGACCACCGTTGGCCCCTATCAGCTCTACGGGCCAGAACTGGTCGCGGCCTGCGCCGAAACCGGCACCGATTATGTCGATCTGTGCGGCGAGCCTGCGTGGATGCGCGAGATGATCGACGCGCATGACGACAAGGCTCGCGAAACCGGCGCCCGCATCGTCTTTTCCTGCGGCTTTGATTCCATCCCGTTCGACCTTGGTGTCTGGTTCCTCCAGCAAGAAGCGCAAAAGCGCCATGGCAAGCCCGCCCCGCGCGTCAAAGGCCGCGTTCGCAAGATGCAGGGCGGCGCCTCGGGCGGGACGATTGCTAGCCTGACGGAAACGATGAAGGCCGCCGCCGAGAACCCCAAGATCATCGGCATTCTGAAAAGCAGCTTTGGTCTGACGCCGGGCTTTGAAGGACCGGCCCAACCCTCTGGCCTCTTGCCCGAATATGATAGCGCGACCGGCACCTGGACCGCGCCCTTTGTCATGGCGCCGATCAACACCAAGAATGTCCACCGCACCAACTTCCTGCTCGACCATCCCTATGGGCGCGATTTCGTCTATGACGAGATGATCATGACAACAATTGGCGATGCTGGCCGCGCTATGGCCGAAGCGATTGCCAAGGCTAATCCCTTTGGCGACGCCAAGATCCTGCCGGGCGACGGCCCCAGCAAGGAAGAGCGGGAAAACGGCTTTTACGATGTGCTTTTCATTGGCGAATATCCCGATGGCGAAAGCGTGCGCGTCTCCGTGTCAGGCGATAAAGACCCAGGCTATGGCTCCACCAGCAAGATGATCGCGGAAAGCGCGCTGACGCTGTTGGAAAACGACACCCCCGGCGGCGTGACCACCCCGGGCGCCGTGATGGCCGCGCCGCTGCTGACGCGCCTGGAGAAAAATGCGGGGCTGAAATTCTTGGTTGAGGGCTGAGAACTCCCCTACTCCCCTCCCACTTTCAGAGAGAGTTTGGGGAAGGGCCGTGCCTTAGTGCAGTGTCTCCCGCGCGGCCCAGCGCTTGAGTTTTTTGCGCAAACTGCGCCGGATGAGCGCGACATGGGCGCCATAGATCGCCAGAAAGCCGATCCCCCAGAACATCCAATCTCCGCCTAGAAAACTGCGGGCGATGATAAGAGTAAGCGCCCAGAAAATCAGGACGACCCGGATGTTGAGGGAGAAGCGCAGCGCCGTCCAGGGGGGTGGCAGCAGGACGATATTGCCCTCCCCCGGCATCTCCGGGCGTGCTTGCTGGAGGCGCATGACAACCCCGCCATCGACATAGGCAAAAGCATCCCAGCGCTCAAACCGGTCGAACCCCTCGCCGCGTTCGAACATGAAATGCACCTGAGAAAGCGGCCGGACGACATAATGGCTGGCAAAGCCGCGCCGCACGCGGTCAAACCGCGCATCGTCGAGCGCAGCCATGGGTTCGTCATACACCAAGGTGCCGATGAGAAGGCGGGGCAAATCAAGGGGCATGCTTAACGGCGACGCCCTTGATGGCGGATGTTCCCCGGCCGGCCGCGTTTACCCATGATCGGGCGACGGGTCCGGTCTTTGCGATCGCGCCGGAAGGGTAAATGATTGGCCCCTTCCGGCAATTCAAAGCGCAACGCACCCGAAATCGGGTTGGCCTCCGCCAGCCGCAAGGGGATATGTTGGCCCACGCGATAGGTTTCACCCGTTTCTTCGCCTGTCAGGGTCAGGTGCGCAGGATCAAAGCGGAAATGCTCTGCGCCCAGCGTGGAGACCGGCACTAACCCATCGCCCCCCAGCCCTTCCACCGTCGCGAAAAAGCCAAAATTGGTAACGCCGGTGATCCGCGTATCGATAATCTCGCCCACCCGCATTGCGAGGAAGGCGGCGACATAGCGATCCACCGTCTCGCGCTCTGCCTCCATCGCGCGGCGCTCACATGCCGAGATTGTCTCGCCGATCAGCGTCATGCGCTGCGCATCTTCCCCTGTCAGCGCCGTTGCCTTCGCCTCAGGCGCCAACCCATAGGCATCGACCAGCGACCGGTGCACGATCAAATCCGAATAGCGGCGAATGGGCGAGGTGAAATGCGCATACGAGCCGAGCGCCAGCCCGAAATGCCCCGCATTTTGCGGGCTATAATAAGCTTGCGTCTGGGTCCGCAGGATTTGTTCCATCACCTCGGCACGGTATTCAGCGCCCTCCAGTTTTTCGATCAGATGGTTGAACGTCTTGGGGGTGATGACCTGCCCCAATGCAAAGGCAATCTCAAACGTCGCGAGATAGTCCTTCAGGCCCACCAGCTTTTCGCGCGAGGGCGGTTCGTGGACGCGGTACATGCACGGGGCCTTGCGCTCTTCCAGCGCTTTTGCCGCCGCCACATTGGCCGCGATCATATAATCTTCGATCAGCCTGTGCGCATCGAGCCGCTCCCGCGTGGCGACCGATTCAATCCGGCCATCTTCATCCAGCACGACCCGCCGCTCTGGCAGATCGAGATCCAACGGCGCGCGATGGGCCCGCGCCTTTTTAAGCAACGCCCAGCACGCCCAGAGCGGCTTCAGCGCGCTTTCCGTGAGATCATGGGGTTTGGCACCATCGATCGCAGCTTGCGCATCCTCATAGGGAATATTGGCCGCGACCCGAATGACCGCACGGGCGAAGCGCGAGCTCTGGAGTGTGCCATCGGCACCAATCACCATATGGCAGGCCATCGCCGCGCGATCATGCCCGGCCCGGAGCGAACAGACATCGGCGGAAAGCTGCTCGGGCAGCATCGGCACGACCCGGTCGGGGAAATAAACGCTGTTGCCCCGCTTGCGCGCCTCCCTGTCGAGCCGAGAACCGGGGCGAACATAAAAGCTCACATCGGCAATCGCGACAATCGCATCAAAGCCACCATCTTCGCGTGGGCTGGCCCAAACCGCGTCGTCAAAATCGCGCGCGTCCACCGGGTCAATCGCGACAATCGGCAAGTGGCGCAGATCCTCGCGCTCCCCCAAGGGTAGGCCCGCCACCCGCTCTGCCTCGTCGAGCAATTCTTCCGAAAAGACATGCGGGATGCTGAATTTATGAATAGCGATCAGGCTGAACGCCTTGGGCGCAAAAGGATCCCCCAGAATCTCCGTTACCTTGGCGGTGATGCGGTTCGCGCGGCCGGTTTTCTCGGCCAGGACAAGGTCCCCCTCGCCCGCGTCGCCAATATCCGAAATCAGCGTATCCCGCCGCTCGCGCTTGTCGATGGCCCGCAGCCAGAACCGATCCCCTTCGCGCGCGACCACGCCAAGGATCTGCTCTTCCCCGCGCGCCAGCTTCTTCATCGGATGGGCAACATGGCCCGCGCCCTGTTCTTCCGTGCGGGCCAAGATACGATCACCCACGCCCAGCGCCGAACGGCGGCCGCGCTCAATGACGCGTAGGCGCGGCGGGGGTTTGCCTTCCGCCTCCCAATGTTCGGGAATGGCGATGACCTGCCCGTCATCGACATCGACAACGCGCAGAACCGTGACCTTGGGCAGGCCGCCCATTTTATGGAACGCCCGGCCCGGCGCGCTATCAATCAGGCCCTCATCGGCCATGTCCTTCAGCAGGGCTTTAAGCGCGATCTTCTCATTGCCCTTCAGGCCAAAAGCGCGCGCAATCTCACGCTTGCCGGCCGGCGTGTCCGACTGGGTAATGAAATCAAGGATCTGCTGGCGGGTCGGAAGACCGGGTGTCGGGCGTTTGGCCATGACCCTCGCTAGCGGGGGTGCGGCCCGGATGCCAGCAAAAGCCGCATCCGGGTACGCCCTGAACAGGCTTTAGCCGAGACGCGCGGCATGCCAGCGCAGATGGTCTGCCATGAAGCTGGAGATGAAATAATAGCTATGGTCATAGCCGGGCTGCATCCGCAGCGTTAGCTTCTGCCCGGCGGCATCGCAGGCGGCTTGCAGCAATTCCGGCTTCAGCTGCTCGACAAGGAAATTATCCGCCGCACCCTGATCGACCAGCAGGTCGGGCAGGCGCGCGCCCTTTTCAATCAGCGCACAGGCATCATACTCCGCCCAGGCCGCCTGATCGGGGCCAAGATAGCCGCCCAGCGCCTTATGCCCCCAGGGGCAGTTGAGCGGCGAGACGATGGGCGCAAAGGCCGAGGTGCTTTTGAACCGGCCCGGATTGCGCAGCGCGATGGTCAGCGCGCCATGACCGCCCATGGAATGGCCGGTAATGCCCTGCCGGTCCATATCCACTGGGAAGTTTGCAGCGACGAGTGCCGGCAATTCACGCTCGATATAGTCGCGCATCCGGTAATGTTTGGCGAAGGGCTCTTGCGTGGCGTTGACGTAGAATCCAGCGCCAAGGCCAAAGTCATAAGCGCCTTCGGCATCATCGGCGACGCCTTCGCCGCGCGGGCTGGTGTCGGGCGCGACAAAGATCAGCCCCAGTTCGGCGCAGGCGGCGCGAAACTCGCCTTTTTCGGTGACATTGGCATGGGTGCAGGTCAGGCCAGAAAGATACCAGATAACGGGCAACTTCGCGCCCGGCGCATGATCGGGCACGAAGACCGAAAAGGTCATCTCGGTGCCGGTGCTGGTCGAGGCGTGCTTGTACACGCCCTGCGTGCCGCCATGGCTGCGGTTGGTCGAAATTACTTCCATCGTCATAACTGGGCCTCTCCGGCAGATTCGTGTCGCCACGCTCCTGCGCAAGGATCGCGCCGCTGGCAAGACCCAGACATGAAACCCGCTTGGAGGACGCGGCAGCTGCCGCTACACTGGGCCGCATGATGAAGATCCTCCGCTCGCTTTCGCTCTCCGCCCTGCTGCTCGCCAGCGCGTCTCCTGCCTTCGCGGCAAGCCCGGAAGAGATCGCGCGCTCGGTGCTCGAAAAAGCCCCGGTGGTGGACGGCCATAATGATGTGCCAGAACAGCTCCGCAGCCGGTTCGGCAATGATTTTTCAAAGTTCGATTTCCGCGACACCCGGAACACAGGGGACGCAGCGACCAAAAGGATGCATACGGACCTCACCCGGCTCAAAGCGGGCAAGGTGGGCGGGCAATTCTGGTCCGTCTGGGTACCTGCCAGCCTGTCGGAACCCGAAGCCGTCAAGCAGGTGACGGAGCAGATCGACACCGTCCACCGGCTGATCGCCGCCTATCCAGATGATCTGGCGCTCGCCACATCGGCTGCCGATATCGAAAGGGCGTTCAAAGCCAAAAAGATCGCGTCGCTGATTGGCATGGAAGGCGGCTATTCGATCGGGTCATCGCTTGGCGTCTTGCGGCAAATGTACCGCGCAGGCGCCCGTTACATGACACTCACGCATTCCAGAACAACGGCGTGGGCCGATAGCGCAACCGACGCGCCGCGCTTTGACGGGCTCTCGCCTTTTGGTGCGGCTGTGGTGCAAGAAATGAACCGCATTGGGATGCTCGTTGACTTGAGCCATGTCGCAGAAACCACGATGCACGACGCGCTGGATATCGCCAAAGCCCCAGTGATCTTTAGCCATTCCGGCGCGCGCGCCATAGATGGCCACCCGCGCAATGTGCCTGATAGCGTGTTGAAGCGCTTGCCGGCCAATGGCGGCGTTGTGATGGTCGTCCTGCTGCCCGATTATGTCAGCGAAGCGGTGCGCCAATGGTCGGCCAATCGTGCGGGCGAGGAAGCGCGGTTGAAAAAGCTTGCTCCCCAGGATGCCGCTGCCGTGACGGCGGGATTGGCGATCTGGGACAAGGCGAACCCCACCCCGCAAGCAACGATTGCCCAGGTGGCAGACCATATTGATCATATCCGCAACGTCGCGGGGATCGATCATATCGGCCTTGGCGGCGATTATGACGGGATGGATAGCGCGCCCGTCGGCATGGAAGATGTTGCGGGCTATCCCGCCTTGTTCACAGAATTGGCGCGGCGTGGCTATCGCCCCGCAGAGCTGGAAAAGATCGCAAGCGGCAATATCATCCGCGCGCTTCGCGAGGCCGAGAAAGTGGCAAAGAGCCAGCGCCACTTACCGCCTGGCGAGGCACGGATATCCCCCGTCTCCTGACCGCGCTAGCCTTGGGCGCGATGGGCCCAAATATGGTGCCCAGCCACGATCGCGCCGCCCACCATACTGCCCAGCAGCGCTGATCCCAGCGCATGGACAAGCCAGCTTATGGCCCCCGCTGCCGGCAATTGGGCCGCCGCGAGTGCGGCTGCGGCATCGATCCAGCCGGGAATGGGCGTGAGGTGAAACTCATGGAGGCCATGCACCAGGATACCGCCGCCGACCCAGATCATCGCCGCAATCCCGATGCCCGATAGCGCCGATAAGAGCCACGGCATCCCGCGGACCAGCGCGCGACCAACAGGACGGAGAAGGGCTGACCTGCCCTGCGCCAAATGCAGGCCGACATCATCCATTTTCACGATCAACCCGACAGCGCCATAGACGCCAATCGTAATCGCCAGCGCCACAACAAAAAGGATCGCCGCCTGCATGGCCATGGGCTGATCGCTGACTTCGGCAAGCGCGATGGCCATAATTTCTGCCGAGAGGATAAGGTCAGTGCGGATCGCCCCCGAAACCATCTCCGCTTCATGTTCAGCACTGCCAAGGTCTTGCGCCGCTTCGTTGGCATCGGGCGCAGCTTGCCCAAACGCCTCGACGATTTTTTCAACGCCTTCAAAACACAGATAGGCGCCGCCCGCCATCAGGATTGGCGTAATCGCCCAAGGGAGGAACGCACTCAACAGCAAGGCCGCGGGCAAGATGAAAAGAAGCTTGTTCCGCAAAGATCCACGGGCGATCTTCGCGATCACCGGCAGTTCACGATCGGGGGTAAAACCGGTCACATAGCGCGGCGTCACCGCTGTATCGTCGACGACAACCCCGGCAGCCTTAGCCCCCGCCTTCCCCGCAGCAGCGCCCACATCGTCCATTGACGCCGCGGCGAGCTTTGCAATCATCGCAATATCATCCAGCAACGCGGCAAGCCCAGACGCCATTTCAATCCTCCCTTGATGGTGATCGTCGCTTTGCGCGACGTGCCCAAGCCTGTCTAGCAAGCTTTATCGCAGAAGCACGCCACCATCTTAGAAGCACGCCACTGGCCGAAAAATCGATCCGACGTCTTTATGACGGCGCATTTACCATGAAGCTCTAAGCCTTCTTCATTTTTTGTCGTCAAACAAAGAGATAGCGGATGAGTCCAAAAATTGCTCCTCGACCGCCCCTTGGCGGCAAAAAAACATCAAGGGACTCGGTTCGTCGCTGCTGGAGAATCGTTCGTCGCAAGCCGACTGGTGGGGAACATGTCGGGTGCTACTGAAATAAGACATAAAAATTAAGGTGTTAACGTAGATGGCAATTTCGTTGGGCAAATGGGCGCGTACGGGCGCAGCGGCTGGGGTCTTCACGCTCGCTTATGTGTCGATTGCACAACCTTTGCCTGCCGCACTTCGCCCAACCGCAGCCAACGCAACCCCCTCTGCCTCGGTGAAGCTCGCCGCCAATTCGACCACCAGCACCAAATCGGCAGCCGCGGGTATCGTCACGATGAAGCTGCGGTCGACGGGCCATTCGATCAGCATTGCCCTTCCCGCCGCATCGCCGGGGCCAACGATCAACGATTCAGCGCGCGCCGCGCCGGCGGAACTGACCAGCGCCCTGCGCGCCATCTGGTCAAGCTTTCCCGGCAAAGCGGGCATTGCCGTTATGAAATCGGATGGCTCGTGGCTCGTGTCTTATCGTGGGGATGAACCCATGCCCCAGCAAAGCGTCTCCAAACTCTGGGTCGCAATTGCGGTGATGGACGCCGTGGACAAGGGGCAGCTCCGGCTGGACGATCAAGTCACGCTTAAAAAGTCAGATATGACACTGTTTCATCAGCCGATCGCCGGCCTGATCGGCCCGAACGGCTATACCACCACAATTGCAAGCCTGCTGAAGCGCGCCATGACGCAGAGCGACAATACCGCCAATGACTTTTTGATGCGCAAAGTCGGCGGGCCAGCCGCCATTCGCGAAGTGATCGCCAACAAGCGCCTGGGCGCGATCCGCTTTGGCCCTGGGGAACGGCATTTTCAGGCCGCGACCGCGGGCCTCGCCTGGAAGCCCGAATATAGCAACGGTTGGTCGTTCCAAAATGCGCGGGCGATGCTGCCGGTGGATGTCCGCAAGGCGGCGATGGACCGCTATGTCGCAGACCCGATGGATGGGGCGACGCCTGCCGCCATTGCCCGCGCGCTTGTGCGCCTGAAGCGGGGTGAATTATTGAGCCCCCAATCGACGCAATATCTGATCACCGTCATGCAATCGACCACCACGGGTCGGGCGCGGCTCAAGGCGGGCCTGCCCGCTGGCTGGAAGCTTGCGCACAAGACGGGCACAGGGCAAGATTTGGGCAGCCGCACGGCGGGCTTTAACGATGTCGGCATTATGACCGCGCCTGATGGCACGAGCTACACCGTTGCTGTGATGATCGCTGATACCAAGGCCCCGATTTCCCAGCGGCAGAGGTTGATCCAGCAGGTCGCCTCGCTGGTTGCAGCAAGCCACAAAGGCGGCCTTTATGCCGCGCGGCAGGAAAGCGGAAACGCCAGCGCAAATTAAGTCCGCGAAAGCCTGTCGCCAAACGGGCGGGCCGTTGCTAAGCCCGGTTTATGGGCGAACAGAAGCATCTCTATTTGGTTGATGGCTCGGGCTATATCTTCCGGGCCTATCACCGCCTCCCCCCGCTGACGAATATCCATGATGAGCCGGTCGGCGCTGTCTATGGCTATACGACGATGCTCTGGAAGCTGGCAGACGCGCTTCATAAGGCGGATGGCCCTACCCATATGGCGGTCATCCTCGACGCTTCGGGCAAGTCTTTCCGCAACGAGATTTACGACCAATATAAGGCGCACCGCCCGCCCGCCCCGGAAGATCTGGTCCCCCAATTCCCGATGATCCGGGATGCAACACGCGCCTTTTCGCTCCCGTGCATCGAAGAAGTCGGGCTGGAGGCAGATGATATCATCGCCTCTTACGCCAAGGCGGCTCTGGCAGCGGGCTGGCTTATCACGATCGTATCGACCGACAAAGACCTGATGCAGCTGATCCAGCCGGGGCTTGATATGCTCGACCCGATGAAGGGGGAGCGGCTCGGCCCGCATGCGGTTGTCGAGAAATTCGGCGTCGGGCCAGAACAATTGGGCGATGTTCTGGCGCTCATGGGCGATAGCGCGGATAATGTGCCGGGCGTGCCGGGCATTGGCCCCAAGACGGCGGCCAAGCTGATCCAGGAATTTGGCTCGCTTGAGGCTGTTCTGGCTGCCGCGCCCGAAATGAAGCCATCGAAGATGCGCGAGAATCTGATCGCCCATGCTGAAATGGCGCGGCTCTCGCATATTCTTGTCACGCTCAAGGATGACGCGGCCTTGCCAGAGCCGCTGGACGACCTGCTGCTCAAAGAAATTCCAGAGCCGCCCTTGCGCGCCTTTTTGGAGCATCATGGCTTTACCTCGCTTCTGAAGAAACTGGGCGGAGAGCCGGGCCGGGCCGATCACCAGACGATGAAGCTCATCAAGGCGGAGGCGCGAACAGCACCGCCTGCTGCGCCGGCCACCCCAGAGGTTCAGACCTTCGACCGCAGCCTATACGCCTGTGTTCAAACCGAGGCAGAGCTGGACGCGTGGATCGCACAAGCCGAAGCCGCGGGCGTGATTGCCGTTGATACAGAAACAGATGCCCTCGATTCCCTCGGCGCCAAGCTGGTTGGCGTCAGCCTCGCGACCGCGGCAAACCGGGCGTGTTACATCCCGCTTGCCCATGGCGGGACGGATCTGTTTTCAGATGCGCCGCAGCAGGTCAGGCTGGAAACAGCGATCGCCAAACTCAAGCCGCTGCTCGAAAACCCGTCTGTCCTGAAAGTCGGGCACAACATCAAATATGATCTGAACGTCCTTGCTCGGCACGGCATTGCTGTCGCGCCGATCGATGACACGATGGTGATGAGCTTTGATTTGGATGCTGGCACGCGCAACCACGGCATGGATGAGCTGGCGCTTGCCCATTTTGGCCATAGCTGCCTCTCGTTCAAGGATGTGTGCGGCACGGGCAAGAACCAGCTAACCTTCAACCAGGTCGCCCTGCCAGAAGCAACGGCCTATGCCGCTGAAGATGCGGATGTCACCCTGCGCCTCTGGCAATGGCTGAAGCCGCGGCTCTCGGCAGAACAGGTCACTCGGGTTTATGAGCGGGTAGACCGGCCACTTATCCCGGTGCTCGCCCAGATGGAGCGCGAAGGGATCAAGGTTGACCGGGATGAGCTGGCGCGGATGTCGGCAGAATTTGCTGATGGATGCGCAGCGCTGGAGCAGGAAATTCACGCCCTTGCCGGCACCTCCTTCGCGGTGGGTAGCCCAAAGCAATTGGGCGAGGTGCTGTTTGGCAAGATGGGCCTTAAAGGCGGCAAGAAAGGCAAGTCCGGCGATTATTCGACCGATGTGACGGTGCTTGAAAAGCTGGCTGAAGACGGCGTGGAAATCGCGCGCAAGGTGCTCGATTGGCGGCAATTGGCCAAGCTGCGTTCCACCTATACCGACGCCCTGCAGCAACAGATCAACCCCAAAACGGGTCGGGTCCATACCAGCTATAGCCTAACCGGCGCCCAGACTGGGCGGCTTTCCTCCAACGATCCGAATTTGCAGAACATCCCCATTCGCACGGAAGCGGGGCGCCGTATCCGCCAAGCCTTTGTGGCCGAGCCGGGCCATGTGCTGATGTCAGCGGATTATAGTCAGATCGAGCTGCGGCTCGCCGCGCACATGGCCGATGTCCCCGCCCTGAAGGAAGCCTTTGCCAAGGGGGAGGACATCCACGCCCGCACCGCACAGGAACTGTTCGGAGAGGTTAACCGCGATACGCGCGGCCGCGCCAAGACGATTAACTTCTCGCTGCTCTACGGCATTTCGCGCTGGGGCCTTGCATCACGCATGGGGATCAGCGCAGACGAAGCCCAAGCGATGATCGACCGCTATTTTGAAAGCTTCCCCGGCATCAACCGCTATATCAGCCAGACTCTTCAGACGGCGCGAGAAACAGGCTTTACCGAAACCTTGTTCGGGCGGAAGACCCATTTCCCCCGGATCACCAGCCCGAACCAGACCGAACGGGCCGGGAGCGAACGGGCTGCCATCAACGCCCCCATTCAAGGCACAAGTGCCGACATCATCAAGCGCGCCATGGTGCGCATGGGCCCCGCCCTTGCCGATGCCGGGCTGACACAGGTGCGGATGCTGTTGCAGGTGCACGACGAACTGGTGTTCGAACTGCCTGAAAATGATGTGGCGGCTGCCAAGCCAATCATCACACGCGTCATGGCAGAAGCCGCCGCGCCGCTTGTCACGCTCGACGTGCCTCTCGGCGTGGAGATCGGCACGGGCCGCAATTGGGGCGAGGCCCATTGACCGCCGCCCCCTCTGACTCGGGGGAGGATCTTAAGGCCCTTGCCAAAGGGGGGCGCACCAATGTCGCGGGCTTCCTCATCCGGCTGATTGCGCGGATCCCCTTTTTGATCATCGGCGGCCAATGGTACGGCGCCGAAGCGCTCGGACGGCTGGCCTATGCGGTTATCGTCGTCGAATTTGCGGCGCAGATCGCCACGCTGGGCCTGAAGCGCGGCCTTGCCTTGCATCTCTCCGGAAAAGGTCGGGAAAATGGGGCGTGGGACGGGTTGGTTGTCGTCCTGCTCGCCACCCTCCCGTTGACGCTGCTGCTGATGGCCGTGCCGCAGATCATGTTCCCCAACAGCCAGATCAACCGGCTGGACAATCTCTTGCCCTTGGTCATCCCGGCGCTGGCGGCGTCTGATGTCATGCTCACCGCGCTCGCCTATCGCTTCGATGTGGCATCTACGGTGCGCGCCCGCGCGATCATCGAACCCTGGACGATCAGCATCGCCGCCTTTGCGCTCTCCTGGAGCCTCCCGCGGGATGGCCTATTGGTCGCCTATGCCCTGTCCATGGGGGCGGCCTTTATTGCTTCGCTTATTCCCTTTCTCAAAAGCTATGGCCTGCCCAAAAACTGGTCGCCTCAGCCCCGCCGATTGGGAGAATTGGCGCGCCGCAACGCGCCCCTTGCCGCAGCCGACGCGATTGAATGGGGCTCCCGGCGCCTTGATCTTGCCATTTTGGGCCTGTTCGCGTCGCCCGCCACTGTTGGAATTTACTGGGTTGCGCAGCAGATCGCGTCCTTGCCCCAAAAGCTGAAGACCAGCTTTGATCCCGTACTCGGCCCAGTGATCACCCGGCGGCTGGAGGAGAAGGACTTTCCCGCCATTGCCCGCCAGATCAGTCAGGTCGGCTTTTGGATTCTCGCCGCACAAGTCGGCGTTGCGCTGGCGCTGGGCATTCCCGCAGGCGGGATTTTGGGGCTGATCGGCCCTGATGGCAGCTTTGTCGGCGGGACGGGTGCTCTTGCCTTTCTCCTGACGGCAGAGGCGATTGCGGCCCTTGCAGTCGTCAGCGAAGCAGCGCTTGTCTATATCGCCCGGCATCGCAACATGCTCCTGTCGCTTGGCATGATCGGGGTTCAGGCCGGGCTAACAACGGGGCTGCTCTATGCCCTGAAAGAGGCTGGTTGGGATGAGATGACCCTGGCCGCCGCCGCCGCGGCTGGCTTGTGCCTTGCGCTGGCACTCGGCTCAATCGCGAAATCGTTGCTGGCCCGCAGGCTCTTGGGGGCGCCAGTTTCCGTGTGGCGCTGGCCGCTCATCTGGGCAGCGGCAGGCGGCGTTCTGATTGGCCAGATTGTCATCCGGCTGCCGGAATGGGCGGAGCTGGCCTTTGGCATCCCCGCCATTTTAATCAGCTATGGCTGGATCATCTGGAAGCGCGGCTTTCAGGCCGAAGACCGGCTGCTGTTCAAGCGCTTGGCGTAATCACAGCGGCAGTCAGGGGAGGGTTCCCCCTCCCCTTAAGATCAGTGCCGGAAGTGGCGCATCCCCGTAAAGACCATCGCCAGGCCCGCGTCATTGGCCGCTGCGATCACTTCATCATCGCGCATCGACCCGCCCGGCTGGATAACCGCCGTCGCCCCCGCTTCAACCGCGGCTAATAGGCCATCCGCAAAGGGGAAAAACGCATCCGACGCGACCGCAGCACCGTTGGTGCGCGGCGCGGCCCAGCCATAGGTTTCAGCCGCTTCGCGCGCCTTGATCGCCGCAATCCGCGCGGAATCGCGACGGTTCATCTGCCCGGCACCGATACCTGCTGTCACGCCATCCTTGGCATAGACAATCGCGTTCGATTTGGTGTGCTTGGCAACCGTCCACGCAAAGAGACAATCCTTCAACTCCTGCGCGGTCGGCGCTCGCGCGGTCACCACCTTCAGCATCGCTTCGGTCACCTGCCCATTATCGCGGCTCTGGACGAGATAACCGCCGGCGATGTTCTTGATATTGAGGCCCGGCCGTGCGGGATCAGGCAAGTCGCCTGTGATCAGCAAGCGGAGATTCTTCTTGCGCGCAAAGGCCGCGCGGGCGGCCTCATCTGCCGCGGGCGCCGCAACGACTTCGGTAAAGATCTCGCACATCGCTTCAGCCGTCGGCCCGTCGAGCGGACGGTTGACCGCGATGATGCCGCCAAAAGCGGAGACGGAATCACATTCCAGCGCGTTCTTATACGCCTCAAGGAGCGTTGCGCCGGTGGCCACCCCGCACGGGTTGGCGTGCTTCACGATCACGACGGTCGGCGGGCCATCGCGAAATTCAGCTACCAGCTCCAGCGCGGCATCTGCATCGTTGTAATTATTGTAGCTCAGCTCTTTGCCTTGCACCTGCTCAGCCTGGGCGATGCCCCGAATATGCGGCCCTGTTGGAACATAGAGCGCCGCCTTCTGGTGCGGATTTTCGCCGTAGCGCAGCTCTTCGGCCTTGTTCGCTGTAACGGCGAGCATATCCGGGAAGGACTGCTGGAAATCGGCAAAGGCAAACCACTGGCTGATCATGGAGTCATACGCCGCGGTCGCAGAATAGGCCTTGGCGGCGAGGCGACGGCGGAAATCATAGCTGGTGGCGCCGTTCGTTGCGTCCATCGCGGCGATGAGTTCGGCATAATCGGCCGGGTCGGTCACGATCGCCACAAATTCATGGTTCTTCGCGGCAGACCGGACCATCGACGGCCCACCGATATCGATATTCTCGATAATCTCCTCGCGGCTCGCGCCCTTGGCGACTGTCTGCGCAAAGGGATAGAGGTTAACGACAACAAGGTCGATCGCTCCAATGTCATGTTCGGCCATCGACGCCGCATGGTCGGGGTTGGACCGCACGGCGAGCAACCCGCCATGGACTTTGGGGTGGAGCGTCTTCACCCGCCCATCCATCATTTCGGGAAAGCCCGTCAGGTCAGAAATATCCTTCACGTCCAGCCCGGCATCGCGCAGCGCCTTGGCTGTGCCTCCCGTCGAGACAAGCTCAACGCCGTGGCGCGCCAGCGCCGCACCCAAGTCGTGAAGCCCGCTTTTGTCGGACACCGAAAGCAGCGCCCGCTTGATCTTTACCTCTGTCATGCTGTTCCCGTTATTATCCGGCGCGTCTCAGCGCCCAGTTGATAAGAAGGCCGCCCGCGGGGGCGTCCCCTGCAATCACAAGTTGTTGGGTTGCGTTAGGCTGTCCCGCGCCATCAATCCAGACGCTTCCTTCAATCCCAAGCTTTCCACCCTGTGCCCGGAATTGCCAGATATGCCCGTCCGGCATGCGAAGCAGCGCGCCAAGCCCATCTGCGGTCGGGCTTACCTCGACCTTGCGGCCCAGATGGAAGCGAACGGCAAAGCTTGTCGCATGGGTCTTGCGCCCGCGCGCTGGGACCAAAAGATCTTCACCAATCAACTCCCGTCCCTCGGCTTTCAGGATCAGAGTTCGCTTATGGGTGAACCCAAAACGCCGAACATAGCCATCATGGCTCGCTTCAATCCGATTGATGCCGTCAGCCTCATGCCGAACAACCTCGACTTCGGACACGCCTTTGCCCAGCGCCCCTTCTGGCAGAAGCGCCGTCGAATTGCTGTCGGCCAGCACCAGCGTTGAGTGGGCGGCCGTTGTCCGCAATGCCGCTGCCAGCACCGGCGGCACTTCAGGCCCCGCTGCGCGCGCGCCGCCGCAGCTGACGATCAGCCGATGCGCCCCATCTGTCAGTTCAAACCCAAGAGTAGAGGCGCTACCCGCTTCTACATCTCGGCCAATCGGCGGCGGTGCCGCGTCGAAAATCAGGATCGTTTTGCCAAGTTGCAGCCGCTGATAGCCCCAATCCCGCCCTTGCCGCAGCGGGCGAACACGCAGGGCAGGCGCACGGCGGATCGTGCTCGTTTCTGCCTTGGTCAGGGGCAGCGCCCCTTGCCAGCTCGACAAGCCCTCATCCCCCAAAATCAGCCCTTCAAAGGCGCAAAGAGCACGCGCCAACGCCTCTTCCACGGCGGCATCAGGGGACAAATGGCGCGCCTCATAGGCTTTGCGAAGAAGCGCTAGGGCGCCAATCACATCCCCCAACCGGTCAGGGGAGCGGCACAATGTTCCGCCATCGAGGGAGAGCCCCGTCGCCAGGGCAAGGTTCAACCCCTGCTCCCCAAAGCCCCGTCGGCCATCCCCGCCCGGCATCAACAACGCGGCAGCGACAATCCCCGCCCACGCCTCAATCTGGCCGGCGCCCGGCGACATCCGCCCCGCAATCCCTTCCAGATGACGGCTCATCCGCGCCAAGGTGCTGAGAACGCTGGAACGGTAGATGATGTCCGAACTGGAGAGGATGAGCGGCGCATAGGCTGTCCACAGGAGAATACGGTTGCCCGCCAAATCCCCGCGCCACGCTTGATCCGCGACCTCATCGCCATGGGTCGCAAGCCACGCGCGCATCAGCCGCTCTGCAATCGGGGCCGCCGCCTCGCGGTTTTTCAGTGCGCCCAAATCCCGCAGCCAGAAAAAGCCTTGCATATAGCGGGCAAAGCCGGGGGACCATGGCGACGCGCCAAAGGTGCAGCTGGCAATGTCCTGAACTTCGCCCCGCCACAAAATCCGCCCGGCGAGCATCTCTTGCCCGCGCTCTGCATCGCCCCGCACCGGGTCTTCCGGCACCGTGAGCAATTTCAGCGGGTAGCGGCCGCGCAGTCGAAGCTTATGGAGCGGCGTTTGGAGGCTGAGACGATAAAGGTGGTTGAGCAGCCTTTCGCGCCACGGCCCCAAGGCCGGGGCCGCAACGCGCACCACATATTTCTCAGAATCGATAGCGTCAGGATCGGCCGGCGCCGCGCCGCTCATTGCCCGCGCAATCTCGCAATATTTGCAGCATAGTGATCTGGCCCGCCCTTGAAGGTTGCGGTTCCCGCCACCAGCACATCTGCCCCGGCTTCAATCACCCGCGGCGCGGTCACAGCATCAACCCCGCCATCAACCTGCAGCCGAATATCCAGCCCCTGTTTGTCGATATTCTTGCGGATCGCCTCGATCTTGCGGAGCTGGCTTTCGATAAAACTCTGCCCGCCAAAACCCGGATTCACGCTCATGACAAGGATCAGGTCGATCTCTTCGTACATATAGTCGAGCATCTTGGCCGGTGTTGATGGATTGAGCGAAATACCAGCCTTCTTGCCGAGCGCCTTGATCCGCTGGATCGTGCGGTGGAGGTGGGGCCCAGCTTCCTGATGCACGGTGATGATGTCTGACCCGGCCTCTGCAAATGCCTCGAGCATCGGATCAACCGGCGCGATCATCAAGTGAACGTCCATCACCTTCTGGGTGTGCGGACGCAAGGCTTTGACGACCATCGGGCCAATGGTGATATTCGGCACAAAATGGCCGTCCATCACATCGACATGGATCCAATCTGCCCCAGCCGCATCGATCGCGCGAACCTCCTCGCCAAGGCGTGCAAAATCGGCAGAGAGAATCGACGGGGAAATAAGGATCGGGCGAGTCATGACGAAAGGGCCTTAACCCTGCCCGGCCCTAGGGGCAAGGCGGTCAGCCCGCGATAAAGCGGGCGATGAAGAAGCCATCCAGCCCCGGCGATGGCAACACCCGAACCCAGCCGCGCGCTGCGGGCGAAATGCCCAATGGGAGGTCGTCCTGCTTGGCAGGCACCAGCGACAAGCCAAGCTTTTCCGCCTTGTCCGCAATGTCTTCGCCTTCTTGTGGCTCCACGCTGCACGTCGCGTAGACAAGGATTCCGCCGGGCTTGAGCCACCGCGCCACCCGCGCCACCATCCGCGCCTGGACATCGGCCAATTGGGCGATGTCCTTGTCACGAATCCTGTGGAGAACATCGGGGTGGCGGGCGAAAATCCCGGTGGCGCTGCACGGCGCATCGAGCAGGATCGCATCAACGGGCGCAGCAGGTTCCCATTTCAGGACATCCGCCGTCACCAATTCCGCCGAAAGCTGGGTCCGCTCCAGATTATCCGAGAGCCGGGACAAGCGCCGTTCGTCACGTTCCACCGCCGTTACGGACCAACCGGCCGCCGCCAGTTGCATCGTCTTGCCGCCAGGCGCGGCGCAGAGGTCGAGCACAGAACGTCCATCGCCGGCGCCCAACAGCCGAGCTGGCACGGATGCTGCCAGATTCTGGACCCACCACGCCCCTTCCGAAAAGCCGGGCAGCTCTGTCACCGCGCGGTCGCGGCTGACGCGGACATGACCGGGAGCAAAACTCTCTCCCGCCAGCTTTTCAGCCCAAAGATCTGTTTCTGAAGGATTTTTGAGCGTCAAGTCGAGCGGTGGGGGCGCCGCCATCGCCTGCGCTGCCGGGCCGGCCATCGCGTGCCCCCAGGCTTTTTCCCAGCGAGCCTCCACTTTGGGGGGAAGCAGCGGAATCGTGCGCAACTGCGCCTTGGCCCGGAACAACGTGCCCAGCACGCCGTGGACAAGACGCCGCGGGCCGCCCTCAACCAGCGGGAGCGCGGTTGCAATCGCCGCATGGGGCGGGGTGCCCAGCACCAACACCTGTATCAGCGCGATCCGCAGCACCATCCGCGCTTTGGCGTCATCGGGAAGCCGCTGACGGGTCGCCCCGTCGATCAGGTCATCAAGGTCAGGGATATGCCGCAGGGTCTCAGATGCAATCGCATGGGCGAGTGCACGGTCCGCCGCTTCTGCCATGCCCCGTGTGGCGCCTGAAAGAGCGGTTTCGAGCGCTTGCCCGCGGCGCAGCACGGCATCGAGCAAGTGAAGGGCAGCACGGCGGGCGGGAAGCCCCTGAATATCAGTCATGCCCCGCCCTAGCGCGGCACGGCGCGCTTGTCAGCCCAAGGGATCAAGCGCACTTCGCCGCGCCTTGGGCGCCGGAGGCGGGATGTCTCCCGCCAGTTCTTCCAGCGCCGCAATCCGCTTTTCGGTCGCTGGGTGGGTGGAGAACAGCTCTGATACATGCGCCGGAACGATATAGAGTTGCGCCGCCGAAGGCAGCTTTTCCGCCACCGGATTGGGGATCATCTGCGCGCCGCGCGAAATCTTGGCGAGTGCAGAGGCCAACGCACGGGGATTGCCGGAAATCTCAGCGCCCGCCCGGTCGGCACCATATTCGCGCGTGCGGCTGATCGCCATTTGCACGATCATCGCTGCAATCGGCGCGACGATCACGGCGAGGATGGTGGCGAGCGCATTGCCGCGATTATCCTGCCCGCGGAAAAACATCCCGAAATTGGCGAGCATCGAAATCGCCCCCGCAACCGTCGCGACCATCGTCATGATCAGCGTATCGCGGTTTTTTACATGCCCCAGTTCGTGCGCCATCACGCCTGCAATCTCATCCCGCGTGAGCATGTTGAGCAACCCCGTCGTCGCCGCCACAGCCGCATTTTCAGGGTTCCGGCCCGTCGCAAAGGCGTTGGGATGGGGCGACTCGATGATATAGACTTTGGGCATGGGCAGTTCTGCCCGGCGCGCCAGCTCTGCCACCATCGCGTAGAAATCAGGCGCGGAATGGGCATCCACTTCGCGCGCGGCGTGCATTCGCAGAACGATCTTGTCGGAATTCCAATAGGAAAAAATGTTCATTCCCAAGGCGATCATAAAGGCGATCATCGCCCCTTGCGCGCCGCCAAAGGTAAAGCCCAGCGCCATCAACAGCGCCGTCAGCGCCGACAAAAGGATCAGAGTTTTGAAACCGTTCACTTGAACTCTCCACGTGCCCACCCCAATGTGGGGGAGAATAGATCACGCTTCAAGACGGAGATTCCCCATGGGTGACCGCCCGGCCCACGTAAAACCGCCTGCGCACCTCTCAAAGTCGCCGCCCGTGCCGCAGCCCGCGCCCGTGACGGAGAAAGACCCGAAGGATGATCCGCTCGGCCTCAACCCCGTGCGCTATGGCGATTGGGAGTTGAAGGGCATCGCTGTCGACTTCTGATCAGGCGCGGCCTTCAGGTCGTAACGGGCGGGAGAGAAGTGCGGACATCACGGCCTGAACGTCCATCTCGCCCGCCAACAGCGCGCAGACAGCGTCAACAATCGGCATCTCAACCCCAATATTGCGGGCTGCGTGCTGGAGCACCGGGGCCGTGAATGCGCCTTCCGCCACTGTCCGGCGATCCGCGAGAAGCGCGGCAGCGGCCTGCCCTTCGCCCAATCCCTTGCCAAGGGAGAAGTTGCGCGAACTGGTGGACGAACAGGTCAGCACCAAATCCCCCAGGCCAGAAAGGCCTGCGAGCGTCTCGGGCCGCCCGCCGCGCGCGACGCCAAAGCGCGACATTTCCGCAAAGCCCCGCGCGATAAGGGCGGCTCGGGCATTTTGGCCCAGCCCGGCCCCTTCCACCACGCCACACGCGATGGCGAGCACATTTTTGACTGCGCCGCCAATCTCTGCACCAATGACATCGTCGCTGACATAGGGGCGGAAGGCGGGGCGTGCGATCCGCGCCGCCAACTCTTGGCCCAGCACCTCATCCGCGCACGCCAGCGTAATCGCGGTTGGGAGGCCCTGAGCAACTTCGTGCGCGAAGGTCGGGCCTGAAAGGACGGCAAGGGGCGCCGCCGGACAAAGAGCCGCCGCCACGTCAGACATCAGCAACTGCGTTCCCGCCTCAATGCCTTTGGCGCAGAGGATAAGCGGCGTTTCCCCGATTGCGACTTCCGCGAGAACCGCGCGCATATGCTGGGCGGGCGTGACCACGAGCAGCGCCTCGCACTGCCGCATTTCCCCCAGCATCGCCGTCGCACGGATAGCGGGAGAAAGCGGCACGCCGGGAAGGAAAAGAGCATTTTCATGCTGCGTGTTGATCCCGGCAACCACCTCTGGCTCGCGCGCCCAGAGCAGCGTCTCCTCTCCCGCCGCGGCAGCCACCTGTGCCAGCGCCGTGCCCCATGCCCCGCCGCCAAGAACCCCCAATTTCATGCTTTCACCCCTGCCCCACGGGCTTTTTCTGCATCCGGGTCGAGCGGCCAGCGGGGCCGTGCCGCGATATCGAGCGGGTCTGTGAGCCCCGCGGCAAAGCGTTCGGCGCCTGCCCAACCGATCATCGCCGCATTATCCGTGCACAGCCAGAGCGGCGGCGCGAAGAAGGGTAGCCCGGAGCGCGCCGCCAGCGCCTCCAGCGCAGACCGGATCGTCTGGTTCGCCGCGACTCCGCCCGCCACGACCAAGGCCGTCGCGCCATCGGCCACGTCGATCGCCCGCGCCGTTCGGTCGATGAGGCAATCAACCACAGCTTGCTGGAAAGAGGCTGCGATATCCTCGGCCCGGTAAATGCCCGCATCCCGCGCGCGGAGCACCGCGCTTTTCAAGCCGGCGAAAGAAAAATGAGGCTCACGCGTGCCCAGCAAGGGGCGCGGTAGCGGCACTGCTTTGGGATCGCCTGACTGGGCAGCGGCTTCCACCTTGGGGCCGCCCGGAAAGCCAAGACCCAAAAGCTTGGCTGTCTTGTCAAAGGCTTCGCCCGCGGCGTCATCAATCGTTGTCGCTAAGCGGCGATAGCGCCCCACCCCTTCCACAAAGAGCAATTGGCAATGCCCGCCAGAGACGAGCAGCAGCAGATAAGGAAAGTGAAGGTCCGGATAAGCGAGCCTCGGGCTGAGCGCATGGCCTTCGAGATGGTTGACGGCGATCAAGGGCTTGCCCGCGGCGTGCGCCAGAGCCTTGCCGGTCACCAGCCCCACCATCACCCCGCCGATCAGCCCCGGTCCCGCCGTGGCAGCGATGGCGTCCACCTCTGCCAGCGTTACACCCGCTTCGCAGAGTGCTTGTTCGACAAGCGGCGTCATCACCTCGACATGCGCGCGCGCGGCAATCTCCGGCACCACCCCGCCAAAGGGGCGATGCTGGGCTTCCTGCGTCGCCAACTTGTGCGCCAAAACCTCCCGCGCGCTTGTTACGAGCGCCGCCGCGGTTTCGTCGCAACTTGATTCAAGGGCAAGGATCAATGCCATCGCCCTTCCCTCTAGCCGCACAGGCCGCTAGCACAAGCGCCACCATGAAAGAGACACCCTTGAAACTGGGCACACGCGCCTCGCCTTTGGCCATGGCTCAAGCCGAAATGGTCAAAAAAGCGCTCCTCACGGCGCATGGTTGGGCCGATGACGCGGTCGAGATCGTCGCCATGACCGCAAGTGGAGACCGAATCCTCGATCGCCCGCTCGCGGAGGTTGGCGGCAAGGCGCTGTGGACCAAAGAGCTTGATCGCGCGCTCTTCGATGGCGAGATCGATTTTGCGGTGCATTCGATGAAAGATGTCGAGACAATCCGCCCGGCCGCGCTCGAGATCATGGCGATGCTGCCGCGCGCCGATATTCGGGATCGGCTGATCGGCGCCGAGAGCATCTCCGCGCTGCCTCACCAGGCGCGGGTCGGCACCAGCTCCCCCCGGCGAAGCGCCCAATTACGCCGCCGCCGTCCGGATCTGGAAATCGTGCTGTTCCGCGGCAATGTCGCGACCCGTCTGGCCAAGCTCGCGTCGGGAGAGGCAGACGCCACTTTGCTCGCCGCTGCGGGCCTCGACCGGCTGGGGATGACCGACACGGGGCATCCGATTGACGCGGCAGACATGCTCCCCGCCCCGGCGCAAGGCGCCATCGGGATCGAAGCACTGGCCGCTGCAGAGCGGGTGCGCGCGATCTTGCAACCGATCAACCACGCCGAGACCTTTTCCTGCGTGATGGCCGAGCGCGCGTTCCTTGCGGGGCTTAAAGCAGATTGCCACTCCCCCGTCGCCGCCAGTGCCCGGATCGAAAATGGCGAGGTCGTCCTCACCGGCGAGATTTTGAGCGAAGACGGGCAAGAACATCACAGCGGCGAAGGGCGCGATCCAGCGGCATTGGCTGCGACCTTGCTTGAGCGCGCCTCCCCTGCGCTCAGGGCGACCTTCGGGTGAAACCTCTCATTCTCGCGCGGCCAGAGCCGGGCAATCGGGCGTCAGCACACGCGGCCGAGGCGCGCGGGCTCACCGTCATCGCCTCTCCCTTATTCACGATCGATAATCTCGAATGGAATGTCGATAATTCAATATCTTATGATGGACTTTTTGTAACCAGTGCAAATGCTATCTTGAATGCCGGACAGGGGCTGGCGGCCCTTAGGCACCTCCCTGTTTTCGCCGTCGGCCCAGCGAGCGCGGCAGCAGCGCGCGCGGCGGGCTTTACCCAGATCATCACGGGCAACAGCAACGGCGCGGCACTGGCCCAGCTCGCAGTCGCCCAAGGGGCCAGGCACCTGCTGCACCTTGCCGGTGACCCGTTCAAGCCGATCCACCATGCCGATCTGCGCCTTGATGTCGTCAAAGTATATGAAACGCGGGAATTGCCCCCAAGCCAGGCGTTGCTGGACGCTCTCGCTGCGCCGGCCGTGCTGCTGGCGCACTCTCCCCGGATGGCGCGGCGACTGGCAGAGTTGAGCCGCACGCCCGCTGAGATCGACCTTGTCACGATCAGCGAAGCGACGGCAGCCGCGGCTGGCACGGGTTGGAAATCCATTACATGGCCTGAGACGCCCGACACGACGGCGATGCTCGATATAGCAACCCTCTTGTGTCGCGCCGCGTGAAGGAGCAGACCAGCCCCATGAGCATTCCAGACTCGCCGCCCCCGCCCTCATCCCGACTGTCGGGCGTCGTGCGCCGGCTTGTCTATTTCACCATCTTGCTGTTCATTCTGGGGGCAGGCGCGATCTTCTGGACGCTTCAGCGCACCACAGGGGTCGGAAACAGCACAGGCCCGGCGCTGGGCACGATGGAGAGCAGGCCGGGGGTCGGCGCCCCACCGTCACCGTCAAAAGCGCCGCTGACACTCGATGCAGCGGAAGCGCGCATGGCCTTGCTCGAAGCGCGACTTGCCGAGGCGGAAGAGCGCGCTGCACAGGCGCGGGATGACGCAAGCCGCGCAGAACGGCTGTTGATCCTTGCCTCCGTCCGTCGCGCGGTCGATCAAGGCATGCAGCTTGGCTATCTCGAAGCGATGCTCCAGCGCGGCTTTGGCCAAACTTACCCGCGGGATGTCGGCCTAATCACCGGTGCAGCAAAGCAGCCGGTCACGCGCGAGCAGCTGACACAAGAGCTTTCCTCACTTGCAGGCGGCCTCAAAACCGCGCCGGGCGATGAGGGCATGATGGGCAGCCTCTTGAGCGACCTGCGCGGCATCGCGGTGGTCCGACGCGCAGATGCCCCGTCAGACGCGCCAGCCAAGCGGCTTGAGCGCGCGGAGCAGGCTTTGGCGCGCGATCAGGTCAATCTTGCGCTGAGAGAGGTCGCGGCGATGCCCGGCGCGCCCAAGGCGCGGGCTTGGCTTGATCGGGGGCGGCGCTATGTCGCGGTCCGTGCCGCGCTCGACCGGCTGGAAGCGGTGACGATCCTCAATCCTCAGGCCGCCGGCCTTCCTGCCCCACCGTCGCGCTAAATCGCCACGATGTTATAATGGTGCCACGCAAAGATCGCGGCTGCCCCGCGATGCGGCCGCCACGCCTCTGCCAAGCTACGCAATTGGCGCTCACTTGGCCGGTCGGGCAAACCCAATAAGCGGCCAATTTCAATCTGCACCGCCAAATCACCCGCGGGCCAGATATCGGGGCGGCCTTCTGCGAAGAGCAGATAAATTTCTGCGGACCAGCGGCCAATGCCTTTCACCTCGGTCAGCAAGGCTATCGCCTCCTCATCCCCCTCAGGCAAAGCATGGAGATTGAGCGCACCATCTGAGATAAGTTGTGCAAGGCTTTGAATATATGATATTTTTTGACGAGATAGACCAAAGCTTCGCAGCGTTGCCTCGTCCGTTTTCAGCATGATATCCGGCTGGGTGAGATCGCCAAGACCAGCTTCCAGCTTATTCCAGATCGCTGCCGCTGCCTTTACGCTGAGTTGCTGGCCGACAATCGTGCGCAGCAAGGTTTCATAGCCCCGCGGGCGCTGTCTGGGCTCAGGATATCCGGCGCGCGCCAGGCCTTCGGCAATCGCTGGTTCGCGCGTTGCAAGCTCATTCAGCGCAGCCGTCAACTGGTCGGCAGTCAGCCCCATCACCCTATCCTTATGGTTCGGCCCTTGATAACTGCCGCAGGCACAGCTAGCGACGGTTCAGATTTTGGTATCAGTCTTTAAGAGGAAATAACATGGCCAAGCTGGTAGTTGTGACCCGCGATGGAACAGAAAAGACGGTTGAAGGCCAATCCGGCTTGTCCGTAATGGAAATCATCCGCGACGCGGGCTTTGACGAGCTTTTGGCGCTGTGCGGCGGCTGCTGCTCTTGCGCAACCTGCCACATCCATGTCGACCCAGCCTTTGCTGACAAGGTTGATCCGATGACGGAAGATGAAAACGACCTGCTCGACAGCTCGGCCCACCGCAATGAGACGTCCCGCCTGTCGTGCCAAGTGCACTTCAAGGATGAACTCGACGGCCTGAAAGTCACCATCGCGCAGGAAGACTGAGCAAAAAGCTCTTCCCCCTTAGACAGTCTGAATCCCCCGTTCGCCCTGAGCGTGTCGAAGGGCTGCTTTACTCGCCTCCCGTTACGGAAAAGCGCAAGAACAGTCCTTCGACACGCTCAGGGCGCACGGGGTTAGAGCTGTCGCCCGCCCAACACCTGCCCTTGTGTGTGCCGGCTTATGGCCTGTTAATTCCGCGCCGCAGCGGCGGCGTAAAGCGCAATAGCCGCGGCGTTCGAGACGTTGAGGCTTTCCATCTTCGGGCTGATGGGCAGCTTTGCCAGCTCATCGCAATGCGCCTCGGTATTGGCGCGCATCCCTTCGCCTTCCGCGCCCAGCACCAGCGCGACCCGCGCCGTGCCAATCGCCTCCCCCAGCAGCCGCTTGCTATGGCCCGTCAGGCCAATCCGCCAGAAACCAGCTTCGGCAATCTCATCCAGCGCGCGGGACAGGTTCACAACGCGCACCCAAGGCACGATTTCCAGCGCGCCAGAGGCTGCCTTGGCAAGCGCGCCCGATTCTGGCGGCGCGTGCCGATCTTGCGTCACAATGCCCAGCGCATCAAAGGCGGCGGCTGAGCGCAGGATCGCGCCGACATTATGCGGATCGGTCACCTGATCGAGGATGAGGAGCGGGCGCGTATCTTTCGCGCCATCGGCCAGCAGATCGCCGAGCCAGACATCTTCCAGCGGGTCCACATCCAGCACCAGCCCTTGGTGCGGCGCATCTTGCGGGACCATACGGCCAAGGTCTGCCACATCGGCAAAGGCCACGGTCAGCCCGTCCGGAATCACGATCTGCGACGCAGCCTCGCGCGTTGCCCAGAGTTTGCGACAGACCCGGTTGGGATTATCAAGCGCCGCATAAACGGCGTGCTTGCCCCAGAAACGGGGACGGTTGGACGGCGGCTTTGACGGGCGATGACCTTTGCGCATGGCGCGCTTCTCGCGGATCGGGGACGGTTTGGCTAGGCCGGAAATGAAAAAGGGGTTTTCCCCTCCCCGTCCGTCCTGAGTTTGTCGAGGGACTGTCCTTTTCTTTGCGCCTAAATTTAGGAGAAAAGCGAAGACCAGCCCTTCGACAGGCTCAGGGCAAACGGAGATGGTTTGCGCAAAGCTTACAGCTTGCGGCCGATCAATTCCTTCATAATTTCGCTCGTGCCGCCAAAGATGCGGGTCACGCGCGCGCCGCGATATTGCTTGGCGATCGGATATTCATTCATAAAGCCAGCACCGCCATGCAATTGCAGGCACTTGTCGACAATTTCGCCCTGCAATTCGGTATGCCACAGCTTGGCGGCCGAGGCTTCTTCCGGCGTCAGTTCGCGCTTCAGATGGCGCTGCAACGCCCAATCAATATGCGCCCAGCCGACTTGCAGCTTGGTCTTCAAATCCGCGAGGACGAAGCGGGTGTTCTGGAAGTTGAGGATCGGCTGACCAAAGGCCTTGCGCTCGCGCACAAACTCTACGGTCATGTCAAAGGCGCGCTGCGCGGCGGCCTGCGACCCAATGGCGATGGAGAGCCGCTCTTGCGGCAATTCCGTCATCAGATAGACAAAGCCCATCCCTTCTTCACCCAGGCAATTGGTGATCGGCACGCGCACGTCTTCAAAGAACAGCTCCGACGTATCGGCTGCATCCAGTCCCACCTTGTCAAGGTTGCGGCCGCGCTTAAAGCCCTCGCGGTCGGCTTCCACCAGCACGATGGACACGCCCTTATAGGCCGGCTGCGCATCCGGATCGGTCTTGCAGCAGACAAGGATCAGGTCTGCATTCTGGCCGTTGGTGATATAGGTTTTGGCGCCGTTGATGACATAATGATTGCCATCCTTCTTCGCCGTGGTGCGCATGCCCTGAAGGTCAGAGCCGGTGCCCGGTTCGGTCATCGCGATCGCCGTCACAATCTCACCCGAGACCATCTTGGGCAGCCACTGCTTCTTCTGCTCTTCCGAGCCATAAGCGATCAGGTAATTGGCAACGATATCGGTCTGGAGCGAAAAGCCGGTGGCGACATCGGTGCCATAGCTGAACTCTTCGTTGATGATCGCGTTATAGCCAAAGTCCAGGCCCAGCCCGCCATAGGCTTCCGGCACGGTCGGGCAGAGCAGCCCTAGTTCGCCTGCTTTGGGCCAAACCGATTTGGGGACGATGCCGTCTTCATCCCATTTATTCGCATTGGGTTCGATTTCCTTCGCGACAAACTGGCGGACGGTCGAGCGGAAGGCTTCATGGTCGTCGCTATAAGCGGTGCGGTGCAAGGCATCGAGGGTCATGGGGCATCCTTTCCCAGGGAAGTTTCTCCCTCCTTGGAATCCCCAACTTTCCGTTTACGTCAAGGGGAATTTAGCCCTGCACGACACCCTTGGTGATCAGCGCCGCAATCTCTTGCGGATCATGGCCCAAAAGGGCGGCCAGCACATCGGCGCTGTTTTGCCCCAATAGGGGCGGCGCCGTGCCTGCATCGGGCATCGAGTCAGACAAACGCAGCGGGCTGGCAACCCCAGGTCGATCCCCTGCCATCGTCGCCAAGCCGCGCGCAACGGATTGTGGATCGGCAAAAGCCTGACCAATATCGTTGATCGGCCCTGCCGGGACATTGACCGCCGTTAGCACCGCATCCCAATGCCGGGTCGGCTGGGTGCGCATCACCTCGGCCAATTGCGGGATCAGCGTGCCGCGATTGTCTACGCGTGCTGTATTCGTCGTGTATCGGGCATCTATGGCAAGCTCTGGCAAGCCCAAAGCGTCGACAAAATGGGCAAATTGGCTGTCATTGCCCACCGCAACGATCATATGCCCATCTGCCGTTTCAAACACTTGATAGGGCACCACGCTGGGATGGGCATTGCCCATGCGCTTGGGTGCCTCGCCTGTAACCCGCTGATTAAGGCCAATATTGGCGAGTGTGGAGACGGCGACATCCAGCAGCGCCATATCGATAAATTGCCCCCGCCCCGTTTCATGCCGCTGGTTAAGCGCCGCCAGAACGGCGATGGCGGCATGAAGGCCGGTCATCACATCCACCAGCGCCACGCCCACCTTTTGCGGCTCGCCCTCTGGCTGGCCGGTAATGCTCATCAACCCAGAAAGGCCTTGCACCATAAGGTCATAGCCGGGCTGGTGCGACCGAGGCCCCGTGTGGCCAAAGCCCGTGATCGAGCAGTAAACCAGCCGTGGATTGAGCTGCTTCAAGGTCGGATAATCCAGCCCATATTTCTCGAGCCCACCGACCTTGAAATTTTCAACCAGCACATCGCATTTGAGCGCCAGTTCGCGGATCAGCGCTTGGCCTTCGGGCTTGGAAATATCAATGGCGACGCTTTTTTTGTTGCGGTTAGCCGCCAGATAATAAGCCGACAGCCGGTCTTCCCCTTCGCCATGCCAAGGCGGGCCCCAACTGCGCGTATCATCGCCTTTGCCCGGCTGCTCGATCTTGATGATCTCTGCCCCCAGATCGCCCAGCATCTGCGTGCACCACGGCCCCGCGAGCACGCGCGACAGATCAAGCACCCGGATGCCGGAAAGCGCCTTGGTCATTGCGATCAGCTAAACGCCTGCATGCCGGTGATGGCACGGCCGAGGATCAGCGCATGAACATCATGCGTGCCCTCATAGGTGTTCACCGTTTCCAGGTTCACCGCGTGGCGAATGACATGATATTCCGCCGAAATGCCATTGCCGCCGTGCATATCGCGCGCGACGCGTGCAATATCGAGCGCCTTGCCGCAGTTATTGCGCTTGATCAGGCTGATCATCTCGGGCGACCATGTGCCCGCGTCAATCGCGCGGCCAACGGTGAGCGCGGCTTGTAGGCCCAGCGCAATTTCCGTCTGCATATTCGCCATTTTTAGCTGCGGGATCTGGTTGGCCGCGAGCGGACGGCCAAATTGCTGGCGATCCAGCTGATATTGCCGCGCCCGGTGGAAGCAATCTTCCGCCGCGCCCATCACGCCCCAGGCGATGCCGTAGCGCGCCTTGTTAAGGCAACCGAACGGGCCGGACAGGCCCTGCACATGGGGCAGCAGATTTTCTTCGGGGACGAAGACATCCTCCAGCACGATCTCACCCGTTATCGAGGCGCGCAGGCTCAATTTCTTTTCGATCTTGGGGGTAGAGAAGCCCTTCATACCGCGTTCGACAATGAAGCAGCGGATCACACCGCCTTCATCCTTCGCCCAAACCACCGCAATGTCGGAAATGGGGGAGTTGGTGATCCACATTTTCGCGCCGTTGAGCACATAGCCACCAGCCACCTGCTTGGCGTTGGTCTTCATGCCCGCGGGGTCGGAGCCAGCATCAGGCTCGGTGAGGCCGAAACAGCCGACCCATTCGCCCGTCGCAAGCTTGGGAAGATATTTTTCGCGCTGGGCGTCCGTGCCATAGGCGTGGATTGGGTGCATCACGAGCGAGCTTTGCACCGACATGGCGGAGCGATAGCCCGAATCAACCCGCTCCACCGCGCGCGCGATCAGGCCATAAGCGACATGGCTCACGCCCGCGCAGCCATAGCCGTCAATCGTCGCGCCGAGCAGGCCCATTTCGCCCAGCTCATTCATGATCTCGCGATCAAAACGCTCGTCCAACGTAGCGGAAATGACGCGCGGCAATAGCTTGTCTTGCGCATAGGCTTCCGCCGCATCGCGGATCATCCGCTCTTCATCGGTCAGTTGCGCATCGAGGTGAAAGGGGTCGTCCCAGCGGAAAGGTGCAAATTTAGCCATGCCGCTTCCTGCCAGATTTGAGGAGACCGCTCAACACCGCCGCAGGGTCAGGCTGGCACGAGCGCGCCCCCTAATACCCACGCCGCTTGTCCTGAGCCTGTCGAAGGACTGTCCTTTCCTTCTCCGGAACTTTTTCATGAAAGAAAAATACGGCCCTTCGACAAGCTCAGGACGGACGGGAGAGCGTGGGCTCACGCTTGGGCGAAATCGAGCCCGATATCGGCAGCTGGTGCGCTCTGGGTCAGGCGGCCGACGGAGATATAGGTCACCCCGGTTTCTGCCTTGGCGCGGATGGTTTCCAGCGTGACGCCGCCGGACGCTTCGGTGGGGACGCGGCCTGCCACGATGGCAACGGCTTTGCGCAGCGTGGGCGCATCCATATTGTCGAGCAGCAAATGGGTTGCCCCAGCGGCAAGGCCCGGCTCGATCTGGTCGATATGATCCACCTCAAGGATGATGCGCTCGACACCCGCATCCGCCGCCCGCTTCACGGCCTCTGCAACGCCGCCGGCGACGGCCACGTGATTATCCTTGATCATCGCCGCATCCCATAAGCCCATGCGATGATTTGTCGCGCCGCCCATACGGGTCGCATATTTCTCCAGCACGCGCAGGCCAGGGATAGTCTTACGGGTATCAAGCAAAGTGCAGCCCGTCCCCGCAATCGCATCGACATAAGCGCGTGTCATCGTCGCAATGCCGGACAAATGCTGGACAATGTTCAACGCGGAGCGTTCTGCCGTCAGCATGGCCCGGGCCTTGCCAGACAGGCGCATCAGCGGTGTACCAGCCGCCACCCGATCCCCCTCTCCCACCAACAGGGTGATTGCCATTGCCGGATCAAGCGACCGAAAAATCGCTTCCGCCAGCGGCAGCCCCGCGACAATGATCGCGTCTCGACTGTCCATCACGCCGGAAAAGCGGGCTGCATCCGGGATGACACTTTCCGAAGTAACATCCCGACCCGACGGCCCCAGATCTTCCGCCAATGTCGTACGGACAAAGGCATCAAGATCGAAATTGGGAAGAGAGAAGCTCATGCCGGGCGCGCGCCCAGATCGCCTTGCCCAACCGTGCCGCTCGCCATCTCGAGCATCCGGTCGAGGCTTTCCTTCGCCTTCAGCCGGAGGCCTTCTTCAATATGCACTTGGGGGCTCAGATCGCGCAGCGCGACATAAAGCTTTTCCAGTGTGTTGAGCGCCATATAGGGGCAGATATTGCAGTTGCAGTTCCCATCCGCGCCCGGCGCCCCGATGAAGTTCTTGTGCGGCATCGCCAGCTGCATCTGGTGGATGATGTGCGGCTCGGTCGCGACGATCAGCGTGTCCCCTGCCATTTCCTTGGCATAGTTCAGAATGCCGCTGGTGGACCCGACATAATCTGCGTGCTCCACGATATGCGCCGGGCATTCCGGGTGGGCGGCCACTGGCGCGCCCGGATGCTGCGCCTTCAGCTTCACCAGCTCAGTTTCCGAGAAAGCCTCATGAACGATGCAGACGCCCGGCCAGAGCAGCATTTCCCGCCCCAGCTTGCGCGACAAATAGCCGCCAAGATGCTTGTCGGGGCCGAAGATGATCTTCTGATCCGCCGGGATTTGCGACAAAATCTTTTCAGCAGAAGAGCTGGTGACGATAATGTCAGAGAGCGCCTTCACCTCTGTCGAGCAGTTGATATAGGTCAGCGCGATATGGTCCGGATGCGCGGCGCGGAAAGCGGCGAACTTGTCGGGCGGGCAGCTGTCTTCAAGGCTGCACCCGGCATCCATATCCGGCAGAATCACCGTCTTTTCGGGCGAGAGGATCTTTGCCGTTTCCGCCATGAAGCGCACACCGCAAAAGGCGATGACTTCGGCATCGGTTTCCTGCGCCTTGCGGCTCAACTCCAGACTATCGCCAACATAATCGGCCAAGTCCTGAATTTCAGGCCGCTGGTAATAATGGGCAAGGATGATGGCGTTGCGCTCTTTGCGGAGCTTCTCGATCTCCGCACGGAGATCAATGCCGGAAAGGCTGCCCGTTGGTGCATTCATCGCTATCTTATCCTTCTTATTCAGGCTCTGAGCGCGCCTCTAATCCCATGCCCAGCAAAGGCATAGGCCCTCATTGGGCCAGTGCCCAATTTTCTGCATCGCCCGTCACCACACCGCGATCGCGCAGATCAATCAGATGCGCCAGCACCGATCGGCCAGCGGCAGGGTAAAGCCTCTTGTCGACGCCCTTGTACATGCTGGAAACCATGTCGGGAATATGGCCTGTGCCAGCTTCCAGCAGGCGCAAAATCTGGCCTTCGCGCTGTTTGCGATGCCCCATCATCCCGCGCACCAGCCTTTTGGGATTTTCAATCGGGGCGCCATGGGCCGGATAATAAATGCCATCTTCCCGATCCATCAGCAGCGCAAGGCTCCGCATATACGCCGCCATATCGCCATCCGGCGGCGACACCACGCTGGTTGACCAACCCATGACATGATCCCCGGTAAACAGGGCCTTTTCCTCTTCCAGCGCAAAACAGAGATGGTTGGATGTATGTCCGGGCGTTGCCAGGGCGGTCAGCGTCCAACCGAGGCCAGAAAGCTGGTCGCCATCGCCCAGCACCCGGTCGGGCGCATAGGTCGCGTCAAAGCTAGCATCGGCACGCGGCCCATCATCTTCCAACACCAGCGGGGCACAACCGATAATTGGTGCACCAGTCGCCGCCGAAAGCGGGGCCGCCGCCGGGGAATGATCGCGATGCGTATGGGTGCACAGAATTGCGGTGACTTTTTCCTCCGCCAAAATGCGGATCAGCGCGGCGATATGATCGGGATCATCCCCTAAAGGTCCGGGATCCACCACCGCCACCTCCCCGCGACCAACGAGATAAGTTTGCGTGCCCGTATAGCTAAACGGAGACGGATTATGCGCCAGCACGCGGCGCACAAGGGGGCTTACCTGCACCGCACGGGCATAAGGCTCTTTGGAAAGATCGGGCACGTCCATAAACGCCATGTGGCGAAAGCGCGGCCGAGTTTCAATAAGAAGCCCCGAGGGGCAGGTCGTGATGCGATCCGCGGGCCTCGGGGCGAACCCGGCGTGTGAAGGGATCTAGCCGGGAAATATATCTGCCGGCCGAGAGGGGGAAGCCGTCAGAAGCTGATAAGCATCTGATGCGGCAGCGGCCGTGAATGGGATATGAACGAGCGTCAGTTTGCCGACGCGACGCCCTTTTCAGCCATCAAATCTTCAAGTTCGCCGGCCTCAAACATCTCCATCATGATGTCAGAGCCGCCGATAAACTCCCCCTTCACGTAGAGTTGCGGGATCGTCGGCCAATCGGAAAAGGATTTGATGCCCGCCCGGATTTCCGCGTCTTGGAGAACATCGACGCTCGCATATTCGACACCCAGTCGATCGAGAATAGCAACCGCACGGCTGGAAAAGCCGCATTGCGGAAAAAGCGGGGTGCCCTTCATGAACAGGACAACATCATTGCCGTTCACAATGTCCCCAATACGGGCGTTGGTGTCAGTCATCTTTTTACTCCTCAATCGGGGATGGCGGTGGTGAGCTGGAGCGCGTGAAGTTCGCCCCCCATACGTCCTCCAAGCGCCGCATAAACGGCCTGATGCTGGCGCACGCGGGGCAACCCGCGAAACGCCTCGCTCACAACGCGCGCGGCATAATGGTCCCCATCCCCGGCAAGATCCGTGATCTCAACCTCGGCGTCGGGAAATGCCGCACGGATCAGGGCAGCAATGTCATCGGCAGCCATGGGCATCGCGTGTTACTGAGCTTCCATAAGCTGGCGTCGGGCTTCGACCGTTTGGTCGGCGAGCGCCGCACGCACTTCTTCATCGCTCGTCTCGACGCCCGCCGCGATCAGATCCCCCAGAAGCTTGCGGACGACATCTTCGTCCCCCGCTTCCTCAAAGTCGGCTTGGACAACGGATTTGGCATAGGCATCGGTTTCAGCGGGCGTCAGGCCCATTTTAGCGGCCGCCCATTGGCCAACCAGACGGTTGCGCCGCGCAACCACGCGGAACGCCATATCCTGATCATGGGCAAATTTGGTTTCAAACGCTTTTTCGCGATCATCAAAGGTCGACATGTCACATCCCTTTTTGGACCCAAACGGCCCTTAGCAACATAAGAGGCACGCCGCTCGGCTTCAACCGATGGCGCCCGGAAAACAATGACGCGGCTGCGCCACTCAATCGACCGTAACGACAAGCTTCCCAATCGCCTCGCGCCGCGCCATTTTGGCAATGGCGTCTCCGCCTTGCGCAAGCGGGAAAGTTTCGGTGACGCGCGGGCTGATCTTCCCATCTTTCCAAAGACGGAAGAGTTCGGCGATATGGGCCCGGTTGGCATCTGGATCCCGCATCGTGAACGCCCCCCAGAAGACGCCGCAGACGTCACAGCTTTTGAGCAACGTCAGGTTGAGCGGCAACCGGGGGATGCCCGCTGGGAAGCCCACCACAAGATAGCGCCCTTCCCACGCAATGCAGCGAATGGCGGGATCCGCATAATCCCCCCCAACGGCGTCATAGATGACGTCTGCGCCATTTGGGCCGACGGCCTTTTTGAACGCATCGGCGAGCGCCTTGGACTGTTCCTTATCGAACGGCGCCCGGCCGTAGATCACCACATCGTGTGCGCCCGCAGCGCGGGCGGCGGCAGCCTTTTCTTCCGACGAGACGGCAGCGATCACCCGCGCGCCATAGGCTACGCCCAGCTCGACAGCCGCAAGGCCAACGCCCCCGGCCGCACCTAGCACCAAGAGCGTCTCTCCCGCCTTGAGATGGCCGCGATCGACCAGCGCATGGATCGAGGTGCCATAGGTTAGGATCAGCGCGGCGCCCTCGGCAAAGCTGCGCTCCTCGGGCAAAGGATAGACCGTCGCGGCGTTGAGCACCGTCTTTTCCGCCATACCCCCGCTGCTGCCAGTTGCGCCCAGCACGCGATCTCCGGGTTTGAACGTCGTGACGCCTTCGCCCACAGCCTCAACGACGCCAGAGACTTCGCTCCCCGGAGAAAAGGGACGCGATGGCTTGAATTGATATTTGTCTTCGATGATCAAGACATCGGGATAGTTGACCGAGCAAGCCTTAATCGCGACGAGAATCTGGCCGGGGCCGGGCGTCGGTTCTGCAACATCTTCAAGAACCAGCGTTTCTGGTCCGCCTACGTCCTTTGACAGCAATGCCTTCATGTTACCGCTCCTGCTTGCCACGGCCAAGCTGCTTTCGCCTGGCTCTCATAGGCTGAAATCTTATCGTCCATCGCCAAGGTCAGGCCCACTTCATCTAACCCGTTCGACAAACAATGCTTGCGAAACGGATCAATCTCGAAATGAAAGCGATCCTGAAAAGGCGTCGTCACCGTCTGACTTTCCAGATCGATATGGATTGTGTCCGTCTTCGCAACTTCCAGCAACCGGTCCACCGCCTCTTGCGGCAGGACGACCGTTAAAATGCCGTTCTTGAAGGCGTTGCCTGAAAAGATATCTGAAAAGCTCGGCGCAATGACGGCCTTAATCCCCAAATCGGCGAGCGCCCATGCGGCGTGCTCCCGGCTGGAGCCACACCCGAAATTGTCGCCCGCGATGAGAATCGGCGACCCCGAATAAGCAGGGCTATCGAACATATTATCCGGATCTTTACGCAACGCCTCAAACGCGCCTTTGCCAAGGCCCGACCGGCTGATCGTTTTCAACCATTCCGCCGGGATGATGACATCCGTATCGATATTTTTGAGGCCAAAGGGATAAGCCTTGCCCTCAATCGTGCTGACCGCGTCCACCAGAAGAGATCCTTTCGATTATGCCTTCCGCTTGGCGAGCCGTTTGGGCGGCGTCAAGTGGCCAACTTGAACAGGGCGCCCGCGGTCGCTGCGAAGAGCAAGGCGATAACAAGGCCACGCCAGAGGCGCTCTTCGACCATTCCGAAAAAGCGCGCGCCAAAATGATTGCCTAGCAACATCAGCGGGAAGGCAGCGAAAGAGAGAAAAAGGAGGTGCTGCGTCACGAATCCTTGCAGCGCGGCGGTGATCGTCCCGGCGACTCCCGCAGCGAAAAACACCAGGATCATAGATCCTCGGGCAGTGAGCGGAGTTACCCCCGTTCGAACGAAATAGAGGATCACAGGCGGCCCTGGCATCGCAGCAAAGCCGTTGAGGAAACCAGAAGAAAGACCTGTCGCCATAACATGAGGCAACGATGTATCAGGGGTGGGTGCTCGCCTGATAAGGAATGTCGCAAAACACCCCATGGCAATCCCGGCGATGACAAGCCGCGCAAGATCATTTGGGGTTTGCGCCAGCACCAACAATCCCAAAGGCGTCCCCATCATCGCAAAAAGAGCCACCCGCGAAACGAGCGGGCGGTCAATATGCCCCATTGCTTTGCCAACGCCAAAAGGGCCTATCCAGGTTTGCAGCAGAATCGCGAGGATCACCGCATCGGCAGGCGGGATAACAAGCCCCATCAGCGGGACGGCAAGAATGGCAAAGCCAAAGCCCGTCAGGCCACGCACAAAGGCGGCGCCCAGAATGATCGCCGCCAAACCAGCAGCGGCGGGGGCCACAAGCCCCAGCCAAGATAAGAATGATGCCAAATCAACTGCCTCTCTTGATAAGAGAGGGTTAGCGGGCGTTCTCACCGAAGGGAAGCCGTCTTACACGGGCCCGCTCTCCGCCGCTTCCGCGTTGATGGCCTGGGCCAACCAATCTGGCACCAAGGCATCCCCCGGCTCCGATACCGACCGGCGCTCAACCCGGCCGTCTGGCAGAACAAACAGCCGCCGATTGACCTTCTGCCGATAGTTCATCCGCGCCGTGTTTTCCTGGCCGACATAGCAGCCCTTGGTGAAGCTCACGCCATTGAGTTCGCGAGCATTGGCCTCTAGCCAGAGCGTCTTGTCTTGTCCCAATTCGGCGACACCCTCTGTCACGCCTAACGAGCGACGGTGCCCATGATAGCCAATAGCCGGGGCCGCTGGCGGCGCGATCCACCGCCGGCCAAGCGCCGGGAGCCGCGGGTCAGCCACGCCTGCTGATCCGTCGCGCGCCCAATGAACGGCCAACGTTTCGTCGCGACTGATGGCGATGGAGCGCCGGAGCCGATAGAGGGTCAAACGCTTGGCGAGCGCCGCTGCCTGTGTCGCCTCGCAATCGAGGAGCAAGTCTTCGCCATCGCCCCAAATGAAAAAGTCAAACAGGGCCTTGCCTTGCGGGGTCAATAAGCCGGCCCAAACCGGAAGGTCGCCCAACACATCGTTTGTTACAAGGCCTTGCACGAATCCGCGAACATCTTCACCGGACAGGCGGATGATAGCCCGATCTGAAAGCATGGTGTCTGCCATTGCCTTCATCTAGGGTGGCTTTCGGCAAATCCCAAGCCCAGACTGACGGAGACCGCATGACTGACCGTATCACGATCCGCCGCCCGGACGATTGGCACGTCCATCTTCGCGATGGCGAGATGATGAAAGCTGTTGTGCCCTACACCGCGCGCCAGTTCCGTCGGGCGATTGTGATGCCGAACCTGAAGCCGCCCGTCACGACCCCGGAAATGGCGGTTGCCTATCGCGACCGGATCATGGCTGCTTTGCCCGCCGACAGTGATTTCCAACCACTCATCACCTGCTATCTGACCGACACAACCAACCCAGACGATCTTGCCCGAGGCTTTGAAAGCGGGGCGTTTGCCGCGGCCAAGCTTTATCCCGCCAATGCCACGACCAATTCTGCGCATGGCGTCACGGACATTTTAAACCTCTCTCCGGTTCTCGAACGGATGGAGAAGATCGGGATGCCCTTTCTTGTTCATGGCGAGGTGACGGACCATGATGTCGATGTATTCGACCGAGAAGCCGTTTTCATTGACCGGATTTTCTCTCGCATTACCGCCCAGTTTCCGGGCCTTCGCACGGTATTTGAACATATCACCACTCAGGAAGCGGCTGATTTTGTTCACGCCGCGGGCCCGAATGTGGCCGCAACGATCACGCCCCAGCATCTTCATATCAGCCGCAACGATATGCTGGTCGGTGGCATTCGACCCCATCTCTATTGCTTGCCCATCGTCAAACGCGAAAAGCATCGGTTGGCGCTCCGCAAGGCCGCGACGTCAGGTTCCCCCAAATTCTTCTTAGGCACCGATACCGCGCCGCATGCGATCGAGACCAAGGAAGCAAGCTGCGGCTGCGCCGGGGTTTTCAACGCTCCCTATGCGATCGAAAGCTACGCGGCGGTGTTCGAAGAAGAAGGCGCGCTCGACAAACTCGAGGCATTCGCCTCGCTGAACGGTCCGGCTTTTTACAACATGCCCGTTAATGAGGGCAGCATTACCCTCGTTCGCGGCGGCGAGACGGTTCCGGCCGCGATTTCGGCAGCAGGCAGCCAGATTGTTCCCTTCCATGCGGGCGAAACATTGCGCTGGCGCCTGCTCACCCCATAGGTGCGCGCGACGCCCTCAGAACGGGAGCCAGCGCGACTTTTCAGAGAATTTCATATAGCCGACATTGGCGCCCAACCGCATGCCCAGCCCCATCCGGATCGGGATCAGGACGACATCGTCGCGCACCAGATAGGTGGCCGATAAGCCGCCGACGAAGTAAGCGCGACCTTCCATCTGCCCATAGCGCTTAAAAAGATCCTGCGTGTCGAACAGGTTGTAGACCAAGACAAAGGTTTTGGTCGCATCCCCGCCTACATCGAGACCAAAAGACGGTCCCGTCCAGTAAACCGGCCGCTGCCCCTCCACCTTATGCATCAACGTGCCAGACCCGTAGCGGAGCCCCAATAAGAAGGCACCAGACGCCTCTCGCCCCGTGATATAGGCGTTCGGCTCGCCTTGATCTTTCAAGATTTTCTCAATCATCTCGGCCAGGCCCTGCGCGCCTTTGCCGAACACCCCTTCAGCGGCGCCAATAAGGTCATCCCGCTTATGAGTTGTTGCCCCAGGCGCATCTGCGGGCAAGCTAGCTGGGCTCGACGGCGGAGCGGAAGCAGGAGCAGCTGGATCAGCAGGCGCCGTTTGAGGCGCCGGCGAATCAATGGGTCCCGACGCACTGCCGGGCGAAGCAGGCGCAGAAGACGGCGATGGCGATGGCGATGGCG